>ERZ1036420.217-NODE-217-length-68114-cov-4.872361_pt1 | contig 68114 bp, 76 predicted proteins | sample MGYA00514220_ERZ1036420 | MGnify/ENA primary metagenome ERZ1036420 (study PRJEB33795, sample SAMN09464938) | human gut metagenome | host: Homo sapiens | place: USA: Stanford, California | collected 2016-10 | study: EMG produced TPA metagenomics assembly of the...
AAAAACACATCAAAATCATCTTCAAAAAGTTCTTGACATATCACCAGAATGCTTAATAAGCACTATCACAAGTATCTAACCACTGGTAATCATATCTGCCACATCTGATATGTGAGATGTATGTACCATACTTTGAAACTCCCAGAGCCTTTACAAACTCTCTTACAATACTGCAAGGCTCGTTTTTCTCTACCTCGATTGTCTTTCTTGTAGCTCTATCATTTCCTACTTTGTAATATACAATAGCTTTCATACTGATTACCTCCGCTTATCTTTCAGTTTGTATCTCGTTTCTATGATTGTATTATATACCCCCTATATAATAATGTCAAGTATTTATATATATCCCCTATATAAAATAATAGAGGAGGCTTTTTACTGCCTCCTCCTGCAATCTATTTATAATCTACTCCTATATAATCCAATACCTCAGCCATTCCTAAGCCTCCCTGCTCCACAGGTCTTAAGCAATACTCATATTGTTTAGGATGAGTTTCTTTCATTCTCTGAAAACGATTAGGAGATTTCTCTAAGTGACATCCAAAGCCACAAAACATACAGCCTGTACGCTCCGCCCCTGTAGTTGCTAACTCTATTCTATCCTCCCATGTCTTAGGGGCTTTCTCCATAATCTTTTTTAATCTGGAGGTACTAAACTCCAGATCCTTATATCTACCTATGATCTTTCCGTACACCTCAGCATATTTTTTATCATACTTTAAGAGATACAATAAAATATCCTGCTCTCTCCAGAATGATAACGGTTGAGATACAGGGCGTTTATTATTAAAAGCATTACACCCATTTTTTAACCATTTCTGCAATCTTAAACTACTCTCATCTGCTAAAGTGCCTAACACAGGATGTAAACCTGTCTTTTTCTCAAAGTCATGTGTAGGGTTCTTTTTCATAATATCACAGCACAGGTTAGACACATTAAACGGAGCATCTAATAAAAATCTCCACTTAGGGCAATTATATTTACTCTTGTTTCCGTTCTTATCCAATAACTCCCCATTTAATCTCTTTAGCCTGTAACTATATGTACCGTCATTCCTAGCTATACTTTTCTTAGCATCCTGTACACACTCTGCAATTTCCTTACTTACCAGAGGGTATCCATACTCTAAAATTACCTCTTTGAAATTAGTCCTTACATATTCTCTCTTATGCTTATCCCATTTTACAGGATGTAACCACTCTACATTATTTACACTTTTTACAAAATTTCTTACCTCTGGATATTCCAGCCCAGTATCCACATACACCGCCTTAATATCTGGGTACACCTGCCTAGCAATATCTAACAATACAGTACTATCCTTACCTCCACTAAAGGATATATATATCCATCCCAGTAATCATACCACGCCTGTATACGCTGTTTTGTCATAATGATTTTACTCTCTAAAGAGAGGCTCTGCATCTGTCTTAGATCCCCTACTGTATGAACATTTTCTGTACTTGCCGTATCATTTACCTCCTAAAGTTTTACTAATCCTAATCACTTTTGAGGATATAATTTAGAGGCAAAAAAAAACGGAGAGCCTAACACTCTCCGCCTTACTTATTTCCAGAAAAATCTATCTACAGATACTCCATAGAATTTAGCCAGATTGTAAAGTACCGTAGCCTTAGGGATCCGTGTACCTGTTTCCCACCTGCTTATACTTACCTCTGTATATCCTGTACCTTTTACCACATCTTTTAGAGTGTATCCCTTTTTCTCTCTTACCTCTCTAAGGTTATGTGCTAAGGTTTCCTCTATTTCTCTCATGCCATCCCTGCCTCATATACCTGTTTTCTAAGATACTCCAGCTCCTCCAGATCATTATAATAAAACTCCTGCACTCCGTTAAATCCCTGCATTTTCTGCTCTTTACCGTCTTTAAGGATAGCCTTAAACCACGCTCCAGCCTGTGAGATGATCCCCAGCATGATAGCCAGATCCAGAGTATCCTTGATCTCATCCACGCCTGTACTGTAATTAAGTGTGTAAGTCTGGAGCCTACGATCATTTTTAGTAACCTTGTTTTTCTCCACCTTTACACTTACCAGATTACCACTAGGGTTAGCATATCCGCTACTTACCTCTTTATACTTCTCATCCAGTAAGGATCCCTTTGTAAACCATAAGATCTGTGAGCACGCATGAGCTATAGCTGTACCACAGGGGATCTTAAAAGGCTTGTACGGATTTCCAATGTTTTCTCTTAACTGGTTAATCATAAGAAAAGTACACTCAGTTTTCTTACAAAGCGGTACAGCCTTATCACAAAAGGCTTTCATAAGAGCACTGTTACCGCCATAGCTTTTCTCATCTAAGCCCTTTTCCTGTACCGCCTTAGGGATGATAAATGGAGCACTATCTAATACCGCTAATCCCACCTTACCAGATCTTATGTAGTCTAAGATCATATCTAAGAGCTCCTCTCCATATTCACTCTCTGGCTGGATGAGGATTACCTTACTCCAATCTACCCCCAGAGTTTCTCCCCACTCCTTATCTATCGTATTTTCTGCATCCAGATATACACAGTACTTATCTTTGTATTTCTTTTGGAAATTAGAGATAATATCCAGAGCTGTAGTAGTTTTTCCACTCTGAGGCAATCCTACAAGTTCTATGATCCTCCCTACAGGTACTCCGCCTCTGGTTAAGTAATTCATCATAGGAGAGGTATAGGGGATAAACTCTATCCCCTTAAGATCCGATGCTTTACGGATTATATCCGTTTTGTATTTCTTATTTACCTCTGCTATGAGGTTATCTATCTCCGCCATCGCTGTTCTCCTTTTCATTCCAATTTTTAACTACTCGTATCTCATCCCAGCCCTCAGCAAAAGTAGGAGGTTCTAAAAATCTTTTCATCCTATCCATAGCCTCCTTAGGTACTGTACGCTCCCTTTCCTCGTTACGCTTAATACAAACCTCAAAAGGAGTATCTACAAATACACAAACCTTTTTACAGTTTAATAACCTAAGAGTATCCAAAAACTCCACTCTATAACTCGCTTTTAAGTTTGTAGCATCATATACTACATCCTTACCATGATATAGATCCGCTCTAACCAAACTCTGTAAAATGGTAAACACAGCACCATTATTTTTCATATCGTTTATATCTCCACAGAGCTTATCTCTGAGATAATCGGAGGATCTAACAATTACATCTCCCAGCCTATCACTCTCAGAGCTTTTACCGCTGGCTGGCAATCCAACTAACATATAAAATACTGGCTTATTATTCTCCATCCTCAGATCCTCCTAACTCCTGCATAATGCCTACCTCTGTATTAAAAAGGTTTACATCTGCATCCGTGATACCTAAATTGTAATTTAACTCAACTACATTTCTGATAATGGCTATATCTACTCCTCCTCCCTCATTAGGGCTAAAAAGTACAATCCCATCATCACACTTAAAAGCTGTTTCTCCAGAGATTTCTACACCGTTCTCCTCCAGATATGCTAAAAACTTATCTAACTTTTCCTCCATATCTAACACCTCGCCATAACATTTCTTCTCATATCCAGCTTTTTAAGCTCCTCTACAATATCGCCCTCTGGCTCCATTACAACTACTGGCATCAATAAAGCCTGTATAGCCTTAACATCTGGAGAATAATACTCCTTATTATCCACAGTAGTTATGCTGTATCCCATTAACTCCTCTGAGCTCCTACTCTCCTCCATCTTTGCTATCTGGTTCACATTAAGCCAGATAGTAAGGTTTCCGCTCTGATCCTCAACTCTTATAAACATCGCCTTTTATGCCTCCTTAAAATATTTCTACACTGTACATAGAGATCATCGTCTATATTTCTGAGCTCATGGAGATCTCTATGTAGCTGGCTCTTACTTATACAAAACTCTTTAGCCATTTTACGGATACTGTCTTTAGGGTTATCAATTAGCCACTGTGCCTCCTGCTTACATCTATCCTCTATGGCTTGCCTCCTAAAGTACTCATAAGCCCATCGCTCCATAGGCTTACTCCTCCATAGGATCCTCTGACTCTCTGGTATATTTATCCTTACTAAATCTATCCAGATCCACCTCTGCTATCCTCTTTGAGAGAGATTTCTTTAATCCGCTGTAGATCTTCTCAGACATCTCTAACTTAACTTTGAGGCTGTTATAAGCTCTACGGTAAATAGCCTCTACTAAGGCTTTATCCTCCGTGAGCTGTTCTACTCTGGCTTTTTTCTCCTGCACAGTACCAGATACTTTTACCATCGCCTCATTTTGAGCACTTTTCTTAGCGTTAGAGGCTAGATCTACCTGCATACCCAGCTCCTCTACTCTCTGCCCTGCATAGTACATAAGGGCTGGGATCTTAACACAGTAGTACTCTATCTGGCTATCTGGTATATCCTCTATAGAGTTTTCTCCTATGCTTTCCATAATCATATCCAGCTCTGAGATAGCACTATCAAGCTCCTTACTAAAATCTGCTATTAACTCATTTGAGAGGGTTATTACAGGGGAGCTCTCCTCTTTTACCTCTGCTATGATTTTCTTTAATTTATCACTCTGTACCATCTTTACCTCCTCCTGTAGGAGCCTTATTACAATGCTCTGTACCTGCTAAGGCACAATCCTCACAGCCCTTATAATATCCACACTCCCCACAGGTACAATGTTCATAGCCATACTCTGGGTACTCATCCGCCATAGCGTTAGGGCATCCACCATTTACACAGGTAACTCCTACATAATCTTTACACCTGCTCTCCTCTTTAGATTTCTTTGTTACAAAGTGCTCACAATGTCTAATAAGTAAACACATCTCCATTGATGTACTATCACAATTACTACACGGATTTTCCATAGTACCTCCTTAACCAGCTCTCCAGATCATAGCTGTATCTCACTCTTTTCTTTTTCTGCTCTATCTTTACTCCGTGATCCCTGCACCACTCTACAGGTATACTCTTTCTCTCCTCCGTCTGAGTAAACTGGATCACATCCTGTACGGTTATGTAATATGTTTCCTCCAGCTCTCTAAAATTGATTAAAAAGCCTCCATACACTCCCTCATATTGAGTAGCTTTCTCCATCCCCTGTATCTGGTTAGGTCTGATCTTAGCTATCGGTATGCTCTTTCCCTTATGAGTTTTAAGCTCTACCAAAAAGAGATAAGGAGATCTGAAAAGGATATAATCACATGGATTAGATACTCCATAAAATCCGCTTGTATCATCCTTTATGCGGTACAGGTAATAATCTGGAGGTACACACTCCTTAAACTCCTGCTCAAAGGTTTTACCGATGTTATTACTTGCCATCCTGTACCCCCTTAAATCTGCTAGGAGTAAACTTACATTTCTTTCTGCGATCTACATACATAGATCCCTCTCTATCAATGCCACAGTAGTAAGCTCCTAGCTCTCTACCACAATGCTCACAGTTACCACATACCGCTCTCAACGCTGTATTTTGCCCTGTAGAGGCTTTTTTCTTTTTACCTGTAGACTTATTAGCCTTTTTTCTGTTTGTATCTTTCTGGGCTGTCTGGGGCTTTTCTGGAGGGTTAGGATGTACCCACTTACCAGCATCCACTAAAGCACACTCATTTTTATATCTACAGTATGTACACTTGCTATCATCTTTCTCTGGAGGGATCCCTGTCTTACAAGCATTGTTTACAGTTCGTATCTTGTTAAGTACTGCCTGTTTCATCTCATCGGTTATTTTCCAGAGGTACGGTTTCTTTTTACAGAAATTTCTATCCTCATAAAAGAAAAGGATATAATCTATCCCCAGCCCCATACCGTAACAAGTAGCTTGCCACTTATGATCCGCCTTAGGCTCATAACGGTTACTAAACTGGTAAGTACTCTCTGTTTTAATCTCTAAGATTACATCCTTACCATTAAATCTAATAACTCCGTCTGGCTGGAAATAGATAGAGAGCTCATCATTTTTACACCTGCCCTCTGTATGATCCTCATTCCAGCCTACAAACTCTGTTTTAATGCCTTTAGCCTGTGCCTCTTTTACCATTTCCTCCAGATCTAAGCACTCTACGCCCTCCATACGCTCTACTATATGCTGTATGTCTAAGTGCCTATCTGTACCGCTCTGGCATATCTCAATAAGATTTACCTCACTCTGCTCTCCGTTCTGGGAGCCTCCATGTACTCTCTGGAAAAATAACATACGCTCACAGCCATACATAGAAGATGGGCGGATATACTCAGATGGGGCTATCTGCCTCTCCTCCAGCTCCTTAGCCTTTACAGCCTCCTCATAATTTTTAAGAAACTTATCCTCAAAGGATACGCTCTCTGCATTTTTTCCTTGTGCTACTGCTATTAAGCTCTTTAATCCCATTACTTTTCCGCCTCCTCTCTGGCTTTTTCAATATTTTTATTAAATCTGGCAAGCTCAAAAGCTAAATACATCTGGGATCTGATTTCTCTTATCCTTAGAGGTCTGGTTTCTTTATCTCTCTTTACCTCAATTACCAGATTTACGATAGTAACCACTATGTAGCCGACTAACAAAAGCCCTAAAATTACATTTCCCATTAGTGACCTCCTAACATAACTCCGATGATATAGAGCTCAAATAAAACTACAAAAATACTTACAGCTCCAATAAAATCTCCTACCAACTCACAGCCCTCTCTATGAGTTCTGTAAAATCTTCTCCATTTTCTTTTAATCTGTCTTACCATCCTTGATCCTCCTGTTTTGATTGATAAGTAACCTAATCACAAACGGTAAGTAAATTTAGATAAAAAAAGAGGAGGCTTTTTACACCTCCTACAATTCTTATACCTCATTTCCCCAGCAATCCCAGCCATCTATACTCTGTCTTGCAAAGAGCTCTATTTTAGGTAGCCCCCCCCTGCCATTAACTTTACAATCCTATCTCTCGTTTCCGCTGGTTTCTTACTGTGCTCCTCTATATGGCTCATAATTACACTGTGTACTCCTGCATCCATTCTCTTAGGCTTTCCTCTTACACCTAATAAGCATAACTCCGCATTAGCCCTAGTCCAATTACCCATACCCCAAAAGAGAGTATCTGCTTTCTTATTCTGCTTTATCCATGTAAAAGCACAGGTTTTATACTCAAAGCCCCATGATCTCATCACATCAAAAGCCTCCTCTAAAAATGGCATTGTAACCCACATAAAAAGCACACTATCATCATCTGCCAGCTTTTCCACAGGGAGAGCCTTTATATCCTCTAAACTGGTTACTGTGTAATGGCATCCAGCTCCTCTACCTCCTGCTACCGCCTTATCCCTGTATAACCATGCTGGATCTGCATAGATTATCTTATATTTGTTTTCTGTGTTAAAAATATCTACTTTCAATAGAAAAACCTCCTTTATGTTTTGATCGATCCTAATCACATAAAGGAGGTTTCCTTAGATACTAATTTTATGAATTTTTCAAACCTGCTACCAGAGTATATACCTGCTCTGCCTCCTCATAAGAGAGTTTTGTATAATCAAACTCCTTAAGCCAGCCTACCATACACTTTCTCTTATTTTCCTGTATAACCTGCCTACCTCTTTCCTCAGTATAGGGCTCTAAATAAAATGAGGTTCTACCGTATCCAGAGGATCTATGATACTCATATCCATTACTCTTAAATCTCTCTTTTCTACCATTCCCCCACTCTATATCTAAGAGCCCTGTAGGAGTTCTTTTTACTACAGTACCTACATAATAGGCTTTACTGCTAAAGTGGCTCTGATACACTATTACCTTATCTCCTACCTTTAAATTTTCTCCGTTAAAATCAAACACTCTTTAACTCCTCCAATACTCTAAAATGATGTACCTCTCTGGTATCTCCCTTTTTAACCTGCACTCTCCTTACAGATCCTACATCCAAAGGAGTTACGCACTCCTCCAGAGTTCTCTCTTTCTTATCTTCCTCATCATATACTTTATATCTCACTGTTTACCTCCTACATCATACTTTTTAAGGCACTCATTACAGATAGTTTTCTTTACATATCTATCTAACCAGTTATGCCACACATCAGCCCTCCTATAAGGCTCCATCCAAATATACCTATGGCAATCGTGACACATCACAGGAAATACAGCAAAACGATTATATCTAATTTTCATCCTGTGCCTTAGCCTCCTGCTCCTGCCTCTTTTCGTGCATCTTCTTACGCTCCTCATACTCCTCTGGAGAGATCTCTATAAAGCTCTTTTCTCCCTCCTTAAAGTATCTGTTTACCTCTACCTTTTCTCCGTTAGATCTCTGGATAGATAATACCGCTAAGGTATCAAAATCTCCGTTTTTACGATCTGTGAGGAGCTCATCACATACAATCACATCCGCTTTATTAGATGGCATATAAGGCATAGTAAGAGGGAACATCTCACTATAAATCTTACCAATAAACCCATTATGCCAACACAGGTTAGGATCATCCCATTTAATACAATAATATCTATCGTTATCGTGATATTTTACTGTACCATCTGGGTATACATCCTTAAACAGGCTACTCATACGCTTACACTGGTATGTAGCTACTCCACCATTTTCTCCTCTGCTACATACATTCCATACATCCTCTGTATCCTCAATCGGAGTAAGAGGCTTTCCCTCTATCAATCTATTAAGGATCCCCTTTGTAATGCCGATACTAAAACCGCTGTGACCATCTCCACAAAGGCTCTCAAACGCCTTAAGAGCACTATCATAGCAAGCACAGCCATAATCCCACTCACTCTCTGGCTTATCTCCTCTTTCTCTCTTAGATGCTATCTCTACTTCTCTTTTAGCCCATTCCATCATACTCATATTAGTTATCCTCCTGTTTTAATCCCATTACATAATCCATTGATAATCCTAAAAAGCTACAGATCTTAGCAAGCCTCATACTGCTAAGATCTGTACCGTTATATAAAAAGGCGTATATTGTGGATCTACTTATCCCTGTTTTATCGGAGATAGTCTGGAGAGGTATATCCAGCTCCCAGATCCTCTCCATTACTCTCTCTCCAGCACTCATTATAGAGTAGGTTTTCCTCTGTGTCTTTTCGTGCTCTACTCTGATATGAGAGGGCTTTGTTAAGCCCTCATAATCTCTTATACCTCTGCTATATCTATGCTGTACGGTATCCAGCCTTATACCGCTCTCCTTAGCTATCTGATTTAGAGTTTTACCATCTACAAAGATCCTGTTAGGCTTACCCTTTAGCTCTGGTAAAGGAAAATATCCCATAGGCTTACTCCTCCTCTAAATAATCATCCGCTAAGTTTTCTCCGTACCAGTAATCATTTACCTCAGCATCTACGCTCATAGGGAGATCTATTAGGCTGTGTCCTACTCTTTTCATAGTGTTTACTAAGAGATCTGCTCCCTCCTTAATATGATCCTCTGGTACCTCCATGATTAACTCATCATGTACGGTTATTACCATGTGGCAATCCAGAGCCTTATACTGAGGATCATTGTAAATAGCGATCATAGCTAATTTCATAATATCCGCACTGGATCCCTGTATTACAGCGTTAAGGCTCTGCCTGTGAGCCTCTTGATAGCGGTAATCATCGTGATCTGGTAACTGCATCTCTGGCAATCTTCTCTTTCTGCCCTGTATGGTAGTTACATATCCGTACTCCTCCGCCATCTTCTCTACCTTAAGGCGGAGCTGTTGGATCTTAGGAAAACTCTTATAAAAATCATCAATAAGTTTCTGAGCCCACTCTGCGGATCTATCAAACTGCTCTCCGATGGCTTTAGCTCCACGCTCGTACATAATACCTAAGAGTACACTTTTCATAGTTGTACGCCTGTGTTTACCCTCAGCATTTACCGTACCATCTGGATAAAATTCTCTACAATCCTCATAAGGCACACCGTACACCTTAGATCCCATGATGGCATATAGATCTTTACCCTCTCTGTATGCCTCCTGCATCGCCTCATCTCCAGACACATAAGAGAGTACTCGTGGCTCAATCTGGCTAAAATCTCCTCCCACAAACTTATAACCATCTCTGGCTCTAAAGATCTTACGGATGCTTTTCTCATGGCTAGGGATATTCTGGAGGTTGATCTTAGTAACTGTATCACTACTTGAAAATCTACCTGTTTTAGCTCCGTACTGGTTATATGTGGTATGTACTGCATTAGTCTTAGCACACTTAACCTCTGGGATCTTGTCTATGTAAGTTCCTAAGAGCTTTCCGCACTCCTTATATCTCTGGTAGTTATCTAAAAACTGGATAAACTCCTCTCCCTTTTTAGTACCTGCCTTTTTAGCCTTATTTCTATGCTGTTGTACTATCTTATCTCCTGTACCTCTCGGCTCTTTTCTGGATACGCTTTTCAGTTTGAAAATATCATAGAATAAACAAGCCACCTGCTGAGGGCTGTTATAATTGATTTTCTTAGTACCCTTAGTTAATCTCATAAGAGTAGGATTTTCTTCTATAAACTTATCAAACTTAGCTACATACTCATCACAGAGCTTTTCTTTCTCCGCCATCTCTGCATTAAATTTTACAGAGAGCTCCTTAGCATAATCCTCACGGATCTCTACACCTCTAAGCTCCATATCCATACAAACATCAATAAGAGGCATCTCAATATCTCTAAACACATGATAGAGCTTTCTGTAGTCTGCTCTCGGATGATCCTCTCTAAGATACTTTTTCTGGAATTGATACAGAGCCCATGTTTTAAAACCATCGTTAGCTCCATAAATAGCAAAAATATCAATAGGGATATAGTTACATGGGATACCCTCAAAGAGATCTCCAAAATCCTCATCTGAGCCCTCCCCATTGAGGATATACTTGTTATACATCGGTTTTAATCCGTGTTTCTCATTCTCATTTAGTACCCATCCAGCTATATTAGTATCCCACCATACATTAGCGATCCTCTGCCCCCACTGGAAAGTAACTACTTTATCATCAAACTTAATATTATGATTGATGCACTTAAGGGATCCGTTAGCCAGATAAGGGAGCATAACCGCCTTACACTCCTCCTCTGTCATTTGCCCCTCAACTCTTTTATTCTGGAGATCCGTATGATTAAACGGTACATAGAAACTAGGGAGATCTGGATTATATAAACAGATACCTACTAAAATATCGTTATACACATCCAGCCCTGTAGTTTCCACATCCAGTACATACTCACTTACTCCAGTTAAGTAGGTTTCCATTACCTCCTTAAGCCTCTCTGGAGTACGGATAATCTCATACTCTCCCTCAGCATGGAGCCTACCGCTCTTTACCAGCTCATTTATTACCTCCAGCCCTTTAAGTAAGGTATTCTGGTTTCTTTTCAAATTTATATTACATACTTTTTTATGAGCTAATCGGCTACTAAGATCCTCCAGATCCACGCTCTCTCTACTCATATCTACCTGTATCTCTCTTGCCATCCTGTATCCTCCTGTTTAATAAAAGAGGGAGGTTTTTAGCCTCCCTCCCTGCCTTAAAATACTCTTGTAGCTCCTGCTCCGCTGTCATTGTTACTATCGTTATTGTTACCCTTGTTAAGCTGTAATCTACCCTCGATAGCCTTAATCTGATCCTCACGATCCAGATCTAAGATAAGTGAGCCTACTAAGTTCTGAGGCTCTGGGATCTCCATCTCACTAGGATCCTTAGGGAAATACTGGTATGTAGTCTTAAGGCTACCCTTTGCTCCAGATCTCTTAATCTTAATATCTCTCTTAGTGAGATCTCCGTACTCTCCAGCTAAGCCGATAAGGTTCTTAATATCTGTTAAGCCTCTCTCCCAGAGCTGTACCTGCTTATCCTTATCTTTCTCATCCTTGTTAATCATCTGTAAGAACATTCTAAGCTGAGGCTTGTTACCGCTCTTACAAAACTCACAGCTCTCTCCTTTACAGAGGCAAGTACGATCTCTACCGCTACCGTCTACATCTAATTTGTGTACCTCGTAGATGGGAAAATCATAATCTGTTTCTCCATCCTTTACTCCTACCTCTCCCTTATGGAGGAGGCGTACTGTAGCTGTATCTCCATCATCCTTTAACTGAAACCAGCCTGTTTTAGAAAATCCTCCATTGTCATACTTGTTAATAAGATCCTGTAATCCCATTTCTGTATCCTCCTGTTTTTCCTTGATTATTTTTTTTTATCTCTACAGCATCAAAGCCTTTACAGCTCCTACCATGCTGTTGATAGCAAAACGCTTATCCACATTCTTTCCTACCAGCACATCCGCCTTATGCTCACTCTTTTTAGTAAGCACTACAGCCTCTCCTTTTAAGATGGCTAACAGGGTTCTTAAACTACTCATACCGCTTACCTCCTTGCTTTTCGTGATAAATAACTTAATCACATCCACCCAGATTATTTAGACAGCATATTGATAACCAGCTAAAATAAATTTCTTTTTGAGGTTTTTGATATGCCAGCTTACGGTAGCATTAGTAATATTGAGAGCCTTAGCTATCTCTCCCTTAGCTCCTCCAGCCATGAGGATATTTACCGCTACCTGCTCCTTATCATTGAGCTGTAAGCTATCTAAGAGATCCATAAACTCTACAGAGCTAAAATCCTTACACTCTACCTCAAAGGTGCTATCTGTTTCTGTACCGCCCTCTTTATTGATCTCAGATAACCGATCTAAGCTATCTGGAGTGGTACCTGTAAATCTTTTCTGGCGTGTAGCCTCGTTGTATAAACGGTTAAGGTGCTGGCGTACATAAACCTTAAGAAGAGTAGAAAAAGCTACTCCCTGCTCTGGATCGTAATCCTCTATAGCTCTAAGCATCGGTATATAGCTCTCACTTGTAAGATCCTCTAACTCAGAATTAGGAATAGAAGTTAAATATGGGGATACCAAAAGGTTAATAAGCCCCTTGTTAGCCTCTATGAGCTCTTTAAGATAGCTCTCATCTCTACTCTCTTTGTACGCTTTAATAAGTTCCTCATTTGTTCCTGTAATAAATCCTTTACTCATCCTGTTTTCCTCCTTTAATATCCTGTGAGATGGTCTTTCCAGCCATCTCCGTACTCTTTGACAAGATCGTTAATATCCTTTAGGCTCGTATGCCATTTGAGGTTGATAAACCGAAAACCTTTAGGTATCAGTAACCTCTTGATCTGGGAGGCTCCTTTTCTCCCTGCATCATCGTTATCTGTGGCAAGTACAAACCGCCTAAAAGGTGTACGCTCCAGCTCTTTACACTGATCCTCTGAGATATGTGATCCCATGATGGCTACCGCTGGTACTCCATAAGAGATAAGGCTGAGAGCATCTATCTCACTCTCTGTAATCCAAACCTCCTCTATCTGATCCGCTGTACCCCAGCTAAAAGATCCGTTTAGGATCTCCCAGAGCCCAAACACTACGGAGGTTTTATCTACCTCTTTTGCGTTATAAAAATGCTTTCCAGCTATGCTCCTGCCCTTGTAAAAGATCACTTTCCCATCCATGCCCCTTACAGGGAAAAGTACTGTTTTATCCTCTGGATCAAACCCCAGCTCATAAGCCTCTAACACCCAGTTAGCTATCCGCCTTTTATGTAAGTACCTACACGCCTCCTCACTCTGTAGGAGGTTCTGTGTGTACTGCTTTACTAAGCTCTCCTCCAGTACTGAGGATTTAGCTGTGGAGCCTCTGTACATATCCAGATCTGGGAGCTCTCTCTCCTCCGTCTGGTAGTTGTACTGATTTACCAGCCACTTAAAGCCCTCTACTGGGCTACTCAGCCCTAATAAATCCGCTACAAACTGAGGTAGATCCGCTGTGTATCCACAGGTGTAGCAATGCACCGTACCAGCCTCATAGGTCTTATCCTTTGTTACCTTTTGCTGTAGGAGCACTCCGCAAGATGGGTTATGCTCCTTACCGTTTGCGTGAAAAGGGCAAGTACACATAAGATCCGATCCTGTGTTTTTAATCTCCTTAAGTAGCCCTGCTCCGTAGAGCTGGAGCTTAAGATCCTTAAGTACCTGCTCTACTGTGGCTACTATTGGAGTTTTCCAGATCGTTATCACTTTTTAGCCTTTGCCTTTTTAGGAGCTGTGAGCTTAAGCATTACTACCTCTGTTACCTTTAAGGCATCTGCTAATACTTCCTGTGGCAACTCTCCAGCCTCTACCGCCTTAAGAGTTGCATCCTCATCTACAACCTCCTTAGTTGCGATACAGCTAGTAAGGTTTCTCTCATGGAGTTCTGCTAAGAGCTTTTCCTCATCCATGCTCTTACGCTCCTGCACAATTCGCTCAAAGCGGTATCCAGCCTCATCCGTGTAATCACTTTCTCCAGCCTCTAACATCGCATCCTTAAGGAGTGCCTTGTATTTCTCCTCCTCTTTCTTTGCACTGTCTAAGGCTAACTTTCTGGCTTTATAAGCCTCCTTTAACTCTGCTAAATTCATTAGCTTGTACCTCCTTTATCTCTGTTTTATTGTATATCATTCTCTGTTTAATAGAGATTGATAGCAAAAATATATGAGGGGAGTACCCCCTCTGTGTTCTCTCTGTTTCTCAGAGAACAATTATAATATAATCCTGTTTTACAGAGATGTCAATACCTAATTTTCTGTTTTACAGAGTTTTATCTCTGTTTTACTTTACTTTTTCTCTGTAATACTGTATAATTAACTTATCCCTCAAAGGAGAGGAGGTGTAAAAACAATGAGTACATTTGCTAAAGCACTTACCTACTACCTAGCGGTAAAAGGTAAAACTCAGCAAGATCTAATCAACGATCTCCACTACAGCTCCTCTACAGTTTCTCAATGGTGTACTGGAAAGAACACTCCTAGAATGGATAGGATTGAGGCTGTAGCAACTTATCTAGGGATAGATGCTACGGATCTCCTAAGAGATCCAGAGATTTTCTCACAGGAAAAGTTTTCTACTGATCCTGCTTTAATCTCAAAGATCTTAGAGAGTAAGCCCTCTCTATACGATTTATTTAAGCTATCTATCTCACTATCAGATAAGGATCTGGAGCTACTTAAGGGATTAGCTCAACGCATCAATGAGCTACAAAATCTTAAAGAGGAGTAATCCTCTGGATGGAGCCAGCCTGCAAAAGCTGGCTCTTTTTCTTTATCAAAACTCAACCGTAATCTTCTTTACGCCAGCGTCTTTTACAGCCTTTATGGTATCTGCAATAAACTCATTCACACAAATTTCTGCAAGCCCCTCATCTGCATCCAGATCGCTCATAAGCTGATTATTTAACATTTTACACTCATTAAGCTCCGCCTCTAAATTTTCAATATAGGCTTTCTGTTTAAGCGATACATCCATAAGATGCTTAACCTCGTCTAAATCGTTAATATGTCTATGATCTCCTAACATCTCTCCTACAGGCATTTCCAAATAATCACAAATTTCCATTAACTTCTCAATGTCTGGTAAATGGGCTCCTCTCATCCACCCATTTACTGTAGTAGGCGGTACCTCCAGCACCTTAGCAAGCTCTACCTGCTTAATCCCTCTCTCTGAAACTGCTTTGTGTAAATTTTTTGCAAACTGTCCTTTAATCATCTTTTTTTTCCTCCTATAAATTAAAAAGCTGGGATCTGTGGCTCACTCTCACGCTCTCTAAGAGGTGTAGAGTTTCCAGCCTTTGAAAAATCCATATAAGCCAGAGGGATACCGTACAGATCACTAAGCTCCTGTGCTTTCTCCATCTTAGGAGCTGTCTTACCTGTTTCCCAGCTAACAATAGTCTTATCGCTACAACCTAAGATCTCTGCTACCTCTGCCTGTGAGTATCCTGCCTGTATTCTGCAAGCGGAGAGCCTCCATTTCATTTCAAAGTAATTCATTAACTAGCCCTCCCTGCTTTATATTTTTCCAGAGCCTCCTCTGTTACAAACTTCTTAAGAGTAGGGATCATTACCTCACGCTCTACAGCCTCCAGCTTTCCGCTCTGGATGTTTCTGTAAACATTTCTCTCACTACAGCCTAAGATCTGGGCTACCTCCTCTACCGTGTAGGCTTTCTCCTGTGGCTCCTCCTGCTTTTCCTCTACCACCTCTACAGGAGCCTCCTCTCCAAACACTGGAGCATACTTAGCCTTAAAAACCTCACTCTGAGCTCCGATAATACGCCCTGCCATAAGATCACAGCCATCCTTAGTAATGTGATACAATCTACCGCCCTTATCTGGATCCTCTGAGAAATACTTAGGAGCCTCCTCTCCTAACTGTGTAATATATTTGCGGATCGCTCTTAAGAGGTTATCGTGCCTCTTTCCCAGCATCTCCGCTACTTCCTTACTTGTAATCGTCATATAAAAAAGTACCTCCTTTTCCGATTTACTTAACCTAATCAGAAAAAGAGGTAACATTTAGAGAGATTTTTATTATTTTTTCTTACTTAAATCAAAAATAGAGATTTTATCATTCTCTGAGTTAATTCTGGTATTAGTATCTACCACAATCTTATTATCTAAGATACCTGCTACAAGCCTCTGGATAATCTCTAACTCTCCCATCTCATGTAAATAAATAGGGTACACATCTCCCTCATCTGTAAGATATACAGGGATGATCCTCCCCTTAGGTACTCCGCCTTTAGAAACCATAATCTTTCTCTCCTCCTTTATCCTTTTCTCCGTCTGGTTTATCGTCCTTTTTATCCTCTGTGCTCTCCTCTGGATTTTCACTAAGGAGAGGTTTAAGGTATCCTGTGTTTACTTCCCAGATCATAAGTACCTCTTTGTTATTGATACCATATCTGTTTTTCTTAATGCTGATCTTAAGAGTGCCGTCTATCACGGATAGAGATAATACTCTTGTGGCGTTCTGTCCTACACCGTCACTCTCTGCCAAATCATGGAGCTCTGGGCTCTCTCCCTTTTTACGGTTCTTAACTGCCTCACGGTTAGCCTGTGCCATAAGGAGTACAGGCTTTTTAAGCTCCTTACTCATCAAAAAGAGATCCTCTGAGATATTGTTATAAGCTATTCTAGGTATATCCGCCCTACGCTTATCACTCATAAGAGAGAGCTGATCTATTACGATCATATCCGCCCCATGCTTAATAGCTAAGCTCTTGATCTCATCCACATTAGGCTTACGCCCCTCAAAATCATCTGGAGTAACTACGATAAATCCGCTCTTTTGCTGGAGCTGTGTTATGTACTTCTCGTAATCCTCCTGTAAGTACTTTGCTCCGTCTGTATCTGGTTTCTTTCCCAGAGTACCAGATCCATTAAGGAGCCCCATATTACTAAAGTGCTTATTGAGGGTATCAAAACGAAAACCAACCATAGCGGTACTCATCTCTCCAGAGTACATAAGGATCTTATAACCCATATTCCACGCCATAGTAGCAAAGTACTCTCCGATCCATGTTTTACCCACATTAGTACGCCCTGTGAGTACTACCAGATCCTCTCCCCAGAGCCAGCCATTAGTAATCTCATCCAGCTTAGGGATACCTGTAGGAATACCTATAAGCCCCTTTACCTCACAACGCTTTTTATACTCTGTAAGACGATCTCCAGCGTTAGAGATAATATCATAGCCATCTTTATTCCTGCTCACTGGTACGGATTTCTCCAGCTTTTCTATCTCCTCTTTGAGGTACTGAATAGCCTTAATACTATCCTCTTTTACTACCTTTGCTGTATCCTCAATCAGAGGCACCAGCTTAGTATATGTGTAAGCCTCTTTGAGCTTGTATACTAAGTAATCTGTGCTCTCTGTAACTTCCAGCATTTGAAAATCTTTGAACTTGCTTAAAAAGGTTAGTTTATCTGGCATCTGCTTATAGCTGTTGTAATGCTCTATGATAAAATGGATCTCATCCTTACAGGTAAGAAACATCTCCTCTATTACTCCGTTAGAGTGGAGGATCTCCAGATCTGGAGCATCTAATACCTTACAGAGTAAGCTCTGCTCAATCATATTAGCCATTTATAATCCCCTCCTATCTCCGCTTGTAATTTCTACTACCTGTGAGGATCCTAATACTCTACTGGCTATCCGATCCCCTAACTCACTCCTAAGCTCCTCTGGAGAGAGGTTACTGGTATAGATCGTAGTGAGGTTATTAGATACTCTGGTATTTATGATGCTTACCATCCTCTCCCTTACCCAATCTGTTACCCTCTCTGCTCCTATATCGTCTATGATGAGGAGCCTACAGGTTTTTATCATTCTGAGTATCTCATCAAACTCTGGATCTTTATTATCATAGTTATCTCTGAGATCTTCTAAGAAAGTAGGGAGAAAAATATATAACCCCTCATTTTCCAGCCCTGTATTAAAAGCTATCTTTCTGAAAAAGTAACTCATAATCTTACAAGCCCATGAGGTTTTACCGTTCCCTGTACTCTTTCCCCAGATATATAAGCCTCTGCCCTCATCTACCATATTGAGCACATCATTTTTATAATTATCCAGCACTGTAAACGCCTCCAGATCCTCTCCATTCTCTGGCTTAAGAGAAATAGTATAACGGTATCTCTCTGGGATCCTGCTTAAATTGTATAAAGCTCTAAGTACTCTGTAGCCTCCGCATACATCACTACAGGAGCTTTTATCTTTCTGGCAATAATCACTTGCATAGCATTTCATCCGCTTTTACCTCCTTTTGAGTAATCCTAATCACAAAAGAGGCAAAAATTTAGAGGAGAGCTTTTACACTCTCCTCCAGATTACTAAAATACAATATCTTTACCCTCAGCATCTTTAAGGGTATTACCACTAAACTTTTTACTAACCGCTGTAGGCTTTCCCTGTCTACCATAATTCTTAAGCGGATAGAGATCTTTCCATCCCTTATCTATACTCTGATCCACGATAGCCAAAGCCACTACAGGATCCTCTCCAGCATTATCTCTAAGAGTATTAGCAAACTTTTCTACCGTAGTTACTTTAGGAGTATAGTTTTTACCCCTACAATACTGGATAAATTTACTAAGAGCCTCTTTCACAAACTTATTAACAGGATCCTCTAAGATAGTACTATAAGATCTCTTTTTAGGGGCTTTGCCCTCCATCTCTTTAGAGATGGATTTTTCTATATTATCTTTACTATCTTTATTGAGTAAAAAATTTTTACTCGTATCGGGTAAAGTTTTTTTACTCGTTAGATCTTCATCGGATAAAATTTTTTTACTCGGTCTTAAAGCTGTATAGCTGTTGTAAATGAGAGCTCCTTTAGTGGTACTACTCTTAGTGAGGAGCCCCTGCTTAACTAGGTTATCTAAAGTGTTAATTACCGTAGGTCTTGATACACCACCCAGCCACTCACAGAGGTAGTCTACACTCCCTGTAAAAGCTGTGTTAGTAGTCTGAGAAAATCCGTAGATGATTGCATAGAGCATAAGTGCGTTACCCTTTAGTTTTAGCTCTGTTACCATCCAGCCCTGTACAGCAAAGTAATTATCCTCTCTTACTTTTATCTGTTTTGCCATAATTACCTCCAGTTAAGGAGAGAGGAGAGATACTCTCCCCCCCCCTGTAAGTATTACTCCATCTCTGAGATGGTTTTCTCAATGTTATCACAAACCTCATCAAAAGCCTGTTTAATGATAGCCTCTCTCTGCTTAGGGTTCGTACCCCCATCAATCATAAGCTCCATTCTAACTGTAGGCTTACACCAGATACCACTCTTATTCTGTACACTCATACCCAGCTCTACGCTGATACCTGCTACCCTTGCTGTAAAATCATTTGCCATCTTTGTTATCCTCCATCTCTTTTAAATTTCTTTCTCTGCGTGCCATTCTACGGTTATACTCCTCCACGGATTTACAGCCCATCTTTCTAGCTACTACCTTTTTGTGGAGGAGGGTACCGTTATTCTTCTGGATCTGCCTCTGCATTTTCCTTTTGAAACTGCTCACTCTTTTCTGCCTCCATTTCCTCTACGCTGTGCCACACGTTATCCTCTGTTTCAATCTCACACTCTTTATCGTGTGGATTGATAGTAACCGTTACATCACAGCTATTAGAGCTAAAGCTAGGTAATCCAGATCCGTAACCGCCATTACCTTTTACCTTAGTTCCTAAGGCGGTAGAGATAATATCCTCTAAGGATTTACCATTTACCTCTAAACCGTATCCGTGATCCGATACCTCAGCATTTGTAAAACTGATTTTAAGCATCCTGCTTACCTCCTTTTCTTTTGATACTTAACCTAATCACACAAACGGTAAATTTTTAGATAGCCCTCAAAATTAAGGGCAAAAAAAAGAGGAGAGCTGTTACACTCTCCTCACACTTAGGGCTACTTTTTAAGTTTTGCTTTTCTCGGTAATGAGGCATAAGCCTTTATAGCCTCCAGATCCTCCTCATACCAGTATCTATAGCCTCCCTCATCTCTTACACTGGCTGGAATAGCTCCAGCATCTTCCCAAAGGCGGATAGATTGAGTAGAGGCTCCTACCAGATCCGCTACCTCTTTTCTTGTATATACTCTTTTTCCTGTATCTGCATCTATCGTTATCGCTCTCATTATGTACCTCCGTTTTGAGTTATTATACCACACCTGTATATTAAATGCTAAGTAATTTATTGAGGATGGTTTTAATATCCTGCTTAGATCCCTTACCGTCTACTACTCGATCAATGAGACCTTTATTTTCTAACAGGTAATCCTCTACCGCCTCATCTATTGTACCCTTAGCCACCATAGAGATTACATTTACAGCCCCTACGGTACCTATTCTGTGGGCTCTATCCTCAGCCTGTGCATTATCTCCGCTATTCCATGCTTTATCCATAAAAAATACATAAGAGGCTTTATTTAGAGTTAATCCAGTACCCATAGCTCCGATAGTACCTATAGCTACTTTACAGTGTGAGTTAGTCTGGAAATTGTCTACTAATTTCTGCCTCTGTTCTGGAGGTACCTCTCCTGTAATTACAATCGGATCATACTCTCTAAGTTTTATACCTAGCTCTTTAGCTATCGTACTCCACTGAGAGAAAATAATAGCTTTATGACCGTTAGGGATAATTTCCTCCTCCAGCATCTCCTTAATACGATCCAGCTTAGGGCTATCGTCTGTTAAGTTAGGATTACCGCTGGTAAGCTGTCTGAGGCGGAGAGTACAGTTAAGTGGATTAACAGAGGCTAAGATATTCTCCATATCCGCTACAATGCCATTTTTAATATCCCTGTATTGTTTTTTCTGAGCTGTGGTAAGTTCTACATACTCAGTACTATACAGCTTAGGAGGGAGATCTAGTACCTCCTCTTTTTTTCTTCTCAACATTACAGTATTTAACTCAGCATTGAGGCTATCTAAGTTTTTATATCCGATTACCTTATAGCCTCCGAAACCTCCCATAGTACAATAGGCATTTCTAAAGCTATAAAAGGATCTTCTCTCTACTCCCAGCCATGTAAGGATATTCCACAGATCCTCCGCTTTATTCATCGGAGTACCAGATAAGCCTATCTTAACTGGAGCTTTCAAAAATCTAAGGGCTTTTCCCTGTTGAGATCCTCCGTTTTTAGCCTTATGGATCTCATCTACGATAATAGCTCCTATATATCCATCCTTAATCCCCAGATAGAGAGCATCCTGTATTTTCTCATTTCTGAGGCTCTCAATATTGATAACTCCAAAATAAGCGGATCCTCTGTACCAGTCATTTAACTGTTGTACTCTAACATCCATCGTCTTACCGTCTACCATTACACAGCCCTCATTAGAGTGAATCTGGATCTCTTTCTCCCAGTTATATTTTACAGAGTTTACTCCACACACAATGAGAGTTTTAATGAGCTCTTTCTTTCTGGCTACACAAATATCAATACTCTCTTTTGTCTTGCCTAAGCCCTGCTCATCTCCGATAAGTAAAGAGTTTTTCTCCATGCCATAGTTAAAAGCCTCAATCTGATGAGGGAGTGGAGTTGTCTTAAAATCAAAATCTATTACAGGCTTAATACCTTTTAGCCTCTCCTGTGTAGCCTCCCTTTTATCCTCGATCTCCTTAGTATTGAGGGCTTGTACTACAGCCTCCTCACTTTTAATATTGCTAAGCCCTACTTTCTCTATGAGGGCTGGTAACTCATGTGCTGGGATCTCCCACGCTTTATCCTCTGGTAAGTATCTCCGCTCTGCCAGCTCTTTTACCTTAGCTACAGTAGTGGGATCGTATCTAAATGAGATCTTAAAAGCATCATCAAAATAAGTACCTTTTTCCAGTTTTTCTACTGTTATCATAAAAATAAACCTCCTGTGTTAAGTCTTTATATAACTTAATCACAGGAGGTAAATATATTTAGATAGCCCCTATATAACTTATGCTACTAACTGCACATAAAGCCCTAGCTTTCTAGTACTGTACATATAATCCTCTAAGTAGTGGATCATACTTTCAGTATGTATCTTGGAACATTCGGTCCGAGAAATCCGAATACCTCCCCTGCGTAGGTCGTCATGGAAAGATCATTGACGACCTTCCGTTTTCCGAAATATTTGCTGACATGCCGAATCTCAATGACAGCTTTCTGGTTCTGCTCTGCGTTTGTTGTCATAGTTTTCTTTCCCTCTGTCTTTGTCTCCGTTCCCATTTTCGTCTCCTTTATGCATTCTCTGCCATATAAGCGACCATATTGCCGATTTTCCACTGTCCGCCGTCCTGATACATGGTGATTTCCACCGTATAGTCGAAATTCTGCACCACATTCGTACCGTTTCCGGATGGCTGAGACGAAACAAAACTGCCGTCCTCTCCGGACAATCCATAGACTGGATACAGGAGATCTTCCCTGCTCATCTCCAGACTGACGGAATACCCTGCCCTGATCTTCGCACCCTTCGGCCCGTTCTGGCTGATAGAGATATCTTTCAGAACCTCCGTGTAATCGACAATCTCCGGATCATTGGCCGCATAACGTTCCCGATAGGCGAGATAATTCCGGACATCTTCCTTTGTATATCCGAAGTAATAACCATTGTCCTGAGATTCCGTCCAGTATTTTTCCAGAAGTTCCTGGGTCCTGGCAATCCTTTCCTGGGGCGCCGCCAGATTGACGGTCTTTATCTCTTCCATGTACTGCCGGACCGCCTGCTCAATTTCCGGTTTTGCCTCCTTGAAACGTGCGTTGTCCACCAGCACATAGACAGCAACGCACAGCACCGCCACAATCGCCAGGATCACTCCGCGGTTTGCGTGTTTGAAAAATTTTTTCATTCTCTTCCTCCTTCTCCTTCACTTTCCTGTAACCTTTCAGCCAGCTGAACGGTTACGTCTTTTTCTGAAACTATCCTACAACAAATATCTTGAGAATCCCGTTGGAAAAATCTTAGGAAAACCACGGGAAAATCTTATGTTTTGTTTAAGTTCCGTTACCATTCAGCCAGGAACTGCCAATTTATTACGCAAACCAGGCGAAATAATTGTATATTTCCATCTGAAATAAAAAAGACCGCCAAAAAGCCACTTCAATTTGAAATCAAAATGGCTTTTGAGACAGTCTCTCCATACGTTATGCAATTTTCAAACACGCTCTAGATCTTTTTCAGCTTGGCAAAAGAAGCAAACATCTTCTTAACCCCTGCTTTCTCAAACTCTACGGTCACTTCGAAATCCTTGCCGCCCTCGACAATGGCTTTGACGATTCCCACGCCGAATTTCACGTGACGCACGGTATCCCCCACTTCATAGTCCAGGTGGTCTGCCTTTGTCACTTTAAACTGACGGGGCTGGAAACTGTTGGTCTGATACAGGCTTTTCATCGCTCCATAGAGTCCGCTCTTCGGCTGCGGATCCACCTGGGGCTTCTGCTTCGCTTCCTCAAAGGTACGTCCCATATCCACCAGTTCTCTTGGGATTTCCCGGACAAAGCGGGATGTTTTGTTGTACTGGGTCTCGCCCCGGATCATCCGCTGTTTCGCACTGGTCATGGTCAGTTCCTTCATCGCCCTGGTGATCCCCACATAACAGAGCCGGCGCTCTTCCTCCAGATCACCGGGATCATCGCTGGTGATCGTCAGGTAACTTGGGAAAATCCCATCTTCCATTCCGGCAAGAAATACATGGGGAAATTCCAGACCCTTGGCGCTGTGCAGCGTCATCAGCAGCACATAATCACTGTCCTCATCCACAGAATCAATATCGGAGACAAGCGCTACATCCTGAAGAAATCCTCCCAGTGTCGGATTCTCCGTCTCGTCCTGGTAAGTGACGATCTTTGAAATCAGTTCGTCGATATTTTCAATCCTTGCCTGAGCTTCCTCCGTATCTTCCGCCTGCAATTCCGCCACATAACCAGTCTCCTCGATCACAAGCTCGAGAATTTCTTTGACCGACAGGTATTCCGCCTTTGCCCGCATCACTTCGATCAGGGAAGTAAACGAACGGATCTTTGAGGCGGCTCTTCCCATCGTCGGGATCATCTCTGCCTCCAGCAGTGCGTCAAAGAAACTGATACCATGGAAATCCGCCCATTCCTGCGCTTTCCCAATACTCGCTGCTCCGATTCCCCTTTTGGGAATATTGATGATTCTCTGTACCGCCAGATCATCCTCCGCATTATCCAATACTTTCAGATAACTGAGCAGATCCTTGATCTCCTTTCGTGCATAGAAATTGATTCCGCCGACAATCTTATAAGGAATATTCGCCATCAGGAATTTTTCCTCAAACAGCCGGGACTGGGCATTGGTGCGGTACAGCACCGCAAAATCACGATAGCGGCTGTGTTCCGTCCGGACTTTTTTAGAAATTTCCCCCGCAATATACTCGGCTTCCTCAAAACCGGTCAGAAACTGACGGTAATTCACCAGAGGCCCGTCTCCGTTTTCCGTCCACAGCTTTTTCTCTTTCCGCCCCTTATTGTTGGCGATCACTTCATTCGCCGCCGACAGAATATTTCCGGTAGAACGGTAATTCTGTTCCAGTTTGACCACTTTCGCATCCGGAAAAATCTTTTCAAAGCTCAGAATATTCTCAATGTTCGCGCCGCGGAATTTGTAAATCGACTGATCGTCATCGCCGACCACACAAAGATTTCTGTACTTCTGCGCCAGCAGACTGATAAAGCGGAACTGCACGGTATTCGTATCCTGGTACTCGTCCACCATCAGATAACGCAGACGTTCCTGATAAGATTCCAGTACCTCCGGACACTGCGTAAACAGCTCCACCGCGTTGACCAGCAGATCGTCAAAATCCATAGCATTGTTGGAGCGGAGCTGTTCCTGATATTCGTCGTAGACATCCGCAATCTTTCTCAATTTCCAGTCAATCCCGGCATCCTTCCGGTACTGCTCCGGGGAAATCATCTCATTTTTTGCCGCTGAGATCGCTGACAGCAGCGAGCGGTCCTTGAAGGTCTTGGTATCCAGGTTCAGCTTCTTGATGATCGCCTTCATCAGGGTTTTGGAATCCTCCGTATCATAAATGGTGAAATTGTTGCCATATCCGATACGGTCGGCATACCTGCGCAGGATCCGCACACAACTGGAGTGGAAGGTGCTGACCCAGACCTGCTCCGCGCCGAAGGAAACGATCCGGTCAACCCTCTCCCGCATTTCCTGCGCCGCTTTATTGGTAAAGGTGATCGCCATGATCTGATAAGGCGGCACCTGCTTTTCTTCTATTAAATATGCAATCCTGTGCGTCAGTACCCTGGTCTTTCCGGAACCGGCGCCTGCCAGAATCAACAGCGGTCCCTCGGTATATTCCACTGCCTCCATCTGTCTTGGATTCATTCCCTCTGAAATATTCATAATAATCTCCTGTCTGATCTAAGTTTCTGTGACTGTTCCGAAATCAGGAGGCGTAGCGGTCTACGCTGACTGATTTTGGGGCAAATTTCCCGCAAAGTGGGGCGTGCAGATTGCAGGAATGAATTTTCAAACACGCTCTAGTATATAATATTTTCGCCTGAGAAACAATACCCGACAGGCTCAGAACCTTTTTCTTTACGAAAGATCTGGTTTAGACAATTCCTTTCGGAATTTCTCTCCAAGATACCTTTTTTATCTGACATCATACATTTGTCAAGTAAATAACGTACTGAGTTTTCACAGAAAAAAAAGCACTCCAACCTGTGGAGTGCTTTTCTCTGCCCTTCCGGGACTTTTATCCGTGCGTTAGAAGATTCGAACTCCCGACCTTTTGGTCCGTAGCCAAACGCTCTATCCAGCTGAGCTAAACGCACATGCCTCTGTTGAACTTGTCAACAGTAGATATTGTACAGTATTGTTTCTAAATTGTCAACAAGTTTTTTGATTTTTTCCCTTTTCATGGATTCCGGAAAGCAAGTGACATTTCCTTTCTTCCATGTTACAATAAAACTGCTTTGAAAATTCAGAAATCATGAATCAAAAAAGGAGAGCAAAGCCAATGATAACGACAATCCTCTTCGATCTGGACGGAACACTTCTTCCGATGGATCAGGAACTCTTTGTAAAAACATACTTTAAAGCGCTTGCCGCACGCGTCGCCCCTCTGGGCTACGAGCCACAGGCGCTGCTGGACGCCGTCTGGGCAGGCACCGCCGCTATGGTGAAGAATCCCGGAACATGCACCAACGAGGAAGTATTCTGGAACTTCTTTGCCAAACAGTTCGGTGAACGGGTGCGGGACGACATCCCGGTGTTTGAAGACTTTTACCGCAAGGAATTCCAGCAGGCACAGAAAGTATGCGGTTATAACCCAAAAGCCCGTGAAGCCGTCGAATTTGCCCGTTCCCTCGGTTTCCGGGTCATTCTTGCCACCAACCCGCTCTTCCCTTCCATCGCCACCGAATCCCGTATCCGCTGGGCAGGGCTGGAGCCGGAAGACTTTGAATTCTATACAACCTACGAAAATTCCACCCACTGCAAGCCAAATTCTGCCTACTATCAGGATATCCTGACCAGATCACAGATAAAACCGGAAGAATGCCTGATGGTCGGAAACGATACCACGGAAGACCTGGCGGCAGCCACTCTTGGCATCTCCGTCTTCCTGCTGACCGACTGCCTGATCAACCAGAAATCCGTGGATATCAACCAGTACCCTCACGGTGATTTTGATGCACTGATCAACTACCTGTCCTCCCTGAAAAACAGCAAGGCTGAACAGTAAAACCCTGTCGCTCACTCCTGAATCCTGACAGAGGATTTGGATCTGCGTAACCGTTCAGCCGACTAAACGGTTACAGGCGTGCGACCATACATCTTCGAATACGTCTTGAACATCAAAACAGCCAGAAGCCCCTCCGGTACCCGACCGGAAGGTCTTCTGGCTGTTTCCTGTCTGCAGCCGTCTGATGTACAGAAAAACACGGCTACTTCCTGTTAATATTGTTCTTGTTCGTCATCCGCAGACGCGCCATCGCTCTTGCCAGCGACGCCTGGGTGTGATAATATTCCTGCTGGCTCTGCTTCTGGCGAAGCTGTTCCTGCGCGCGCTCCATCGCCTCTCTGGCACGCAGCGCGTCGATTTCTTCCGGCCGCTCGGCAAATTCCACAAGGATGGTCACACGGTTGTTGATCACCTGCGTAAAGCCTGTACCTACGACCGCCTCATGTACTTCCCCGCTCTCCGTGCGGAAACGGATGGTTCCCGTACTGGTAGCGATCATCATATCGGAATGGTGCGCAAGAATCGCATGTTCACCATCCACCGCCGGAAGCACCACAGAAAGACATCTTCCCTGAAAGAAGACACGGTCTGCCGCAATGACTTTCAGATAGAAGGTATTTTTTTCACCATTCTCTGCCATCCGTCATCCTCCTCTTCTTTATGCTTCTCCCTGCAGTGTCTTCGCTTTCTCGATCACATCGTCGATGGTTCCCACATTGAAGAACGCAGCTTCCGGATACTGATCCATCTCACCGTCGATGATCATCTTAAAGCCGCGGATCGTCTCCTTCAGCGGAACATATTTGCCCGGGACTCCGGTAAAGGTCTCAGCCACATGGAACGGCTGGGACAGGAATCTCTGGATTTTTCTCGCCCGGTATACGGTCTGCTTGTCCTCCTCGGACAGCTCTTCCATACCAAGGATCGCGATGATATCCTGCAGTTCTTTGTACTTCTGCAGAATCTCCTGTACACGGCGCGCCACTTCGTAGTGCTCCTCGCCGACAATCTCCGCCTCCAGGATTCTGGACGTGGACTCCAGCGGATCTACCGCCGGATAGATTCCCTGCTCCACGATCTTACGGGAAAGTACCGTCGTCGCGTCCAGATGGGCGAACGTCGTCGCCGGAGCCGGGTCGGTCAGGTCGTCCGCCGGCACATAGACTGCCTGAACGGAAGTAACGGAACCGTTCTTCGTGGAAGCGATACGCTCCTGAAGTTCACCGACATCCGTTGCCAGTGTCGGCTGATATCCTACTGCGGAAGGCATACGGCCCAGCAGCGCGGAAACCTCGGAGCCTGCCTGCACGAAACGGAAGATATTGTCGATGAACAGAAGCACGTTCTGATGCTCCTCGTCACGGAAATACTCCGCCATGGTAAGTCCGGTCTCCGCCACACGCATACGCGCTCCCGGCGGCTCGTTCATCTGTCCGAAGACCAGAGCGGTCTTCTCCAGAACGCCGGATTCTTTCATCTCGCACCAGAGATCATTTCCCTCACGGGAACGCTCTCCCACACCGGTAAAAATAGAATATCCGCCGTGCTCCGTTGCAATGTTTGTGATCAGCTCCTGGATCAGGACGGTCTTTCCTACGCCGGCGCCGCCGAACAGACCGATCTTACCGCCCTTTGCGTACGGAGCCAGCAGGTCGATGACCTTGATACCGGTCTCCAGCACCTCTACCACCGGACTCTGGTCTTCAAAGCTCGGCGGATCTCTGTGGATGACCCAGTGCTGCTCGCTGGACAGATCTTCTCCGCCGTCGATCGCGTCGCCCAGCACGTTGAACAGACGCCCCAGTGTTTTATCTCCCACCGGCACGGAAATGCCGGCGCCTGTCGGAATAACTTCCATATCCTTGTGAAGTCCCTCGCTGGCTGACAGCATGATACAGCGGACCGTATTGTTTCCGATATGCTGCGCAACCTCCATCACGCATTTTTTTTCTCCGTTCTGGACGGTGAGGGCATCTTTAATCATAGGAAGATCGTTATCCCCAAATTCTACGTCTACGACAGGTCCCATGACCTGTACAATTTTTCCATTCTTCATACGATTTCTCCTCTATTTCTATTTCTGGCAACTGTTCAGCCAGCTGAACGGTTACCTTTTCTGTGCTCTGGCACCGCTGATTACCTCGGTGATTTCCTGAGTAATACTTGCCTGTCTTGCACGGTTGTAGGAGATATTCAGCTCATGCAGGATTTCCTTCGCACTGTCGGTGGAATTCTGCATGGCGATCATTCTCGAGTTCTGCTCACTGGAATAGGACTCGACCAGACAGCTGTAGATCATTCCGGTAATATAGTTCGGCACGATCATATCCAGCACTGCCTCCTCAGAAGGCACCATCTCGATCTCCTCCTGGTGGATATCCACAATTGCAGGCGTCTTCACTTCAAAGGTCGCTTTTTTCAATGGCAGCAGCTGGATCATCCGCGGCTCCATGGCAACCGAATTGTTCATCTGGGTAAAGATGATATACACCTCATCCAGTTCGCCTTTGTTGAATTTATCCACCAACAGTTCTGAGATCACGCGGGCCCTGTGCATCGTTGGATTCTGCACGGTATAATGAAACTGGGTATCGATCGCCATATTCCGCCGTGTGAAATACTGGCGTCCCATCTCACCCAGAACGAACAGATAACTGTCACAATCTCTCACCGCCATCTTATCCTCGGCAAGCTTCTCCACATTGTGGTTGTAAGCGCCCGCCATACCTTTGTCACCGGTGATGACGACGTAGCCGACTTTCCGTTCTTTTCCCTGAACAGTTCCCCGTTCATCAAAATAACGGTGCTCCAGATCCGGCACATGGCGCAGGGTACGGGAAATCGCACCCTGCAGAGCATAGAAATACGGCTCGGTATCCTCAAGGGCTTTTTTCGCCTTTTTCAGTTTGGAAGAAGAAATCGTATACATCGCGTTGGTGATCTTCATCGTATCCTGAACGCTTCGGATCCTGTCCTGGATTTCTTTCATATTTGCCATCTATCAACACCTGCTCTTGTCTTTGAATTCCTCTGCCGCACGTTCAATCTTTTCGATCAGCTCCTCAGTGAGTACCTTCTTCTCTTCAATCTCCTGTCCGATCTCCGGATAGGTGCGGTCGAAGTATTCCAGCATCTCCATCTGATAAGCTTTCATCTTTTTGACTTCCACATGCATCATCTTCTTGTGGGTCGCCGCAACCAGAGTGATCACCTGCTGATGCAGGCTCAGCGGGTTGCACAGCGGCTGTTTCAGCAGTTCCATCAGCCCTTTTCCGTACCGCAGCTGTTCCTGTGTCGCGTCATCCAGGTCTGAGGAGAACTGGGTAAATACTTCCATCTCACGGTACTGGGCAAGATCGATACGGACCGAACCTGCCGCTTTCTTCATCGCCTTCGTCTGAGCCGCACCGCCTACACGGGATACGGAAAGACCCACGTTGACGGCAGGACGCATACCGGAATTGAACAGGTCGCTTTCCAGGAAAATCTGTCCGTCTGTGATGGAAATCACGTTCGTCGGAATATAAGCGGAAACATCGCCCGCCTGTGTCTCGATGATCGGCAGCGCCGTAATGGAACCGCCGCCCAGCTCATCTGACAGACGGCTGGAACGCTCCAGAAGTCTGGAATGCAGATAGAAGACGTCACCCGGATATGCCTCACGTCCCGGAGAACGCTCCAGAAGCAGAGACAGCGCACGATAAGCCACCGCATGCTTGGAAAGATCGTCATATACGATCAGGACATCTTTTCCCTGATGCATAAAGTATTCCGCCATGGAAGTTCCCGCATACGGTACGATGTACTGGAGCGGAGCACAGTCACTGGCAGTGGCGGATATGATGATGGAATACTCCATCGCGCCATGTTTTTCCAGACTGGAAACCACTTTTGCCACCGTAGATGCCTTCTGTCCGATTGCCACGTAGATGCAGATCACATCTTTGCCTTTCTGGTTGATGATCGTATCTGTGGCAATGGATGTCTTTCCGGTCTGGCGGTCTCCGATGATCAGCTCACGCTGTCCGCGGCCAATCGGGAACATGGAATCGATTGCCAGAATACCGGTTTCCATCGGTGTATCCACGGATTTACGCTCTACGATGCCCGGAGCCTCCTGCTCGATGGGGCGGTAACCGTCTGCCTCGATCGGACCTTTTCCGTCAATCGGCTCACCCAGAGCATTTACCACACGGCCGATGAATTTCTCGCCCACTGGCACGCCGGCTTTTTTTCCGGTCCGCACCACTTTGGTTCCTTCTTTGATCCCTGTATCTTTTCCAAACAGAATGACGCCGATCTGGTTTCTTCGGATATCCTGCACCATACCCTTCAGACCATTCTCAAAGGTAACAATCTCGCCGTACATCGCATGATCAATGCCGTAGACATTGGCGATTCCGTCACCGACATAGATGACCGTACCTGTCTCCTGGTCCCGGGCAATGGCGTCATAGTTCTCTATTTCTTCTTTCAAAATCGAAATGATTTCTTCTGAATTGATTGAACTCAACTCATTCACCTCCGGATTATTTGTTGTGTCAACTGTTGCAAACGTCCTTTCAGGCTCCAGTCATATTCGCTGCTGCCCGCCTTCAGGATGAAGCCGCCGATCAGCTCCGGATTCTCAACCAGCTCGATCTTCGCCTCTCTGCTGTGATATTTCCTGCAGAGAAACTGTCTGATTTTTTCCATCTGCTCTTCCGTTGGCAAAGTAACGTAAGACAACGTTGCCGTGAGGATATTCTCCTGCTTATCCGCGTATTCCTGATAAGCCCGGAAGATTTCCTCCGCTTTTGCGGCCTGGTCATGGTCGCACATGGTCTTTAAAAAGTTCTGCATTTCTTTCGGGAAGATCCTCTCCACCAGACGATGCTTCGCCTCCAGAGAAACCCTCGGATCCTCCAGCGCTTTCTGCACCTGCGGCACTTCTCTCAGGATCTGTCTGGTCGTTTCCACCGCTTCCCTGTCTGTCTTCAGCTCATACAGAACCGTTGCATAACTAATTGAGGTCTGTGTCATCACTATCACCTGCTTTGTCCAGGAACTGGTCATAGAGTAACTGGTCACTCTCTGCGCCGCTCCTGTCTCCAAGAATCTTCTGCGCCGCAGTTAAAGCCAGCCCGGCAACCTCTGTCTCCATCTCGCGCATCGCCTTCTCGCGCTCCAGAGTTACCGTCTCTCTTGCCTTTGTGAGAATGTCTTTCGCCTGGCCGTTTGCCTGATCCAGGATCTTGTCACGCTCAAACTGGGCATCTTTCTTTGCCTGCTCCACAATCCTGTCGGATTCGCTTTGAACAGCTGCGATCTGATTCTCGTATTTTTCCTTTAACTGCATAGCCTCGGTCTCTGTGGCGCTGGCATGATTCAGCATCCCGTCCACCTTCGCCTGGCGCTGAGCAAGAATGTTGTCCAGCGGCTTGATCAGAAACTTTTTCAGAAGGAAGTAAAGGATCAGTATATTGATGATGATATATACCAGATTGATATCTATTCTTAACACCTGTCGCACCTGCCTATTCTTGATTTCGTCAATGTCAGATCACTCAAAATTACAGTACGAAGATCAGAAGCAGACCGATAACGAAACCATAAATAGCAGTTGCCTCAGCCAGAGCCGCGCCCAGCAGCAGGGTCTTGCTGATCTTGCTCTCTGCTTCCGGCTGTCTCGCAACAGCTTCTGTTGCCTTACCGGTTGCCAGACCGATACCTACACCTGCTCCGATACCTGTTAAAGCTGCGATTGCTGCTCCGATTGCTACTAAATATTCCATGACATTTTCTCCTTTTCTTTTCCAATTTGATTTTTTGAAATTCTGTAACAGTTCAGCTTTGCTGAACCGTTACATGCAAAATCCATTTAAAATCGCCTTTGGCGATGGGATTTTGCACTCCTGAATCACGTTCTTACGGTCTGCGCAGCATGTGCGCAGCCCTGAGATGAACTGTTACGAAATTCTTCCTGAACTTCTGCAGGCTTCTTTGAATTTCTTTTTTTGGCTTTTTTCAATTTCTCTATAAAACCTTTCTGTCTCCGGGAACGCTTCCGGTCCCATTCCTTATCAGTCCTCGATCTGTTCTTTGATAAACAGAGAGGTCAGGAAAACAAAAACATAGGCCTGGATCAGGCCGTCAAATACATCAAAGTACAGGCTGAACGGTATGGGGACACCTACAGGGGCGACGCCCTTGATCAGTTCCATGACCACAAAACCTCCCAGGATATTTCCGAACAATCGCATACACAATGATACGGGACGTATAAAAATCTCCATCACATTGATCGGCGCGATCATCGGCATCGGCTCCGCGAAGGATTTCACCCATCCTTTGACACCACGGTAATGAATACCTGCGTATTCAATCAGAATAATACTCATGAGCGCGAGGGCAATCGTCACGTTCATGTCCTTGGTCGGCGGTTTAAAGCCGAGCAGCCCGATCATGTTGGAGACTCCCAGATACATAATCACGGTAATCATATAATTGGTATACCGTTTTCCGTTTTCTCCCAGGATATCTTCAAAGAATCCTTTGATCCAACAGTAAAAGGACTCCAGCGCCAGCTGTTTTTTGCCTGGATTTTCCACCCGCAGGTCGTGGGTCAGCCAGATGGAAACCAGCACCAGCGCCGCCATAATGATCCATGTCACAACAACCGATTCGTCAATGTCTCCCAGGATTGGAAGGCGGAAGGCTGTCTGACAAGTCAGCTGCTCAATTAAATCATCTTTGAATTCTGCCGTGTTGCTCCCTCCCTTCTGAAAAATTTTCTACTTATTTAATATAAGTTTAATATAAGGTACTGCTGTTTTTTGAATTTGTCAATTCTTAAAGATTTTTTCCATCTGCACAAGAATTTCTTATTTTTTTGTATCTTCTGCACGTCTGTTTCTCTTATTTTCCAGCATTTTTCGTCATGTTATATATTGATAAAATCTGAACCTTATGCTTTTTGCCGGTTTGTGCCCGTTTCAGGCATAAAGTTCTTTTCAAAACCACTTGAAAATTGTGAAAAACTCCTGTTCAGAAAAAAATGGCAACCGTTCAGCTGCCCGAACAGTTGCCATCTTTTTCATCCTTTATATGCACTTTCTATATATAAACTCTTTTTATTCCATCAGATATCCTCTCGCTTCCAGCTCCTGCCGGATATGTTCCAGGGTCTCTTCCGAATCCGCCCGAACCGTATGAAAGTGGATCCCGCTGGTGATATTTTTCAGCGGGCTGGATTTTCCCGCATGGATCTCCTGAAGAAATTCCGCCACTTTCCGTCTGGAACTGACGTTCAGGTCCGCCCGGATCTTTCCATACACCTCATGATCCACAAAAACATCCAGCACGATCCCGCCGTTATCCACGATCAGGTTCAGTTCATCCTCAATCTGCTGATCCGTGTGCCGTACCTTGAACACCTGCTCCGCCTGTGCCGGGATCCGGCAGATATATCCCTTATTGGTTGAAAGGATGTCATATCCGGCTGCACGGAGCGCCGCGATATCCTGCACAATGATCTGACGGCTGGCGCCGCATTTTCCTGCCAGCCAGGTTCCGGACACGGGAGTATCGCTTCCGCGGATACAGTCCAGTATTTCCTGTCTTCTCTCTTCCTGATTCATACCGTCATCCTCCCAGGAACAGGCTGCCCGCCTGGAAAATCAGTACGGCCGCGATCCATGCCACCGCAAACTGGAAGGCCACGCAAAGTCCCGTCCATTTCCAGCTGCGTGACTCTCTATGGATCGTCGCAAGGGCAGCGATACACGGCGTATACAGCAGCGCGAATACCATCAGGCAGTACGCGTTCAGTCCGCCAAAGCCCATGCCTTCCAGCAGCGTTCCAAGGGCTGCCATTCCTTCTGCGGAAGTGATGTTTCCAATACCAAACAGTACGGAACAACTGGAGACAACCACTTCCTTCGCTGAAATTCCAGCGATCAGTGCCACAACGATCTGCCAGTATCCCAGACCAGCCGGCGCAAACAGCGGCTCAACCGCCTTTCCTATCACAGAACCAAAGCTCTCCTGAATCTCCGTCGTATATCCTCCGGTTCCGAAATTCAACAGGAACCACATCAAGATCGACGCGATAAAAATCGTAGTTCCGGCTTTTGTCAGATAATCCTTAACCTTCTCCCATACATAAATGGCGATCGTCCGCGCGCTCGGCGCCTTATACTCCGGCAGCTCGATCAGAAGATTATACTGGCTTTTTCCTTTGTCCATCAGGTGGACAACAAAAGCAACCAGGATCGCCACCGCCAGTCCGAGCACATACATGGAATATGCCGCCACCATTGCGTGTTCTCCAAAAAACACCTGGGAAAACAGCAGATAAATAGGAAGTCTCGCACTGCAGGACATAAACGGTGTCACCAGCATGGTCTTCAGCCGGTCATGCCGGTTTTCCAGCGCCCGGGAAGCCATGATCGCAGGAACCGTACATCCAAATCCAAGGATCATCGGAATAAATGCCCGTCCCGAAAGACCTACTTTTCCCATCAGACCGTCCATCACATAGGCGACGCGCGCCATATATCCGCTGTCCTCCAGGAACGCAAGCGCCAGGAACAAAATGAAAATGTTGGGCAGGAAGGTCAGGATTCCTCCGACTCCGGAGATAATACCGTCCACGATCAGAGAGGTCAGCGCCTGATTGACCTCCAGCGCTTCCAGCGCACCCACCGTTCTCTGAGAAATCATTTCGATAAACAGCGCCATATATTCTTTCAGCCAGTCGCCGATGGTGAACGTCAGGAAAAATACCCCTGCCATGATCACCAGAAAGATCGGAAGCCCAAGCCACTGGTTCGTTAGGATTGCGTCCACCCGGTCCGTGGCCGCCGCCTTCTGCTCCCGGTGAACCATGACCTCATCCATGATCTCTTCGATAAAATCATATTTCTCATTGATGATCTGCTGTTCATAGTTACAGACAAAGCCCTCCGGAAGTTCCACCGGATAACGCTTCGTCACTTCCTCGTCGCCTTCCAGGATCTTAATGGCGTGCCAACGGTGGTTGAACATCTCCGGATACTTCTGCTTCAGCTGCTCCTTGATGACATCAATCTTGTCTTCCACCTCATCGCTGTAGACCATCGCAAATTCCCTGTGGTGGTCATGGGGATGCTGTGACTGCCGGTTGCCATGATGATGGATCACAGGAGTCTTTTCCTGATGATCCTTATGGTGAACTGCCGCGTGCATCAGGATATCCAATCCCCGCCGTTTTCTCGCACTGACCGGCACAACCGGTATTCCAAGCATCTCCGGCAGGCGGTGCAGGTCGATCTCCATTCCCCGCTTTTCCACGATATCCATCATATTCAGCGCAAGCACCACCGGTTTGCCAAGCTCGATCAGCTGAAGCGTCAGGTAGAGATTCCGCTCCAGAGAAGAGGCATCCGCAACGTCAATGATCACATCCACCGCGTCGCTCAGTATGTATTCCCTGGAAACCTTTTCTTCCATTGTATAGGATGTCAGGCTGTAGGTACCCGGAAGATCCACCAGTTTCATCTGGTAATCCTGAAACCGGAAGGAGCCTTCCACCTTTTCCACCGTCACCCCCGGCCAGTTTGCCACTTTCAGATTCGCGCCGGTGTACGCGTTGAACAATGTGGTCTTTCCACAATTGGGATTGCCGATAAACGCTACATTCAAAAATTTATCACTCATCGTCCTGCGCCTCTCCTACTTCTATATTTTCTGTCAGCATCCTGCCCACCGCAAATCTGGTTCCGCGGATCTTCACGATCATCGCCCCGTGACGTTTCCGGTTCATAACCAGAATCTTGCTCCCGCAGGTCAGCCCCAGTGCCTGGAGCCTGCGTTCCATATCTACCGGAAGATCCATTCCTGTCACAACATAGGATCTCTCCGTCTGTGTCTCTCTTAATTTCATCTGTATCTCTCCATCCTGCAGTCTCTCACACCAATGTTATCCACTGCCAGATCACTGCCACATTCACATACCGTAACAGTTCAGCCAGCTGAACAGTTACCACATGCCTGCTTTTCCGCTGCCATTCACAGTGTTCAGGCAATCTTTTTTGACTATTTCTGTCATAAAATACTATCATAATCATACTTTTTTTTCAAGTCTGCGGCAGGCGGACGGAGGATAGCCGAACTGTCTGCGGAACAGACGGCTGAACTGAAATTCGTCATAAAATCCAAAACTGTGCGCGATATCTTTCAGCCCTCTGCGCGGGTCCTGGCAGATCAGCGCCCGCGCCATATTCAATTTCATCTGCATCTGGTATTGATGGATGGAGGTTCCGGTATGGTTCCGGAAACGGCTGCTGATGGTCCGGATACTGAATCCATATTCCTTCGCCAGTTCCTCCGGCGAGAAGAAACGTTCCGGAGACGCGTAAAAACGCTGAAGGATTTCCCGTATCACCGGATCCGGATTCTGCCTTTCTTCCTTCTCCTCCACAGAAAGTTCACACAGCAAAAGTTCCAGAAGCGCCGTTGTCCTCAGCTCCTGCTGTACGCCTCCCGACCAGAACGCTTCCACCATCTGCTCAAACAGCCGGGGGATTTCCCTGTTTCCGGCACTTTCGGAAAGCTTCGGAATCCACAGCCCCTTCCCTTTTTCTTTTCCGTCCGCCTCCAGCCCGGCGAAATGAATGTACATATTTCTCATGCCCGGCGTACATTTTCCCCTGCTGAAATGATGTTTGCCCGGCTCCAGCAGCAGAACCTGCCCCTTCTCCATGGAATAGCAGCAGTCCTCCTCCCAGATTTCCCAGCTCCCTTCCGTCAGATACAACAGATCATAAACATCCATCACACGATCCGGATGAAGGATTCCCTCCGGGCTGTAATTGACGTTGCACTCGCAGACCTTCCTCCTCTGCTCCGTTCCAAGAAAAATCATCGCATCTCCTCCTTTCTGCCGAATTATACATGTTTTTTCCCGCTTTGTCCATTTCTTTTTTCCCCTTATGCGATATACTTGTTACAGTTCAGCCAGGTCTGTGCATTCACTGCACAGACCGTATGAAAGTATAGTGCCTGCGAGCATCCGGCCCATCGCGAAGCGATTTTTAATGGCTGGATGCCGTAACAGTTCAGCTGGCTGAACTGTTACATATACTTATTTCAACAGTTGCCGGTCATCCGGCGAATCGTACCCACTGAAAGGAGAAACAGACATTATGGTAAAAAAACAGGAACATGAAATCTCGCTTTCCAGCTTTCGGATCCAGGACAGCTTCTGGTCTTATTTCCAGGACCTTGTCAAAGACACCGTGATCCCCTATCAGGAACAGATCCTGAAAGATGAGCTTCCGGATGTGGAAAAGAGCCATGCCATTGAAAATTTCCGGATCGCTGCCGGAGAGTCTGACGGCGAATATTACGGCATGGTCTTCCAGGACAGTGACGTGGCAAAATGGCTGGAAGCCGTGGCATACTCGCTGACGCTCAGCCCCGATCCTGAACTGGAAAAACGTGCCGACGACATCATTGCACTGATCGGCAGAGCTCAACAGGAAGATGGTTATCTGAACACCTATTTCACCGTCAAAGAACCGGAGCACCGCTGGCAGAATCTTCATGACTGCCACGAACTGTACTGCGCCGGACATATGATAGAAGCTGCCGTCGCATATTATGAGGCAACGGGCAAGCGAAACCTGCTGGATATCATGTGCCGGATGGCTGACCATATTGACCATCGCTTCGGAAAAGGAAAGACCAGGGGAGTCCCCGGCCATGAAGAGATCGAGCTTGCGCTCCTGCGCCTTTACCGCGCTACCGGCGAGGACCGTTATCTGCACCTTGCGCAGTATTTCATCGACGAACGGGGAACAGAACCGGACTATTTCGAGGAAGAAGAAAAGAACCGCGGCTGGCATTACTGGTCCACGGACGGCTCCAACAGAAACTATGCCCAGAACTATGCACCTGTCCGAAAACAGGACCATGCGGCTGGCCACAGTGTAAGAGCCATGTATCTGTATACGGCGATGGCGGATCTTGCAGGCGAGATCCACGACGATGCCCTCTGGCAGGCATGTCTGCGTTTGTTCGACAACACCGTAAACCGTCAGATGTATATCACCGGAGGAATCGGTTCCACGGTACACGGGGAAGCTTTCACCACCGACTACGACCTGCCAAACGATACCATCTACGCGGAAACCTGTGCTTCCATCGGACTGGTCTTCTTTGCCCGCCGGATGCTGGAACTGAAACCGGACCGCCGTTTCTCCGATGTGATGGAACGGGCGCTTTACAACGGTGTGCTCAGCGGCATGCAGCATGACGGAAAGCGTTTCTTCTACGTAAATCCTCTGGAGGTGATCCCGGGACTGTCCGGACAGCAGCAGGAATACCGCCATGTGCTTCCGAAGCGCCCCAAATGGTATGCCTGCGCCTGCTGTCCGCCGAACATTGCCCGTCTTCTCACCTCCCTGTCCGTTTACGCGTGGGGAGAAGCCATTCATCCGAAGACAACTGATGCTGACCGCACCGACACACTGTATTCCCACCTGTACATCGGAGGAACCTTTACTTCAAAGGCAGGCGGCGGCGTGACCATAAAGACAGAGACCGGATATCCCTGGAACGGCACCGTGCGCTATACGGTACTCCCGGAACAGACGGAGGCAGACTTTACCCTGTCCGTACGGATTCCGGGATGGTGCAGCACTTTCTCATTCTCGCTGAACGGAAACGTTCTGGATCAGGAAACGCTGGATATCCGTGACGGCTACCTGTATCTGAACCGTTCCTGGAAAAACGGCGATCTCCTGGAGCTTACACTGGATCTTCCGGTGCGCCGCATCTACGCAAATCCGCTGGTACGTGAAAATGCCGGACGTGTAGCTCTGATGCGCGGTCCTCTCGTCTACTGCCTGGAACAGGAAGACAACGGCGCGCAGCTTCAGACCATCCGTATCCCAAAAGACGCCGACCCGTCTGCTTTTGAAACCACAGATCCGGTGCTCGGCTCCTACACGGCAGTCTCCGTCTCCGGCCTTCGCCTGATCCCTGACGGCAGCCTCTACAGCGAACGGCCGGCAAAGGCGGAAAGCGTTCCGCTTCATGCCATTCCTTATTATCTCTGGGGAAACCGCTCGGAAGGAGAAATGAGAGTCTGGATTTCTGAAAATTAAACAATGTTGATAACGGTTCAGCCAGGTCTGCACAGGAAATACGCAGATCTGGCTGAACTATTGCCATCGTTTTGTCAAGGGGCAAAACTTTATTAAATTTTCCTTCGTTTCGTATATTCAAAACCGGGAAATGGAATGATTTTACCATACACCTTTATCTTGCATATCACCGCAGATAAGTCCCGGTTTCTGCCGGGAGGCATATGAAACGACAGGAGGATTCAAACATGGCTACAAATAAGGTTGAGATATGCGGAGTCAACACTTCGAAGCTTCCGGTGCTCACCAATGAGGAAAAAGAAACGTTACTTACCAGGATCAAAGAAGGGGATTCTGCCGCCAGAGAACGGTACATTCAGGGAAATCTGCGCCTCGTGCTCAGCGTGATCCGGCGCTTTTCCAACAGCAATGAAAATCCGGACGACCTCTTCCAGATCGGATGTATCGGCCTGATCAAGGCGATCGATAACTTTGACACGACTTTAAACGTCAAATTTTCCACTTACGCAGTCCCGATGATCATCGGCGAGATCCGCCGTTACCTGAGGGACAACAACGCCATCCGTGTCAGCCGCTCCCTGCGCGATACCGCCTACAAAGCGCTCAGCATGCGGGAAGCTTATGTCCGTACCCATCAGAAAGAACCTACCATCGAAGAAATCGCGGAAGAAATCGGCATCGAAAAAGAAGACATCGTCTATGCCCTGGACGCCATCCAGAGTCCCATGAGTCTCTATGAACCGGTATATTCCGAGGGCGGCGATACCCTCTATGTGATGGATCAGCTCAGCGACAAGAAAAACCGCGAGGAAAACTGGATCCAGGATCTTGCCCTTCAGGACGCCATCGACCGTCTCAGCGACCGGGAACGCCATATCATCAACCTGCGTTTCTTTCAGGGAAGAACCCAGATGGAAGTTGCCGATGAGATCGGGATCTCACAGGCACAGGTAAGCCGTCTGGAAAAATCAGCGCTTCGTTCCATGAAAAATTATCTCTCCTGAGCAGAACCAGCGAGGGGACATGCAAACCGCATGCCCCCTCGTAAAGCGCTGGCCGCAGACAGCAGCCAAACTCTTATGCTTCCTCATCGAGAAATTCATCAATCTGATCAGGCGTTACTTTCTGGTAAGGAAGATAAATATATTTTTCGTTTTCAAATTCAATGTCTTCCATCCCCTCTCCTGTGGCAGCCGCCACCGCCAGCTTTGCCATGGCTTCCGCCTGTCCTTCTTTGTCATTGTAAACCGTTCCCGCCATCTTTCCATCCCGGACTGCCTGCAGGCCCACATCCGTGCCGTCAATCCCGAAAAACACCGGCAGCGCAGACTCCGTATAATTCAGTTTCCGGTAAGCGTCCATCGCGCCCAGCGCCATATCATCATTGTTTGCCAGAACAAGCTCGATCTTGTTCTGATACTGGCCGATCATCTGCTCCATCCGGTTCTGCGCCTGCGCCCGGTTCCAGTTTGCAATCTGGTAGCTGAGTTTTTCCAGGGCAATTCCATTGCTCTTCAAAGTCTCCACGGCATTCTCTGTCCGGATGATGGCATCCTGATGTCCCGCTTCCCCTTCCAGCACCACATACTGGATCTTTCCGTCTTTGTTGCGGTCGATCCGGTCATTTTGGCGTATCGCATCGACTGCCAATTCTCCCTGCATAATACCGGATTCTTCCGCCTCTGCTCCCACATAGTAGAGACCGTCCTGCTGCATCAGATCTTCCGCCACAGGCTCACGGTTGAAAAATATGATCGGTATGTCGCGCTCCCTGGCAAGATCGATGATCTCCGACGGATCTGCCCGGTCCACCAGATTCACACAGAGGACATTGCAGCCCGCATCGAGCATCTCTTTTACCTGATCATCCTGGGTACGCTGGGAGCCTGCCGCATCACGGACCGTCACAGTAACCTCAAGGTTATCGCTCTCAAAAGACTGAAGCTCCTCTTTGAAACACGCGATCAGCTCATTGAGAAACGTATCGCTTTGATTATAATATGCCACTCCCACACGGACCTTATCCTCTCCCGACAACTGCTGGCTTTCACAGGCACATAAAGACCGCATGCACATACAAAAAACGATCCCTGCCGCCAAAATTTTTCTTCTTCTCATGCTCCACCTCTGTCTGGTTTTCGAACCGATGTATTATTGCTCTAGCTCATTGTAAAAAGGATTTCCTGGTTCTCTTTTGTAAACATCGTCTCCTTTCGGATCACCGTATAGGAGATCGTTTGGTCTTCCGGGCGGTAGAAACGATTCCGGAGACGCTCTGCAATCTGTGTCAGGCTTTGATAACCCATATTGAATTCATCCGGCACCACCAGGCATTCCACAGCGGTAACGTCGAGATAATAGAAAGCTTCCGTGGAATGGCCGATTCCATATACCAGCGCTCCATGCAGATCGTTCGCCGCTCCATTTTTCCCCGCCTCAGTCAGACTGTTATCGTCCAGCGCGGCTATCACGTCCACCTTCGGCATTGCCGACAGAGACTGATCCCCATCCTGCCCGAAAGAACCGGAAACCGACCAGCTGATCTCAGCACCGGAATCCTCCAGCTTCTCACGGAAGCCCTGCTCCCGGTTCTCCGCCGCCTCTGTTTCTTTGGTCTCAGAAAGGATCCCGATGGTCTTTCCGCTGATATTTCCGTTATAATCGTTCAGCAGCTCCTGTGCCAGAGCCGCTCCCATTGCGTAATGATCCGGCTCTGTGACCGGTAGTTCCGAGTCATCTCTTTCCTCGGACGCCGCCGACCCCACCAGCATGACAGGGACTTTCTTCTGAATCTTTTTCAGTGCCTTTTCCGTCTCCGCTCCGGGCGCCGGCTGTACGATCACCGCATCCGCCCCGTGTTCGATTTCGGCTTCAATCAGATCCATTTCGTCCGCCGCGTTCCATGCGCCTTCCGTTGTAACCACAGACATTTCAATCCCATGATCTTCCGCCGCCATTTTCAGTCCGTACTTAAAACCAGCCCACTGGTTATCCTCCGAATTCTGGAGAATGATGGAAACTTTGGCAAGATCTTTCCCGTTTTTCTCCTGCAGCATCAAAAACGCCAGCACCACGACCATGATGCCGAGAACCGCCTCTATTAAAAAAAACACTTTTTTATCATTCTTCATCTCTGTTTTCCCGCATTCCCTTGTCTTCCATTTCTTCTTTCCGGAAGATACTGCCTCTCTCAAGAATCTTTCTGTTTTCTTCCGTATACGGAATCTCCGGTATACAGATAGAAACCGTCGTTCCCTCATCGGGTTCGCTTTCGATGGAGAGGCCGTATTCTGTTCCAAACAGAATCTGGATCCGATTGTTGACATTCACAAGGCCGACTCCTGAGCCATGTTTATGGATCCGGTTGCTGTCTGTCAGTACGAGATCCGCTTCCTCTTCCGACATCCCGATCCCGTTGTCGCTGACCGCAAGGATAACATTTCCGTCCTCCCGCCTTCCGGTCACCCGGATCTCTCCGCAGTCTTCCATGCTGCTGACACCATAATTGATCGCATTTTCCAGGATCGGCTGCAGGATCAGCTTGACCGTACAGCAGGAATACAGGGAAGGATCCACGTCGAATTCAACGGAAAACGTATTCTTGTACCGGACCTTCTGGATATTCATATAGCTTTCCGCATGCTGCAGCTCCTCTTTCACTGTGATGATCGTGCGCCCCTGGGACAGGCTGATCCGGAACAACCTTGCCAGCTGAGAGATCATAAAGACCGCCTCGTCATTCCGCTCACCCTCCACCATCCAGGTGATGGACTCCAGTGTATTGTAAAGAAAATGCGGATTGATCTGGCTCTGCAGCGCGTCCAGCTCACTCTTTCTCCGCTCATTCTGCTCCAGAACGATTTTTTTCATCAGAGAATCGACCTGCTCATAGGAACGTTGGATAGAATTTCCAAGATGTCGGATCTCCAGCGACCCTCCGATATAAATCTCCGGCTTTTTCCCCGCTTCGTATTCCATAACTGAATGGTTCAGCTTCAGGATCGGCCTGGAAATGCTGACGGAAACCAGCCGGTTGATCACCGCAAGCATCATCCCCATCAGACACATCAGCAGAAGAATGAAATAACGCATATTGACCATGCCGTGAGTGAAGGTGGAATAGGGAATCACCCCCACCAGCTTCCATCCGGTATAACTGATCGTATTGACAACAATCTTCCGGCGTTCCCCCTCAAATTTCTCATCATAGACCCCAGCCTTATAGGTTGCTGCTTCTATACTGTTTTCACTGGTGATCCCGTCGCTGATCTGTATCTGCCGCGGATGGTAAATGATCTCTCCATTGCCGTCACAGACATAAAAATACTGCCCGTTGTCAAAGGTGTTGATCTGTTTCATCATCCTGGAAATACCCGTATAATCCATATCTACCAGGAGCACGCCCAGCTGGGACACACCATCCTGTGTGATCTCAACCACACGGCTCAGAGAAATCACCCAGTAATAACGCATCGTGGAATCGTCGAACAGATTCTGAATATGCGGTGTGGAAAAATGCATATTTTCCATCTCTTCCATCGCCTGCTGGTACCAGCCCTGTCTGGTCACATTCGGATCCTCTTTCTGAGACGCCACCGGCTCCGCCGCCAGCAGGCTTCCATAATTGTTATAAATGGCAATACTGCGGAGATTATCCTTGTTCGCCTCATACAGAAGATTCATCTTCGTCTGTATATCCTGCTCCTGACTGGAAAAATCACTTTCCTTTATCACGTTGTAATACACTGTATCTGAAATCTGCCGCATGCTGACCAGATAATCCTCGAGATTTTCCGCCGTCTGTTCCATCAGTTTCTGGGTACTCTGCACGACCTCCTGCCTGGATGCCGCAGAGAACCTGAAATACATCACAACGCCCAGGATCAGCATAATGGAAACTGATATGACAGAGAATGCGATCATAACCGTAGACTGCATGCCTCTCGGCTTCAGTTTTTTCAAATTTATGACATACTTATTTTTCACTTTCTGTATGCTCCGTTCTATATTTGGAAGGCGAAACCCCAAACTGGCGCTTGAAGACATAACTGAAATAATTCGGATCCGTATAACCAACGCTTTTTGCTATGACATAACTTTTTTCATTCGTCTCCATCAGCAGGCGGGAAGCTTGTTCCATACGATACTCCGTCAGATATCCGATAAACGAATTCCCCGTCTCCTTCTTGAAAATCGTGGAAAAGTAAGAATTCGATACCCCCAGCGCCTGGCAGATATGATCCAGCGAAAGATCTTCATCCGAATAATGATTGTGAACGTATTCCTTCGCCTTCGACACAAAGGATTTGGTAGATTTATTCCGCGCATTGACAAGCTGTTCGTGGAAAGAAAGACTGGTATCCGTAAACCATTTTCTCAGGGCGTCCGGTTCCAGTTCCAGAAGGCTGCTGTAAAGATTCCCCATATCTTCGGAAAATCCCTGAATCGTTATCTCGTTGTTCACCGCAAAACGATACAAAGCGCTTACCAGTTCCATGACGGCAATATGATGCTGCTGCAGAGACTTCGACGGAATAAAAATCCGGCTCAGATACTTATCCACTGCCTCCACAATCTCTTTTTCGGAACTCACACGGATCATCTTAAACAGATTTGCCAACTCTGTGTCATTAGCAATTCCGGATTCACTCATCTCCTGGGGCGCGATCTCTTTGATATTGATCGCCCTTGAAGCCCCGTAAATCGCCCGGTAGGAGACAGCTTCTCTCGCACTGCTGTAAGACTGTGCCAGTTCCAGAATATCCTCGCAGACCTGTCCGATGCCCACCGTCACCACCGCTCCGATGATCCGCTCAGCGTATTTGCAGAACCGGTCGCATTCATCCGTCAGCTCCGACACCTCGTTTTCACTGCTGAGCTGCGGGATCAGCACAGTGTTGCCAAGATAGCTGAAGCATTTTGCATCCCACTTTTTCCCAAAATACTCTTTGACCTGTTTCTGTACAGAAGTGGCAAGAAGCAGCGGGTTCATGTTTTTCGGCACCCGTCTGGAGGAAGTATGGACAACTACACAGCAGAAAAAAGATCCGGTAAAGGAAATCTGATAATCGGAGAGATATTTGGGAATATCTTCTCTTTTGATCCTTCCTTCCATCAACGTAGAATAGAAATTCGCCTGCAGGAGCGGCAGCGATTCCATATAATACTTCTGCAATTCTTCCACATTCTGTTTTTCGCTGATCTCCTGATCCAGCTTAATCTTCAGTTTGGTAAACACATTCGTCAGTTCCACGGAATTGACCGGCTTCAGTATGTATTCTTCCAGTTCCAGATGGATGGCTTCTTTCGCGTATTCAAACTCATCGAACCCTGTGAAGAGCAGGATCTTGGTCGCCGGAAATTCTGTCTTGATGCGGCTGGATAATTCCATTCCGTCCATATACGGCATCCGGATATCCGTCATGACAACATCCGGCTGGAATTCCTCCACCATCTCAAGCGCTTTCACGCCGTTGTTGGCGTATCCGATCACAGAAAAACCGAGCCCTTCCCAGTTGATTTTTTTCATGATCACCTGTATGACTTCTTCTTCATCATCCACCAAAAGTACCGTATATTTTTCCATATCTTTTCTCCGTATTTGTGTATTTCCCGTTTGTTTTGTATTATATCAAACACCCTGAAAAATGTAAACGACCGTACCCGAACCGGCAGCAGATATCAGAGCGGCAGTTGTCTTCGGTATCAGGAAAAGACGCCGCCGTGCGGAATGTTCCGCACAGCAGCGCCTTTGTCAGGTTTGCATCACTGTTTTTATTTCTTCTGAACGTATTTCAGACAGTCAAGTGTTACTGCCACAAGGATGATAATTCCGGAGAATACGAACTGCAGGTTTGTATCGATACCAAGGATGGTCAGGGAATAAGTAAGTGCGGTAAAGATAACGACACCGACTACGACGCCTGAAATTTTACCGATACCACCGGTAAAGGATACACCGCCGACTACACAGGCCGCGATCGCATCCATCTCCCAGCCCTGTCCATAAGCTGCAGAACCGGAACCTACCATTCGCGCACACTCCAGCCAGGAACCAAAACCATACAGAATACCAGCCAGAATGAATGCGCCTACGGTTACACGGAAAACGGAAATACCGGAAACCGCTGCTGCTTCCGGGTTGCCGCCGACCGCATACAGATTTTTTCCGAAAGTTGTTTTGTTCCAGATGAACCATACGATCACGATTGCTGCTACTGCCCAGAGGATAATGGTCGGGAAACCATTGATTTTCGGGATCACCATATTCGGGATCGTCGGCTCAATCGCGCCAAAGGATACACCTTTTGTTGCGTATGTAACAAGTCCGAAGATTACCAGCATGTTCGCCATTGTGGAAATGAACGGGTGCATTTTAAATTTGGCTGTAAAAAAGCCTGCGATGGTTGTGAAGAACGTACACAGAACCACACACGCTGCCAGCGCAAGAACCACTCTTCCCGCAACCGGTACTCCTGTAAAGTCAAAAACATGTCCGAACACGGAACCTGTATTGATACCCTGATGCATAATGATGGTAGCTGTGGTCATGCCCATACCAACCATACGGCCAATGGAAAGATCCGTACCGGTCAGAAGGATCAGTCCCGCAACGCCGAGGGCAAGGAACATTCTCGGAGAAGCCTGCTGAAGGATATTCAGTACGTTGTTGTAGGTAAGAAGCGGCGATCCTTTCACAATCGGTGTAATGATACACAGCGCAATGAAGATCAGGAGGATCGCAATATACAGACCATTCTGCAGCAAAAAGTTTCTGCGGTTAAAGGTATACTTATAGTTTTCCCACTTCTGCGCTCTCGTCTCCAGGAATGTGAACTTCGACATACGGAGCATATCGATCAGATGATATTTATAGCTGTAGGCATTGTGTCTTCTGTCCTTGATCTGCTGGAAATCTTTGTCACGTTCCATTTTCGCATCAAACAGGCGGTTTTTCTGAACATATTTTTCATCTTTGATCTCCTGATGATCCGAAAGCTTCGCCATGGTTTCCTGATGCTGCTTTTTCAGCTCCGCAACTCTGGCATTGTACTTTTCCTGCGCCTGCACTTTCTCCTGTGCGCAGCTTACTTTCACCGGCTGATAATATTCGGCATCAAAATGTGCCTTGATGTAAGCCTCCGCATCGGCAATCAGCTTGGCAATCTCATCTTTGTTCTTTGCCTCCACTGCTTTTGCCTTTTCCAGTTCTTTCCCGGCATCGGAAAGCCTGTTTTCTTTCTCACCTTTGGTGAGGCTCTTGTCTCTCCTGATTCCATCCATCTGATTCTGGATAGAAACGACTTTATCGGTACCGTCGGCTCTCAGACTGTCAATCTGTTTCTGAATTTTTCCGACATATTCATCGATCGGCTTACGCAGCTTTAATTCCTGCTCAGCCGTAAGAATCTTACTGTTTGCATTCGCCATATCCGTCACGCTCCCTCGTTATAGGTATTTTGCACTGAGCCTTAAAAGTTCTTCCTGGTTTGTCTCTTTGGTGTTGACAATTCCGGAAAGATGTCCATTGGACATAACACCAATACGGTTTGTGATTCCCAGAATCTCCGGCATCTCAGAGGAAACAACGATGATCGTCTTTCCCTGTTTCGCCATATTGATGATCAACTCATAGATTTCATATTTTGCACCGACATCGATTCCTCTGGTCGGCTCATCCATCATAAACACCTGCGGTTCCCGCTCCAGCCATTTTCCGAAAATGACTTTCTGCTGATTACCGCCGGAAAGGCTTGAAATCATATCTTCCGGTCCCAGGCATTTCGTGTGCATGATCTTGATTTCTTTCGCTGTGGCTTTTACCATCTTTGCATCGGACAGTGCCGGTCCCGACTTATACTGATTCAGATTTGCGATCGTCGTGTTAAATGTAAGATCGCCTTTCAGGAAGAGACCGTTTGCCTTCCGCTCCTCGGTGATCATCGCAAATCCATGGTCCATCGCTTCCTTCGCACTGTTGAAGTTCATCAGGCGGTTGTTAAAATAGACACGCCCTGCCGCCCTGGTGCGCACACCGAAGATGGTTTCCAGAAGTTCCGTCCTTCCCGCGCCTACCAGTCCGTACAATCCGAAGATCTCGCCCTCCCGTACATCAAAGGAGATATCCTGCAGATGCGGCTCAAACTTTGTGGACAGATGCTGGATAGACAAAATCACATCTTTTGGTTTGTTGTCAACCGGCGGAAAACGATTGTCAAGCGAACGTCCAACCATTGCTGCGATCAATTCGTTCATATTGGTATCTTCCGCGCGTTTGGTCATGACAAGATTTCCATCCCGAAGCACTGAGATCTCATCACAGATTTCAAAAATCTCATCCATCTTGTGAGAAATATAGATCAGAGAGATTCCCTGTTCCTTCAGCATTCTCATCATTTCAAAAAGTTTGTCAACCTCCTGTACGGTCAGCGAGGAAGTCGGCTCATCCAGAACGATTACCTTTGAATTGTAAGAAATTGCCTTTGCAATCTCACACATCTGTCTCTGAGATACAGACATGTTGCGCATGGGCTGCGTGAGGTTGACAGTCATTCCAAGCTTTCGGAACAGCTCAGACGCCTCTTTTTTCATTCGTCCCTCATCGACGATCCCCATGGAATTTACCGGATAACGTCCTAGGAATAAATTGTCAATTACGTTTCGTTCCAGACACTGATTCAGCTCCTGATGCACCATAGCGATTCCGTTCTCAAGAGCATCTTTCGGTCCGGAAAAGCTCACTTCCCTGCCGTCAAGGAAGATATTGCCTTCATCTTTCTGGTAAGTACCGAAAAGACATTTCATCATTGTCGACTTACCGGCGCCATTCTCTCCCATAAGTCCCATAACGGTTCCGCGCTTCACATCCAGATTAATGTGATCCAGAACCCTGTTCCGGCCAAAGGACTTACTCATACCACGGATCGATAAGACGATATCATCTTTCTTTTCTGCCATACTCTCTACTCCTGTTGTATATGTATGTGGATATTTTCAGATTCTGCAGATACATGATCGTTTACAGAGAGCAATTAGGGAGAATCTCTTCTCCCTAATCGCAAGTCTCACTGTTTGATAAAAATCACTGACTAAGCAGAGCTGTATAAGAAGCGGCATTGTCTGTCTTAACCATATTGATCGCAAATGCGTCATACTGGCTCGGGTTGCCCAGACGGTTTGTAATGTTGGACTCTGTCTGTCCGTCGCCGCCGATGTAGTCAACTTCCAGATTCAGCAGATCGTCGTATTTCTCAAGCAGCGGCTGATAGGTGGAGCTCAGGAAGTTATCGGAAGAATTATAGATATTCAGCCATACTTTCTTGGCTGCATGAGAGCTTTCATCCAGCTGATTGGATACCGGCTCGTAAACCTTGGTGGAATCTGTAAATTCCTGATAGTTGTCAGCAGTAACCGCAACATTCAGTGCATAGTAGGAACGTTCTTCCTCATTGTATACGTATACATCGTCGCTCAGAACATTGCCTGCCTCGTCTGCGGTGCCGATACCTGTATCAACGTCAACGCCGTCCAGTGCGTTGCGCAGAACACGAAGTGTCAGATATGCCTGTACGTCTGCATGCTGGCTGATGGTTCCGCCGTATCCTTCTGCGATTGCGGCAACCGCATCGTTGTTTGCATCATAACCGAAAGTTGGTACTTCGTTATCTCTGGACCATGCATTGAACATGGACATTCCCATTCCATCGTTGTTGGAAACGACAACATCAATCTCATCTCCAAAAGAGGAGGACCATGTTCCGATCGCGTTTCCTGCAGTCGCTGCATCCCAGGTAGCTCCTGCGGAGTTCTTCATTTCCTGAGAGGCAAGCTCGCGGATCACATAAGATTTTCCGCCTGCTTCCAGTGTTCCATCCTGCACAGCGGTTGCGGACCCATCGGTATTGGTTCCTACCGGCTCACTGTTGATCGCTCCATCTTTCTCAACGCCTGTACCAAGGGCTTTACGAACACCTCTCGTACGTGCGATGGAATCGTTATGTCCGATATCTCCAATTGCCAGAACGTAACCGATCACACCGTCGCCGTTGCGGTCAATGGTATCAATATTTGCCTGAATATAATCCATAACCATCGTACCCTGCAGCTCAGCACCCTGATTTGCATCGAAACCTACATAATAGGTATCTTCGTTGAAGCTCAACGCTGTCATATCCAGTTCTCCTGTGGAACTGTTGGACGGCTGTCGATTGAACCATACCAGAGGTTTGTCTTTGTTTGCTACCTCTCCGCCTTCTGAAGCAGTGCTTTCTGCCTGAGTTGATGTGCTTCCTGTGCTTGCGCTGCTTGCTGTGCTGCTGCCTGATGATCCGTCAGATCCACATGCAGTTGCTGAGAATGCAAGCAGAGCTGCCATTGTCAATACAACCATTTTTTTCTTCATATTCTTTCTCCTTCCGTTCGACACGCATTGCCTTGTTTCTTGTTGATATTGACAGTATAGCGGATATTAGCCTCCGGAAACATAGAATATTTTTTTCTTTTCATTGGAATTTTTAAGATTTCTTTAGTTATATTTTATACTATTTCATTGATTTTCGTCATATTTCGGGCGAAACGACGGCAAAAGTCCATTATCCGACATAGAACATCGCTTTTTTCCTGTGGGAGCATCTAAAAAACTTTTTAAAACATGAAAAAGAATCCTGCTTTGCAGGATTCTCCGCCTGCGGCGGGTCGCACAAGCGACATCTTCCACTCCGCCGCAGTGCGATCCTCGCGGAGCGTTTTTATTTCATAGGAAAGCAATTTCCTATGAAATAAAAAAAGGAGTCACTTTACTGTGACTCCAGCCTGGACGGAGATGGATTCGAACCATCGAAGCAATTTGCAGCAGATTTACAGTCTGTCCCCTTTGGCCACTCGGGAATCCGTCCATATCTTTACTGACTTTGCTATTATACCTCTTCTGCCAAAAGATTGCAAGGACTTTTTTTAATCTGTATCAAAAAAAACGCCCGCAGTCCGGATCTCCGAAAAGAGAACCGACCTGCGGGCGGATTTCTATTTCATCGCTTGGATACTATCTTTTACTTCCACAAGGGAATTTTCTTACTGCTCTTCCGGGCTGTACAGAGCGCCGAGTCTGGTCAGGTAGTTGTAACGTGCCTTAGCCTCACTCTCGTTCTTAGCAAACAGTCTTGCAGCCTTCTCCGGATTTGCACGTTTCAGAGAATTGTAACGTACCTCTCCATCCAGGAATTCCTGATAATCTCCGGTCGGAGCCTTGGAATCCAGAGTGAATGCGCTCTTGCCTTCTGCGGTCAGTGCCGGGTTGAAGCGGAAGCAATGCCAGTAACCAGCTTTTACTGCCAGTTCTTCCTCTGTCTGTGCTTTGCTCATACCCTTCTTGATACCGTGGTTGATACACGGAGCGTAAGCAATGATCAGGGACGGTCCCGGATAAGCCTCAGCCTCTGCGATCGCTTTTACGGTCTGTGCGTAGTCAGCGCCCATAGCGATCTGAGCAACGTATACATAGCCGTAGCTCATTGCGATGCTTGCCAGGTCTTTCTTCTTCACTTCTTTACCGCCTGCTGCGAACTGTGCAACTGCGCCGGTAGGTGTAGCTTTGGAAGACTGTCCGCCTGTGTTGGAGTAAACCTCGGTATCGAATACCATGATGTTGATATCCTGTCCGCTTGCGAGAACATGGTCAACACCGCCGAATCCGATATCGTAAGCCCATCCGTCACCACCGAAGATCCACTGGGATTTCTTCGCCAGGAAGTCTTTGTTCTTAACGATGTCTCTGCATACATCGCAGTCGATATCTTTGATTGCCTCTACCAGTTTGTCGGTAGCGGTTCCGTTGGTTGCTCCTACGTTGAAGGTATCCAGGTATTCCTGGCATGCTGCCTTCACTTCTTCAGAAGCATTTTCACTGTTCATAACAGTTTCAACTTTTGTCTTCAGTCCATTACGGATTGCTTTGTTTGCAAGCAGCATACCGTAACCAAACTCAGCGTTATCCTCGAACAGGGAGTTGGACCATGCCGGGCCTTTGCCTGCGTCGTTTACTGTGTATGGTGTGGACGGTGAGGAGTTGCCCCAGATGGAGGAACATCCTGTTGCGTTTGCAATGTACATTCTGTCACCGAACAGCTGGGTGATCAGTTTTGCGTATGGTGTCTCACCACATCCTGCACATGCGCCGGAGAACTCAAGCAGAGGTTTCTTGAACTGGCTTCCCTTAACAGTTGTCTCTTTGAACTTCGCAACAACGTCGGATTTCTCCGGAAGAGCTGCTGCATAATCGAAGTATTTCTGAGACTCAACGTTTGCTTCCATATTTTCCATAGCCAGAGCTTTTACGCCCTTCTTGCCAGGACATACGTTTGCACAGGAACCACATCCGGTACAGTCAAGTGCGGAAATAGCCATTGTGAAGGTGTATTCCGGCATACCTGTCATCGGCAGAGTCTTGATTCCTTCCGGTGCGTTTGCTGCTTCTTCTGCAGTCATAGCGATCGGACGGATAACTGCATGCGGGCAGACATATGCACAACGGTTACACTGGATACAGTTTTCCGGCTGCCATACAGGGATATTTACTGCGATACCACGTTTCTCGTATGCGGAGGTACCGGACGGAGTTGTTCCGTCTACGAAATCCTTGAATGCGGATACCGGCAGAGAGTTTCCTTCCTGAGAAGTAACTTTGGACTGGATGTTGTTTACGAATTCAACAACTTCCTTGGAGCCCTTGTCTGCATGTGTGGACTGAAGTCCTTCGTCTGCTGCGTTCTTCCAGCTTTCCGGAACTTTTACTTCTTTTACCTGCTGAGCACCTGCATCGATTGCTGCCCAGTTCTTGGCAACGACATCGTCACCTTTACGTCCGTAGGTAGCTTTTGCAGCTGCTTTCATCAGTTCGTTTGCCTTGTCCTGCGGAATAATGTCAGCCAGTTTGAAGAATGCGGACTGCAGGATTGTATTGATACGGGTCGGTCCCATACCGGTTTCAATACCGATCTTCACACCGTCGATGGTGTAGAATTTGATATTATGGTTAGCGATAAATGCTTTTACCTGGCCTGGCAGATGCTCTTCCAGTCCTGCCTCATCCCATGGGCAGTTCAGAAGGAAGGTTCCTCCGTCTACCAGTTCCTGAACCATGTTGTACTTATGCACATAAGAAGGATTATGACATGCAACAAAGTTCGCTTTATGAATCAGATAGGTAGATTTGATCGGTTTCTTACCGAATCTCAGGTGAGACATGGTAACACCGCCGGACTTCTTGGAGTCATAATCAAAGTAAGCCTGTGCGTACATATCTGTGTTGTCACCGATGATCTTGATGGAGTTCTTGTTTGCACCTACAGTACCATCTGCGCCAAGTCCCCAGAACTTGCAGTTGATGGTTCCTTCCGGAGTTGTAACGATCGGAGCGCCAACTTCCAGAGACAGGTTTGTAACATCATCCACGATACCGATGGTGAATTTCTTCTTCTCGTTGTTGTGGTATACAGCTACGATCTGAGCCGGTGTGGTGTCCTTGGAACCAAGACCGTAACGTCCGGTAAAGATCTCTACTGCATCAAATTTTGTTCCCTTCAGAGCTGCAACAACATCCAGGTACAGCGGCTCGCCCAGTGCGCCCGGCTCTTTTGTTCTGTCCAGGACAGAGATCTGTTTTACAGTCTCAGGAATTGCATCGATCAGAGCCTGTGCGCAGAACGGACGGTACAGACGTACTTTTACAACGCCGACTTTCTCGCCTGCTGCCATCAGGTAATCGATGGTCTCTTCGATGGTATCACATACAGAACCCATAGCGATGATCACATGCTCTGCGTCTGCTGCTCCATAGTAGTTGAACAGTTTGTAATCTGTTCCGATCTTCTCATTGACTTTGTCCATGTACTCCTGTACGATTGCCGGAAGCGCATCGTAATACGGGTTACATGCCTCTCTTGCCTGGAAGAAGATATCCGGGTTCTGTGCAGAACCTCTCTGGCACGGATGATTCGGGTTCAGTGCATGTTTACGGAACTCGTCCACTGCATCCATATCAACCATATCTTTCAGATCTTCGTAATCCCATGTTTCGATCTTCTGGATCTCATGAGAAGTACGGAAACCGTCGAAGAAGTTAATGAACGGAACTTTTCCCTTGATTGCTGCACAGTGAGCAACCGGAGTCAGGTCCATAACTTCCTGTACGCTGGACTCACACAGCATTGCTGCACCAGTCTGACGACAGGCGTAAACATCGGAGTGATCACCGAAGATGGACAGTGCATGGCTTGCCAGTGCACGTGCAGATACGTTGAACACACCCGGAAGCTGCTCACCTGCGATCTTGTACAGGTTCGGGATCATCAGCAGAAGACCCTGGGAAGCTGTGTAGGTTGTTGTCAGGGCACCTGCTGCCAGAGAACCATGTACCGCACCTGCAGCACCTGCCTCGGACTGCATCTCAGTTACCTGAACTTCCTGTCCGAAGATGTTCTTTCTTCCCTGAGTTGCCCATTCGTCTGTGGCTTCCGCCATAACAGAAGACGGGGTGATTGGGTAAATCGCTGCTACGTCAGAATACGCATAAGAAGCGTGAGCGGCAGCATGATTACCATCCATGGTTTTCATTTTTCTTGCCATTTCTTTATATCCTCCTTATTAGATATCACATACATAATTGAATTATAACACTCTTTTTGGACAATGTCCACGATTGAAAAAGAAATAGAAGAGATGTATTGTTAAAAATACATAAACTTTGTTATTTTTCTGACGAATTGTGCCGTTTGCTTTTACCTAAAGCGTGTCTGAGCCGTCAGTTCCCGTTCCCGCATGCACGTTACGGTACTGGATACACTGGATATATTGACGGAAAAACCTGACAATGTTATCCTGTAGTATAATCACCGCTTTTTTTGACTCTCTGAAAATTGTCAGGAATACGGGCGCAAATGGAACATACCGTCGGTAGATTTCTGCTTTTGCATGCTTTATAATTTCAGCAGAGAAAAACACAGGAGGAAATGTTCATGAATTTGGGAAACAATCTCTTCAACGCACGAAAGAAAAAAGGCATGTCCCAGGAAGAAGTCTCTGAGAAGCTGGGCGTAAGCAGACAGACGATCTCAAAATGGGAACTCGGCGAAACCCTGCCGGACATCTATCAGTCAAAGAAAAAACCAAAAGTAAATATACCGCTGTTTGGGGTTTCGCAAAAACGCCTGCCTGCAGCCGGCTGGTATTGCCCAAGCTGCAGGCAGGCGTTTCCTTTACGCATTCTTCTGTGCCTCAATTCTTTCCGCCAGATCGTTCAGATACACCCAGCGGTCCATCTTTTCTTCCAGTTCTTTTTCTGTCTTCTCTTTCTCTGCAGTCAGTTCAGAAAGCTTCATGGAGTTGGTCGCGTTTGCCATCATCTCGCCGTCCAGATCCTCCAGTTTCTGTTCCAGCGCCGCGATCTCATCGTCGATCGTCTCAAACTCTCTCTGTTCCTTAAAAGTAAATTTCAGCTTGACCGGGCGATTCTGTTTCCAGGTACTGCGGCTGTCTTTTTCTTCCGGACTGCCGTTTCCATTCTGACCGCCCGAACTGTTTTTCCCTTTGCCGCTCTTTCCTCCGGCGCCTGACCCTGCCGCTGCTGCGCCTGCTCCACCGGTTCCTGAGCCGCTGTTTTCCATCCTCTGTTTTGCTTCCAGATAGTCCGTGTAGCCTCCCTCGTACTGGGTAAGCGTTCCGTCTCCGCTGAACTCAAAAATTCTGTCCGCCACATTGTCCAGGAAATAACGGTCATGAGAAACCGTGATCACGATCCCGGAAAACGCGTTCAGATAATCCTCCAGGATCGTCAATGTAGGAATGTCCAGATCGTTGTTGCTCTCATCCAGGATCAGGCAGTTTGGATTGGACTGGAGGATTCCCAGAAGATACAGGCGCTTTTTCTCCCCGCCGGAAAGCTTTTCGATGGGCGCATACTGCATGTCGGGAGTAAAAAGAAACCGCTCCAGCATCTGGGACGCCGTAATCCTTCCGTCTCTGGTCTGGACGTATTCCCCGATGTCTTTCACATAATCGATGACCCTCTGGCGCGTATCCAGTTCCGGCAGTTCCTGGGCAAAGTAAGCGATCCGCACCGTCTCACCGATCTCCACCGTTCCGCTGTCCGGCTCCACGATCCCCGCAATCATTTTCAGCAGCGTTGACTTTCCGCAGCCGTTCGGTCCGATAAAACCAACCTTCTGGTTTTTCAGAAAGATATAGTCGAAATCCTCGACCAGCTTCTTCTCCCCGTAGCTTTTGCTGATATGATGCAGTTCTATGGTCTTTCTGCCCATGCGCGTTTCCACGGAATCCAGTTCCACATTCTGATCCTGCACCGGCGCCTGTCCGTTTTTCAGGGCTTCCAGACGTTCCAGACGGGCTCTCTGCTTGGTGGTTCTGGCACGGCATCCCCGCTTCGCCCATTCCAGCTCAATCCGAAGGATACTCTGACGCTTCCTCTCGGAGGCAAGTTCCATCTCTTCCCGTTCCGCTTTCAGCTCCAGAAATTTTGAATAATTTGCCTCGTATCCATACATTTTTCCGTGGCTGATTTCGAGAATCTTATTGGTCACACGGTCAAGAAAATACCGGTCGTGGGTAACCATCAGCACAACGCCGCGGAAGCCTCTCAGATAGTCCTCCAGCCATGTGATCATCTCATTGTCCAGATGGTTGGTGGGCTCGTCCAGAAGCAGAAGATCCGCCGGAGTCTCCAGAATCTTCGCCAGGGCAACCTTTTTCTTCTGACCTCCGGAAAGATGGGCGATGGGCGTGTCATATTCCATGATTCCAAGGCGCGTCAGATTGCTCTGCACCCTCCAGCTGTTCTCCGATTCCGCATCCTCAATATAGGACTGGATCGTGGCTCCCTCCGGAAATTCCGGATTCTGCGGAAGATAGGCAATCCTCAGTCCATTCTGACGGATGATCTGTCCTTCGTCCGGCTCTTCCAGACCTGCTGCCATCCGCAGCAGCGTCGTCTTTCCTGTGCCGTTGATCCCGATGATTCCGATCTTCTCCCCTTCATGGATGCCGAAAGACGCATCGTCAAAAATCGTTTTCTCTCCGTAAATTTTGCTCACATGTTCAATGTTCAGTATATTCATTCCGGAAACTCCTTTATGGCTGCTTTCTTTTTTCCTTACTTTTTTGCAAATTTTTTCTGTTTTCTCTTTTGTTGCTTTCTTTTTCTGTAACTTTCTCTTTATTGCTTCCTGAACTTCCAAGAAGAAGCTCTTTCAGCCGCTCCATGTCCGCTCCCTCGATGACCGCATCCGCTTCCGTCACGATTTCCTCCGGAGAAAGATTGGTGTGGAGATAAACCTTTTTCCCTGCCTGCCTCAGTTCAGAAAGCATGGATTCCACACCGTCGTACAGCCGAAGATAATCCGTGGAAAGACTTCGGAAAAACTGTCCGGTATGCACCGCCAGCGTCTGATCCGCCTCCACACCCCGTTCCCGGTAAAGCCGCAGAAACACCTCTTCCATCTGAATCTCCGGGCTGCTTTCATACTCCGGCGAGTGCTTTCCGGCGGAATCCTTTCCATTCTCTTTCTCCAGCCGTCCGTCCTTTTCGTTTCCCGCCTGTTTCTCCTGCTCTTCCCGAAACATTTCCGTCAGTTTCTGCACTTGAAATGAATAAGCCTCTTTTAATTCTGCCGGTGTGTAATCTGCTCCATAATAACGGAAAAACAACGCAAGCTTCTTCCAAACTTCCGGTTTTTCCTCATCGGTATGAATATCCACCAATGTGCCATACAGATCAAAAATACAGGTCTGAACCATCCGATTCCCCTCCCACTGTGTCAGAGTCAAAAATTCATGAGGGCGTCACCAAAAGTCTTCCGCCGCCTGCTCAAAACACGGTGCTTTCCATCGCGCCGCAGGACTTTCAACAGGAAAAGACCTTCCTGACACCCTCATAGATTGTTCTTAGCAACCGTTCATCTGGCTAAACGATTACTGTTCTTTTGATGCTTGGTGCGAAACTTATTTGCAAAGCTCTGCAACGACCTGATTGATCAGTTTTCCATCCGCTTTGCCTTTCATATCCGCCATAACAGCTTTCATGATCATGCCTTTATTCTTGGTTGCAAGCTGTTCCGGGAATTTTTCAGTAATATATGCTTTCACTTCTTCCGCATTCATCTGTTTCGGAGCATACTCGTTGATCACATCATAACGGAACTGATACTCTTCCTTCAGATCCTGCCGGCTCTCCGGACAGGTATCAATCTGCTCTTTTACGGTTTTCAGCTCCTTCAGAATGACCTGATCCACCATAGAAGACGGGATATCGTCACGGCATCCCGCATCGATCGCTGCCTTTTTCACTGCGGATACCAGGGATGAGATTGCCTCTTTTCTCGGTTTGTCTTTCGCTTTCATTGCCGCAACCATGTCTTTTCTCAATGCTTCCAGTTCCATTTCTTTACCTCCTGACACTTTTTACGGACAGTATAGCACTTTTAGTCTCAAAATGGAAGAGGCGGAAAAATAACCGGGCAAAGCTGCATCACGCTTTCCAAACTCTTATAATTATGCTACACTGAAAACATCAAGCTAACAACTTTTAATTGAGAGAATCGAAAAAGCAGACGGCTTACTGATTACGGTAACCCATGTATACCCTATAGAAAAAATATCTTCTTTTCATGTGACATCATTTATCAAAATAAGAGACAACAAAATTGCATCTGTCGATGAATACTGGGCAGATGATGGGAGTGTTTGAAAATTGCTTTCTGCGAGATGTGCGTCACAGTTTGTGGGAAATCTGTTCCGAAATCAAGAGGCGTAGCGGGCTACGTTGACTGATTTTGGGGCAAATTTCCCGCAAAGTGGGGCGTGTAGATTGCAGGAATGAATTTGCAAACACGCACTAAGATAATATAAAAACCAACTTTCCCGGAACGTCTTCGGAAGGAATCTTATCAGATATCATAAGTTCTATTTCCTCCAGGTCATCCATTCCCCAATAATCTCCACGAAACACTTCCGGAGGAACCGTAAAATATATATGTTTGTGTTCCTTTTCTTCCAAAAAAACTTTCTGTGAGAGCAGAGCTTTCCATGATCCTTCCGCTCTGCCCCACAGTGTAATCCGGACAGTTGTTTCCCCGCCGGGATTTGCAACTCCGCCAAGCACATTAAGGGAAGTGCCGGGAACAACTGTTTCCTTCGAGGGAATCACATCAATAAATTTCAATTCTGTATCAAAAACCATCGGACAATCACCATCTCTTTACTTTACCTTGATCGCCCTGTGCGGACACATTTCCTGACAGCAGAAGCAGCGGATGCATTTCTTATAATCGTATACCGGCGGGTTCGTTCTCCCGTTTTTGAACCGGATGGCTTTTCCCTCCACCGGACAGGCACTGACACAGATGCCGCATTTGCGGCACTGGTCTTTGACGATGTACGGCTTTTTCCGGAAAATGCCAAAGACGCGGAAGGTGTCCATAATTGTTTTTCCCTTGACCTTTTTCCTGTCCACATGGAATTCCCGGTTTCCATATCTCTCGCCAATCTGTTCCGGAGTAAAGGTTCCCTCCGGGGTGACCACGTCGATCTGACTGCTTTTCCAGGTTCCAAGTCCCATTTTTTCTCCATGAACATTCGTCGGCACCAACTCCGGATCCAGGTAAACGAGATGGCAGAAAACCGTATCCAGCGCTACCGGATCTTCCGAGAACAAAAGGACATTCATCGGAATCGGATCGCCGGACGTCGGACCATTTCCTTCCATGGCGGTGATCCCATCCATGATATACAGGCGCGGTTTGACGGTAAGGTTCAGATCCGCCAGCATTCGCGCGAAAATATCTGCATTTGGATACTGAGTATGTCCCATTGCCTTGTGCATTCCGCAGATACATCCGTACTGATTTTTCACGGCTCCGGTGACCCGCTCCAGCGCGTGTGTTTTCATTTTACAGACACTCACCAGGGCATCCGCCTCCAGAACGTCTTTTGCCAGGGTCAGGGTTCTTCCTCTCAGTGTCTCCACTCTCTGCTCGTCCTGAAATTCTTTGAGCTCCACACCGTATTTTTCCAGCGCCGCGTCCATATGGCATTCTTTCATTGCCTTGCCCGCGCTGCCGATTCCACAGGAATCTCCGCAAGCAAGATGTTCATATCCCTGTTCACGGAAAATCCTGAACACATTTTCCATCACCGCCGGGTCTGTCACAACCGCCCGCTCTCGTTTTGCGGACCTCACCAGGTTCGGTTTGAACAGGACTTTCTCGTTCTTTTTTATCAATGATTCCAGACCGCCCAGAAGTTCCAGCCCCTGTTTCAGGCACCGGTACAAAGTCTCTTCTTCATAGCTGCTGCACGGAATCAATACTACTTTACTTTTCATACTGTGCTCCTTTGATGTTATACTGCCTACTATTATAGAATCAAATAGGAGTTTTGTAAATCCGAAGTGCTTCGAAACCGGAGAGCAGCCGTAATAGCTCAGCTGTTGTAACAGTACAACTGACTGAACTGTTACAAGCAACCCGTGACATTTTATGTTAAAAGTGTTACTCTGTTAGAACATACCGGATGTTTATCGATATGTGCCCAAAAAATATTACGGAGGTAACCGCTTTATGATACTTCGACGTTTTCGCCCGGAAGATCTTCCGGAAATTGCAGACCTGTTTTCCGATACCATTCACCGCGTCAACTGTCGGGATTACACCCCGGAGCAGATCCGTGTATGGGCTGCCGCCCGCGACCGCCTTGCCGGAAATCCCGATTTTTTCCTCTCTCTTTATACTATTGTTGCTGTAAAGCGCGGAAAAATTGCCGGATACGGAAATATTGACGACACCGGATATCTGGATCACCTGTATGTCCACAGTGACTTTCAGGGGCAGGGAATCGCCACAGCGATCTGCCAGGAGCTGGAACGCTATGCCTTCTCACAGCACGCTCCCAAAATCACAGTCCACGCCTCCATCACGGCAAGACCGTTTTTTGAAAAACGCGGATATCGGGTACTCCGGGAACAGCAGGTGGAACGACAGGGTGTGCTGCTGACAAATTATGAAATGGAAAAAGCGTAAAAACAGAACAGCCCGGAAAGCCATTCTCCGTACGGTTTCTGGCTTTTCCGGGCTGTGCCGATTTCATTGCTTATTTTTTATACACCCTGCGGGCAATCCCTTTAGATTCTCGCTACTCCCGTTTTCTTTGCAGCCTCCGCTACAGCCTTCGCAACCGCCGGTGCCACACGTTTGTCAAACGGATTCGGAATGATATAATCTGCGTTCAGATCTTTTTCATCGATCAAATCTGCGATTGCGTAAGCAGCCGCCACTTTCATCTCATCGTTGATATCCTTCGCGCGCACATCCAGCGCTCCACGGAAAATTCCAGGGAATGCAAGTACATTGTTGATCTGATTCGGGAAATCGCTGCGTCCGGTTCCTACGACCGCCGCTCCCGCTTCCTTCGCAAGATCCGGCATGATTTCCGGAACCGGGTTTGCCATCGGGAACAGGATCGGGTTCGGCGCCATCGTCTTCACCATCTCCGGTGTCACAGTGCCCGGCGCGGATACTCCGATAAACACGTCCGCACCCTTCAGGACTTCCGCAAGGCTTCCCTTTCTCATCTCACGGTTGGAGATTTTTGCCATCTCTTCTTTTTCCGCATTCAGCCCTTCACGTCCTTCGTAGATCGCGCCTTTGCGGTCGCACATGATCACATCTTTCAGTCCCAGGCTTACCAGCAGCTTGATGATCGCGATTCCCGCTGCTCCCGCTCCGGAAGTTACCACACGGATATCCTCCAGCTTTCTGCCGGTCACTTTCAGAGCGTTCAGCATAGCTGCAGCGGTTACGACAGCCGTTCCATGCTGATCATCGTGGAAGATCGGAATATCGCAGCGCTCTTTCAGCTTTTTCTCAATTTCAAAGCATCTCGGCGCTGAGATATCCTCCAGATTCACGCCTCCAAAACTTCCCGCCAGAAGCGCGATCGTGTTGACGATCTCGTCCACATCCTTACTTCTCACACAGAGAGGGAACGCATCCACACCGCCAAACGCTTTGAAAAGCACACACTTTCCTTCCATTACCGGCATTCCCGCCTCAGGTCCGATGTCTCCCAGACCAAGAACTGCGGTTCCGTCGGTCACAACCGCTACCATGTTGCCGCGGCGTGTATATTTATAGGAAAGATCCGTGTCCTCAGAAATCTTCAGGCAAGGCTCGGCAACGCCCGGGGTGTAGGCGATGGAAAGGTCTTCCGGTGTCTCCAGCTTCGCGCGGCTTGTCACCTCGATTTTTCCCTGCCACTCTTCGTGCTGTTTCAGTGCTTTTTCTTTGATGTCCATCTTTTGTTACTCCTTTCGCCGCCGGGAAACCCATCTTCAGGCTTCCCGCAGAAAATCTATATAGCACTCCAGGAAATATCACATCGGAGACAGGGCAGCGGGGCTCGAAAGACAAGGAAGACGGCTGAAGGCGTACCGGGGTACGTCGAAGCTGGCTGACGCAGGATTTCGAGTTCCGATGTACTGAATCCGATGCGATATTTTCTTGGAGCGCTATAGAAACCATTGATACAAAAAACTTTCGCAATTATAAGATACTCCAAAAATACAAATTTATCAAGGATATCCTGCTTTCCGTTTCTTTTCCTCCGTTCTTTTTTCGGCAAACACTCAGCCGAACCGTCCCCTCATACAAACTGTAAAACAACTGCCGCATCGGTCCGGCAAATCTGTCCGTCCGCTGCGGCAGTCGAGCCGTAACGTTTATTCTCTTTTTCTCAGATCCCCAAAATCTCCCAGATCCTCCAGCCGTATCGATGACACGTCCACCTTCGTTTCCGGATACTCCTCCTGTCCGCTGAGCGTTGCCGGTATCTCCCCGTCCAGCTGCAGCCGCACGCTTTCGGCGCGGAGCTCACAGACCTGCTTCAGCGTATCCACCGCCAGACAGTAGTCCTCATAACTACAGAACGCTGTAGGGTCTTTTTCCACATAAGGCGCAATCATGCGAAAAGTCTGTTCCATCCAGGTCTGGAAATGGCCGCTCTCAAAATACCCGGAAATCAACTGTTCAAAATATCTCTGATATTGGGCAAAATATTCATCCTGCTTCATCAGATTGTGATACAGCGGCCGATTTTTCATAACGCTGCCCTCCGCCGGTGTATAAATGGGATAATTGATCAGGATTTCCGGATCTTTGAGAGGGTTTGTCATGCCCAGGGCATAGGTTCCGAACGCCAGGTTATAATCCCAGGGCAGGATACTGATCTGCCCGTCCTCTTCATAGAGAAAGTAATTGTGCCCCGTATATCCAATGTAGCTGTCCCAGTTCATAACAAAAACCTGGACGGTAAAATATCTCAGAATTTCGTCCACGTTCACCGCTTCCTCCAGTCCGTCCCCGGTTTCCAGCGCCTTCAGCGCCCGGATCAGCCGTTCCTGATCCGCCTTGGAAACGTCAAACTTGGCATTACGAAAAATATTATCGTAACTCTCCGGGTTGTCATCGATATATTTCAGCGCCAGATCCGCGTTTTCCTCATTCAGGGAACGATAATCCGGTTTGTACAGGTCCCCATATCTGCTTCCGAAATTCCGTTTGGCAAATGCGTGCTCCGGCTCCTCGATGGCAAGGAACAGCCCCCAGTCTTCTCCATTCACCGTCACCCACACATAACTGCAAAGCGGCGCGGGAACTCCCATAAACTCCATCATGTCATAGGTCAGGCTGGCCTTCATGTAGCTGTTGTCCTGAAAGGAGGCGTCCAGGGAAAATTTATCCAGTCCGTAATAATTTCCCCCGTCCACATAATGGTCAAATTCCAGTTTCAGGCTGTACCTGGACAGACCGTACTCGCTGGTCAGGCGCAGGGAATTGTTTCCCTTGGCACGGATGCCTACCTGGCGAAAGGTTTCCTGATCAATGACCACGGTACATGGAACGTAAGCTTCCGCTTCCGCCTGTTCCAGAAATTCCTCCCAGTTTTCTACCTGGATATCCACCGTATGAACCCGTTGGGAATCAAACAGCCTGTCCACATAACCGGGATTCGCGGAAGCTCTTGTAATCCCGAATTTCTCTCCATACATAAACAGGATCGTCAGAACTGCCGCAGCCAGCGCGGCGGCGATACAGATCCTGTCAATATACCTGTGTTTCAGCATAATTACCCCATATAATCGCCGTTGTACGACACAAGAATCACATGGCTGACTCCGGACATTTCATTCAGTGTATTGAGAAATCCCGTCTCCTCATCTTTCAGCCTCACCTCATAATTCAGCTCCGTCCTGTCTCCCGTCACGCTTTTGCTTTTGAGACTCATCTTTCTGGCCCCTGCGGCAATACATTCCCGCACCTGTGTTTCCTGCTCTCCGGAACAGTGTACCACCAGAATATAAGGGGTATCCGTTTTGCTGCCTCTGGAAAAAAGGAGCAGCAAAAGCCCGATAAAGATACTTCCAAAAACCGCCAGCGGGATCAGGCCTGCCGCCAGCACAATGCCTATGGCAATGCTCCAGAACAGAAACATCAGATCTGTCGGTTCCTTGATTGCCGTTCGGAAACGCACAATCGACAGGGCGCCCACCATACCAAGGGACAGCACGACGTTGCTGACCACAGCCATGATCAGAAGCGTCGTGATCAGCGTCATGGCAATCAGGGATACTCCAAATCCGGAAGAATACATCACTCCGCTGTATGTCTGTTTATAGATAAAGAAAATATACATCCCCAAAAGAAACGCCATACCCATGGCAATGGCAGAATCCAGCAGAGAAATACTGCCCATATTTTCCAGAAATCCGGATTTAAAAATATCCTGAAACGTCATTTTTTCCTCCATTCTGACGCACTTGCTGCGTCATCAAGGTAGATTTGGAAGTTTACTTTCAAACTTCTTCTCCTTTTGTATCCACTTAATCAAATCTCCGGCACAGCGCATACTTGGAACATGCCGACGCCTGCCTCCCCGGTACCTGCACCGCCATCTCCACGATCTCCGGGAGCATCTCATCGTACTTGACTTCCAACACAGTAAAAGGATCCATGACCTGGATCAGACAAGAATCCTCACAAAAAAAATCCTCACGAAAAAAATCCTGCGGGCTCTGCCCTGTCCTGATTCTCCGGTCCAGCGTGATTCTCACGTTTCCCGGTTCAAAGAGAAACGCCTCCCTGTCATAGCGTACCACCGTTTTGGGACGAAGCTGCTGCCCCTGGATTTTACTGTAGAGTTCCAGCAGCAGCGGCTCATCCGCCGGAGGAAGCGCCAGTTCACCCGCCAGCAGCGCCTGCGCCTGATCCCTGCTGATGCGCCGGCTTCGTTTTCCGCACATACCGCCAATCTTAAATTTCTTTTCCAGTCGGATATAGCTGACATCTGTCCCGTAATAACGAAGCCGGAATTTTTCCCTGCGGCTGATCCCATCCATTTTCTCCCTGAGTGCCTTGTCATAAGGCGTATCAAAATACAGGCTGGTCACCCTGTAACTTCCATCCGGTCCGGCGTGGCTGTCCCGTTCAAAAAGTTTCGACAGCCTTCCCGCCAGCACCAGATCCTCCATCCGGCTGATCTGGTGCTTTTGTTCATGGCGCAGCTTCATATAGCGTTTCCCATCAGTCATCTCCGTCGTCATCATCGTCATCGTCGTCGCCGCCATCATCATAGTTGCTGCCACCATCGTCGTAATTGCTGCTTCCATCGCTGTAATCTGTCACGCCGTCATTGTTCGGACCATAGTCTGTATCGTCATAATTGGTCACGCCATCGTTGTTCGGACCGTAATCTGTGTCATCGTAGTTGGTCACTCCGTCGTTGTTCGGACCGTAATCTGTATCGTCGTAATTGGTCACGCCATCATTGTTCGGACCATAATCCGTATCGTCGTAATTGGTCACGCCGTCATTATTCGGACCGTAATCTGTATCGTCGTAATTGGTTACTCCATCGTTGTTCGGACCGTAATCTGTGTCATCATAGTTGGTCACTCCGTCGTTATTCGGGCCGTAATCTGTATCGTCATAATTGGTCACTCCGTCGTTGTTCGGGCCGTAGTCCGTATCGTCATCTGCCGCCGGAGCCTGAGTTGCTGCTGGAGCTTCTGTTGCTGCCGGAGCTTTCGTTGCTGCCGGAGTCTGGGTGGCTGCTGGTGTCTGGGTAGCTGCTGGACTTTCTGTTACGGAAACGGTAGACAGATAGTCGGTGTTTCCGTCATTTTCAGGACCATAATCCGTATCGATGTAATCGGTATTTCCATCACTGTTCATGCCGTAGTCCGTATTCTTGTCATCGTTCACCGACTGATCGCCATAATCGCTGGCTCCCTCAAGATCGACTTCTCCTTTCAGGGCTGCAGAGCTCAGATAGCTGTTTACCTCCGCCACCATATTTCCGATAAAGTTTTCATCCGGCATAACCGAACCTTTTTCAATCTCGAGGATGATCTTCCGTTCTTCCCCCTCAACTTTCTCTGTAAAATACCCTGCGTCGTTCATCTGTACGATCAGATTTCTCACCACATCGCTGCATTCCTTGCCAATATAGCTGTCCGCATTTTCAATCAGGGTTTTTCCGTCATCATTGACACCTTCTACTTTGCTGACGATTCCATTCTCATCATAGGAAACCGCGATTTCCGGATTGACCCGTACATAGACGGTTCCCTCTTTTGGAGCGGGCGTCGCAGTGACAGTGTTTGCGGAGGCTGCAGGAGTTTCATTTCCGGAATTTGCGCCACAGGCTGCCAGCATTCCCACACATGCCGCCATACATAATGCTGTTCCGATCGTTGCCATAAAAGTTTTTTTCCTCATATCCTTTTTCTCCTTTGGATTTATTTTTTCTTTTGATTAAGGTTACGAAACCAAGGTGTGAAAAATCGGGGTCGAAACAAATATTTTTTTAATTTTTTTATTCCCGCGGGCAACGAGCCAAGCGGACATGCTTGCATGTCCATTTGG
>ERZ1036420.222-NODE-222-length-65993-cov-6.453183_pt1 | contig 65993 bp, 54 predicted proteins | sample MGYA00514220_ERZ1036420 | MGnify/ENA primary metagenome ERZ1036420 (study PRJEB33795, sample SAMN09464938) | human gut metagenome | host: Homo sapiens | place: USA: Stanford, California | collected 2016-10 | study: EMG produced TPA metagenomics assembly of the...
AAGTGGCCTCAGGCGTGATGGCCCGGTCTTGGCCATTGCGCCTGAGGTCCTTACACGCAGATCCTTGCGCTGGGGAGCGCGTTATGGCGTGTGGTTGCGCTAAAAACATCCAACTTTAATCCATTATAAGCAATAGAGGTTATATTTGCTCGTAAGCGAGATTTATGTAAGTATCAACGCCCTGCAGAGAAGCAATCTTTAAACTCGGCAAAGTATAAGATGCATTCGTTCAAACACGATACCGATACGCGTCCTTGTGAAAGCGCTTAACAAAGCTGAAAAAGTCAAACTTTTTGCTTATAAAAATTATAAATAATAACTACTATAATCTTTGACCCGCCGATCTGCACTCCCGTAGAATTTTAATTGTAGTTAAGTATTAATGCGACATTATTTAAAATTCTGAAGGGAGTACAGTGATATGAATGCATTTATAGGATGGTTGAATCGACATGTTGTGCCGGTTGCAGCCAAGATCGGCTCCATTCGTTGGTTAGTGGCGTTGCGTGACGCGTTTATTGCGATCATGCCGGCGATGATGGCCGGGGCGGTTTCCACTGTTTTGAACGTTTTGATTCGCGATATTCCGACCCAATTTAAGTGGATGGGGATAGTCGACTCCATGCAGTGGCTGATCGGTATCAACGCCATGGTCTGGACCGGCACACTGGCAATTTTAGGCTTGCTATTCGCCTTTACTTTTGGCTATCAGCTGGCAGTTCAATACCAAGTTGAGCCGGTGACCGGGGGGATTGTGGTGTTAGGCACGTTTATTATGAGCCTGCCGCAAAACTTCATGTTGCCGCTAAAAGGCACGCTGAGTAAAGGTGCTGCCAAGTTAATCACCGATGCCGGTGGGGTAGTCGATGGCAAGAACGTGAGCATGTGGGGCTTTTTCAACTTTGGTAAGTTCTTCGGTTCCTATGGCTTCTTCACCGTCATGATCATGGGCGCCTTGGCGATGACGCTTTACATCTGGTTAATGAAAAAGAACGTGACGATCCGGATGCCAGAAGCAGTACCGCCAGCGATTGCCAAAGCTTTTACCGGTATTATTCCAGCAACTGCGGCCTTATATCTGGCTGGCGTTGTGAATTATCTGTTCAGCTTAAACAAGACCACGGTCATCGAATTCATTGCGACCATCGTGCAGGAACCACTGCTAAATATGTCGCAAGGCTTCTGGGCCGTGTTACTCATGACGTTGCTGGTACAAATTTTCTGGTTCTTCGGGCTTCACGGCACCAACGTTTTGGGGCCGGTTCTGGATTCCATCTGGCTCACCGCCCAAATTGCCAATATGAATGCGTTCATGAAAGGTGAAGCACTGCCGTTTGTCTGGACCCGAAACGCCTTTGACTTGTATGCGTGGATCGGTGGCGCCGGTAGTACCTTATTACTTTTGATTGCGATTCTGATGTTCTCCAAACGTGACGATCAACGCACCGTGGCCAAATTGTCGATCGCACCGGGCTGTTTTAACGTGAACGAGCCGGTGATGTTCGGACTGCCGATTGTCCTTGACCCAATCTACTTCATTCCATTTATTGTCGCGCCGGTTGTCATGGTATCCATCGCGTACGGCGCCCACATGCTCGGCTGGGTGTCACCGGTTAAGAACCAAATTGTCTGGTCCATGCCGCCGTTTGTGAACTCGATCATTGCGACCATGGATTGGCGCGCCCCGATTCTGCAAGCCGTCAACATGGTCATTGGCTTCCTGATTTACGTACCGTTTGTCAAAGCGGCCAACAAACTCGATCCTGAATTAACTGTCCCTGAACCACCAATGAAAAAAGCCAAAACTGTTGCCGATGATCGCAATGGTGATCGCAATTTAGAAGGTGATGCGATTTGAAGCCTAGCACGACACCATTGATCTTGCTTAACCTCAGCATGACCGTGATTGTCTTCAGTGCCATTTTACCGGCACCTTGGCGAATCATTAGCTGTCTATTCGGGGTGATCGCAACTGCTATTTGCACACGCTGGTATCTCGGTCTGGCAAAAGAAGAGTAGATCGCAGCGCAACGTTTGCTGAAGCATATTGCTGCAACCATGCGTTCAGTCCGCAGTTTGTCCAAAAGGAGGTCAAAATGAAAATTGTCATGAATCTACCCGTTGAAGCCAGTGTCTTTTTCAACCAATTGCAACAATCCGCCATGGCCGATATTCGCCAGCACACCGGTCGTGAGCCGCTACCTAAGAGTTTGCAGGGCTTTAGCTACGAGAAAAATTGGCCGAATGGGCGAAAAGCGCGGTTGACGATTACCGAGTTTACGCCAAATTCAGTCTACGCATATGAACTGGCGACACCGAATGATGACTTCACCGTGCGATACCACTTGTCGCCGTTGTCTGCCGGAAAAAGTCGACTGGTTTATGAAGAAGCACTCGTCGCCCGTACCGCTCGCGGTGCAGCGAACAACCGGACTAGCGGATTTCTTTTAGGTTGGTTGCGTAAACGGCGCTTCAAGAAAATGGCGCGGCAAATGTGTGCGATTTAAAGAACCGGTTGCAAAACAGCTTGGATGAACGTGGCTTGAGCGACACAGCCACACCATCATTAAAAAATATAGGAGATTGACATGGGAAAAATCGGAATCAGTCTTTATCCCGAACAAATAACCGTTGATCAGGCAACTGATTATTTAACCATGGTCCGTCAGTTTGGTTATCGGCGCCTTTTTACCTCATTACTGCAACTATCCGGTCATCAAGGCCGCGATCAACTGGCTATTTTCAAGGCGGTGGTTGCCAAGGCGAATCAGTTGGGTTTTCAAACGATTGTCGACATTGCGCCGCCGTTGTTCAAGGAACTAGGCATTGATTATCAAGACCTTAGTTTCTTCCATGAATTAGGCGTATGGGGATTGCGGCTTGACGAGGGCTTCACCGGTCAAGAAGAAGCCTTGATGACCCATAATCAGTATGGCTTGAAAATTGAGCTGAATATGAGTGCCGGTACGAATGCCATTGATGCGATCATGGCGTTTGGACCGCGACTGGATAACTTGTTGGGTTGCCATAATTTTTATCCGCAGCAATATACTGGTTTAGGCGATGACCGCTTTTTGGCCTATTCGCAAAAGTTTCGGCGGCATGGCGTTCGGACGGCAGCCTTTGTGACGGCGCCAAGTGCGGATCATGGTCCGTGGCCGGTGAGTGAAGGTTTGCCAACTTTGGAAAGTGATCGCCATCGCAGTATTGCCAGTCAGGTTCACCATTTGCGCCTAACAGAGGTGATTGATGATGTTCTCATCGGTAATGCACTTGCAAACGAAGCAGATTTAAAAGCCGCGGCCTTGGCATTCTTTTGCCCATATCCGGCATTGCGGGTGATCACGGACCACGCACCATCAGCGTTAGAAGCCAAAATTGCCTTTAGCGAAGCCCATCTTTATCGCGGTGATGCGTCTGATTATCTGATTCGCGATACCCAACCACGCGTGCGTTATGCCGGGCAGCCTTTGCCAGTGCATGATGCGAGCGGTCACTTGCAGCGCGGGGATGTAGTTGTCGTGAACGAAACGTATACGCGGTACGCCGGTGAACTACAAATTGTCTTGCGGGAATTGCCGAATGACGGCCGCCGCAACAAAATCGGCCGCCTGACAGATGAAGATCTGACCTTGTTGCCACTGCTTAAGCCATGGCGAACATTTATGTTAAAACAGGTGTCCCACTAATAATGACAGATAGGAGTGACTCCATGAGCAACGCCAACGAACAAACGATTATGGGCTTGATTATGGCAGGGGGCAACGCTAAAAGTGAAGCCTTTGAAGCCATTCAAGCAGCCAAGAACAGTGACTTTGATGCTGCAACCAGCCATTTAAAAGCAGCGGATGAGGCTCTGGTCACGGCGCACAATGTCCAAACCGATTTATTGACCGCCGAAGCCAACGGAGCGCACGCAGATGTTTCATTACTACTAGTCCACGCTCAGGATCATCTGATGAACGCCATTACTTTTCGCGACTTGGCTGGCGAAGTGGTCGCGATTTATCAACGCTTGGCTGCAAATACGACCGTTGCAAATGAAACGCTTTAAGCCATTGCGTGATAGCCAGTTGCGCCGTGAATGAATTTTATATGTAAAACACGCGGTTATTGCGAAGATAACCAAAAGGCTGGGACGAAGCATCTCTGGAAAGATGAGATGCTTCGTACCAGTCTTTTTATTAGATTAGCAGTATCGCAACTATCAGCCCATGACCTTGTACAACTTACCCACTGCAATTGGCAAAGTGAGATAAGGCTTTTTTTCGTCTAAATCACTCGCCACGGTCTTTGGTAACAAGACGTCGCTTTGAACCCCGTTGACGTAAACCACGGTATTGTCCAGGTTGAACACGTCATGGCCATAATGTTTCGCCAGTTGTTGGCGAAGTTGGGATACGACAACCCGCTGCTGGTAAATATAGAACCCGTTGTCATCGGCTTCAGGGTATTTGCCACCCACCAACTTCAACTTATCGGGTGCATTATTGAGAGGGACAAAGACTTTGCCGGAAACTTGCTCGGCTTCTTCCTCATCGATGACCCCATCATGATTCTGATCCTGAGCACTTGTAGCTGGCGTGACCGGCGCATCGGAACCGGAGCTTTCCAAGACTGCCATGTGATTCATGTCCGCCGGCGTATTGAACATTTCAATGCGAATCTGCAGAGCATCATCATCGGTAACTTCAAAATTTGCAAAGCCATGTGCCTGCCGACCAATGCAATCTGAGTTAAGTGCCCGCAATGTTGCTCTATATTGCTTCCGCATAAACCCGCCTCCTGTTTGATTTGAGTTATTTAGGTACCCCTAACTCACCTTCAACGATAGTCCTTTTAAGAAAAAAATCAAGGCTGTGAAACCGTGAGGAACAGCGGTATATCAATGAAAAGACACTGCTTTACGCTGGTGAAAAGAACGAGCTCTCGGCGTGTCGGGTAGTGGCCAATATAAATAAATTGATATTGATTATGGTTCTATAAGTGGTATACATTGGAGCTATCCAGACCGGTTATGCTCCTAAAACAGGGTTACCCATCTGCCAACAAAAGCGCGAAGAAAATGGCACGCTTAGCATGGCGGAAAAAGAGGCGCCAGTAAAAATAACATTTAACATTTTGAAACCGTTTTCGGTGTCTAATCCGTTGTCACAGGTGTATAGTTAAATTGGAATGATTGTAATATGGGAGGTGCATTATGAAAGTAGTTATTTTCTCCACCTGCATCGTGGATCTTTTCTTCCCCAATGTCGGAGCGGCGATGGTCGAGGTGTTGGAACGGTTTGGGTGTGAAACCTTCATGCCGGTCAAACAGATTTGTTGCGGTCAACCGACTTATAACTCCGGGTATGTGAAGGAAAGTCAAAAGGTGTTTCGCAACGAAATTGACGCGCTGCTTTCGGTTGACGCCGATTATATTGTCGGGCCAGCCGGTTCTTGCGTGAACATGTTGCGCGAATATCGGGTGCTATTGAAAGACGATCCGGAATACGCCCAAAAGGCTAAAGAAGTGGCAGACAAGACGTATGAATTTTCCCAATTTCTGTATCGCGTCTTGAATGTCATTGACGCCGGGGCTGAATTAGATGCCAAAGCCACTTACCATCGCTCCTGCCACATGACCCGGTTGCTAGGCGAACGCACGGCACCGTTTGTCTTGCTGGATCACGTGAAGGACTTAAAGATGGAACCGCTACCACATATTGAAAATTGCTGCGGTTTTGGCGGCATGTTTTCTGCCAAAGAGCCGGAAATTTCCAAGCAAATGGTTGATGAAAAAGTCAACGATGTGCTCAGTACCGGCGCACATGTTCTGATTTCAGCCGATCCCGCGTGCCTGATGAACATCGCCGGCCGTTTTTCCCGCCGTAACGAAAAGATTAAGATTATGCACATTGCCGAAGTATTGAACCACAATGTGAATCCGGAGCGGATCAAGTTTCATGAGCCGCTCGGGGTTGAACAGGAGGTGCGCCCATGAGCATTTCAACCAGTGACAAGCCGTTCTTGGAGCGGGTTAAAGAATCGGAACAGGATAAGTTCATGCAAGCCAGCGTTGCCAAGTCGCAGGATGCGCAGTGGGACAAGCGCGAGGCCTCGCGTAAAGAGCTGGGTAATTGGCCGCAATGGCGGGACTTAGGCGAGCAGATTCGTCAACATGTCATTAAATACTTACCGGATTATTTAGAAGAATTCAGCGATAATATCGAAAAACGCGGCGGTCATGTTTACTTTGCCAAGACCGACAAAGAAGCCGCAGCCTACATTACCAACCTTGCCAAGCAAAAGCAGGCGCATAAAATCGTTAAATCCAAATCCATGGTGACAACAGAAATCAACCTGGACAAGGAGCTACTGAAACTTCCGGGCACCCAGCTGATGGAAACCGATTTGGCGGAATTTATTTTGCAAGAAGACGACTGGGCTGAACCGACGCATATTGTGTTCCCGGCGTTGGCCAAGAATCGGGATCAAGTTAAGACGATTTTTGATAAGCTCGGCTACAAAGGGGATAACGATCCGGAACATTTGGCGCGGTTTGCGCGGGAATATTTGCGCCGCTATTTCTTGCAAGCCGACTTCGGGATTACCGGGTGTAATTTTGCCATTGCCGATTCCGGCTTGATTAACTTGGTCACCAATGAAGGCAATGCGGATCTGACCATGGCCATTCCTAAGACGCAGGTAGTTGTGATGGGGATGGAACGGATTGTGCCGAGTCTCAAGGAAGCCGAGACGCTAGACAACATGCTTTCGCGCTCGGCGGTGGGACAGAAGCTGACCAGTTACTGTTCCTTCTCCGGTAAAAAAGTTGCCGGTGAAGCAGACGGCCCGGAAGACTTCCACGTGGTCATTGTCGACAACGGCCGCAGCAATGCTTTAGGAACGCCATTTGAGCCGGTCTTGCAGTGTATTCGTTGCGGGGCCTGCCTGAATGTTTGCCCGGTATACCGGCACATCGGCGGTCACGGTTACGGTTCGATTTATCCCGGACCAATTGGCGCGGTGCTTTCACCAGTGCTGGATGGCTATGAGAAATTCGGCGACCTGCCATTTGCTTCCAGTCTATGCGCGGCCTGCACCGAAACCTGCCCTGTCCGCATCCCGCTGCACCATCTGTTAATCAAGCACCGGGAAGTAATGATGGACAAGCTGAAAACCGATCACAGTTTTAGCGATAAAATTATGAAAATGGTCGGCGTCGGCACCAGTGCGCCGGTTCTGTTCAACATGGCGCTTGATATGGATCACGCAATGATGGGCGTTTTGGCAACCAAAGATCAAGGCAGTGTTGAAAATGAATACAACAGCGGCCGGATCAAACAAACCGGCATGATGCCGAAGCTGGCTCGCGGTTGGACCGATGTGCGTGACCTGCCGCGGCCACCGAAGAAAAACGAAAACTTCCGTCATTGGTTCAAACAACACAAAGCAGCATTGGAGGCGCAAAAGCATGATTGATCACAGTAATCGCGAGGACTTTTTAAATGCCATTGCCGAAAAAGCCGGCCGCCCGCGGCACCAGCTTAAGGATCATCCGTTTGTGCCTTTAAACGACTTGCCGGAAATAACTCTGTCCGGCCACTCCCAAGACGAGTTGGAAGCCATCGCCAAGCAAAACAGTGAAGCGGTGCATGTCACGTTTGAAACCACTACGAAAGCAGAGTTGGCAGACGCACTCAATGCTTACATTGAACACGATGCACCCAAGACGCTCATCTTGCCGACGACGGAACAGTATCATGATTATGGCTTGGATGAGTGGAAGCAAACCGTCACGCCCAAGCCAATGTACTGGACCCCCGGAAAAGGCCGTGACTTCAACTTGAAGCAAGCTGCGGCTGCGGATGTGGCCATTGGCTTCGCGGATTATCTATTAGCAGAATCTGGGACCATCACCGTTGCAACCACGCCCGGACAAGGTCGCGGCTTCCATTTTCTGCCGACGCATTATTTGGCAATCGTCAAGAAAAGCAGCATCCTGCCACGTTCACGCCAAGCCATGGATCACTATGATGCGGCAATGAAGGCCGGGCAGCTGGAAACCAGCAACATCAACTTCATCACCGGACCTTCCAACTCCGGCGACATCGAAATGACCTTGGTCGTCGGTGTCCATGGACCGCTAGACATGACGTATTTGGTGGTTGAGGATCTGTAGCGACTGTTTTAGCTGATGAGTTGCGGGAAAAGTCGGGCCTAGCGAGCGTATCTGCGCTAGGGTCGGCTTTTTGGGTTGGATAAATTATACTTATCGGATTAATTGGAACGTACTCTTCAACGAAGGATACGTTGAGTCTCGTTGTTTGAGTGCAGGGATAGAAAGCAAGAGCTGGCGGAGCGGTGGCGGGCTCAGTGGTGAAATTGGTCTTAAGCGGAGTGGGCTTCTCCGCTTTAGACCAAGGCCGAGCTTCGAAACCGCGGTCTTTGCGGGTTCGAAGTCGTGCCCACCACGTTCCAGCCCAGCCACCGCGGAGCCAGCTCGGAGTATCGGAAATCACTTAATTAGAGTAGAACCAAGGAAAGGGTTGACACTTACACCTCATCCCTAGTTGGCGCCGGCTCCCACACAAGGTTATGGTATACTAAATCCTGAGACGTGCGATAACGGCACAATGCAAATAAAGGGGATAGCGACATGACGGAAGCAATCGATTTGAAGGCCGGAATGGTTTTTGTTAAGGATGGCAAACTGATCAAGGTTTTGGAATCAAATCATCATAAGCCAGGCAAAGGAAACACCGTGATGCAGATGAAACTGTATGACGTTCGTTCCGGCGCCAATGTCACGACGACCATGCGGCCGAGTGAAAAAATCGAAATCGCCATCATGGATCGGAAAAAAGCAACGTATCTGTATACGCAAGATGATACTGCTTATTTCATGGACAGTGATAGCTATGAACAGTATGAATTACCGACTTCAAGTATTGAGCACGAGTTGAAGTTTATGCTGCCAAATATTCCGGTCGAAATTGAGTTTTACGGTGATGAAGTGATCGGGCTTGAGCTTCCCGGAACGGTTGAACTCAAGGTGACCGACACCCAGCCGTCTGTCAAAGGCGGAACGGTTGCGGGCGGCGGCAAGCCAGCCACGCTTGAAACGGGGCTTGTGGTGACGGTGCCTGATTTTGTCAAAGCAGGCGAAAACATTTTGGTTACCACGGACACAGGCGCTTATAAAGGGCGGGCGCAGAAATAAAAGATAAGCGAATTAGCGAAAGGTGACGCAATGATGCGTTGCCTTTTTTGTTAAGCGCGAGCCCGGGGAACGCGTTATGGCCAGATGAGGAGATCCTTCGCGTATCAACGCCCATAATTAAAATTATCCCCACACTTCATTCACGACAGGGCGGAATAATTGTAGCGCATGGCTAACGAGCATAGAATACATGCGAAAGGGTGTGGGGACCATGACGATGGCGCGGGCGCAACGCATTAAAATCTTGATCGTTTTAGGGATGATGTCATTATTAACGGCTTTGTCCGGCTCTAGCACGAACTTAGCAATGCCAAAGATCTCCGAAGACTTGATGATCTCTAGCAGTGCGGCAACGTGGATTGTATCAATTGGCCTCATTACAACGGCAGTCTTGCTCGTGATGTTTGGCCATATCGGTGATTTAGTCTCCAAAAATCTCGTGTTTCTGCTGGGCGAGGTTGTGGTCATCGTTGGCTCGCTACTGACCGGTATTGCGCCAACTTATTTCACCATCATGGCCGGGCGCGTGGTCCAGGCAGTTGGCTCGGCGATGATTATGGCTAATTCGATGGGGATTATCAGTGAATATTTTCCCGATGCGACCCGTGCTGAGGCATTGGCGGTCATTTCGATGTTTATATCAATCGGCTCAATTTCCGGTCCGGCATTTGGCGGCATCCTGATTACCTGGGCGAGTTGGCGGTGGATTTACTTATTTAATGTGCCAGTCGGGATCTTCATTGTCCTTGCAGGTATGCGCGTGTTGCCGTTACGTCGCCCCGAACCCGGTGAAATTAAACGCGTGTGGCAGCAGGCAAACTGGACCGGTCAGAATCTGTTTACCGGGGGCATGATCTTGATGTTTGCCAGTGGCTACTGGTTGCAGCAGCCAACGCAATTTTGGCTCGGTACAGGGGTGTTGGCAGGCGGCATTTTCTTGACGGTCCTGGCGTTTGTGCAAGATCAGCAGGCCCGGTCTCCTTGGATTGCACCGGTGATTATGCATAACGCCGACTATCTGATTTCTGTTAGCGTCTTGCTTATCGTGATGCTGGTTAATTCAGTATCAAACATTCTTTTGCCATTTTATCTTCAAAGCTATGGCGGAATCTCAGCATTTTCAAGCGGGTTACTGATGATGCTACAAAGTGTCACGATGTTGGTGATCACGCCATTTGCCGGCTGGTTGGCCGATCATTGGAATCGGTACTATTTAACGATTTTAGGCTTATTAGTGTTAATCATCTCGCAAGTCGGATATGCCAATTATCCAGTCAGAATCACTATGGCACCGATTATCTGGCCGATTGTGGCTAACGGAGCAGGGATGGCACTGTTCCTTTCGCCGAACAATGCGCTAACGATGGGAGCCGTCGATGACAAACTCTCAGGAGTAGCCGGTTCGTTGAATTCACTGGCACGCACCGTTGGCTTAACTATCGGTATCAGCTTCGGCGCCACGTTACTATTTGCCCAATTGCCCGGTGTGACCCGCATCTCAGCTCAATCGGGCGCCCCTTTTCTACACGCACTGGCAACAGTTTTCTGGTTAGCCACTTTAGTATCGGTGGTGGGCTTAATCATTGTCATTATCCGCAGTCTGCGAAAACGACAAGCGAACGCGGTACTGACAAAAAATAAGCATGTACTTTGAAAACGATTAGCATTAACTGAGCGGCGACAATGTTTTTCATTTCTGGTTTGACAGAAGTGAAAATTATGTCTGAAAGAATGGCGGTCAGGGAAAAACAAGCCAATTTTAGGGACATAAATTGATGTTATTTAATATTCGCGGATTTCTGTAAAAGTTTAGCGGTTTCCCCAAAGGATCATCTAAAGTAAACAGTTTAGTACCTTGTAAATCCCCGTTTTAACGGGAGATTTAAAAATATGCATAGTTGATGCACAAGATGTTGTCCCAATAAGTTCCGCTTCTTTTCCTGTGATGTTTTATGACATACAAGTTTTTTTATTCGAAATTGAGGATTCGCTTATTTACATTAATGAGATTCTAATGTAAGGTAAGTTCAATCATTTTAGGAGGGAACAGGATGAAATTTAGAAAAACAATGGTTGCGGGCACAGCAATTGCGCTCGCTGGGGTGCTGGCAGCCTGTGGTTCTAATGCTTCCAGCAGCAAAGGTACATCAATCACTCGGATGGAAAGTGATGTTATCTCCACAATGGATCCGTCAACAAATACGGACGCGATTGCGGGGCAGGCATTGATTGATACCATGGATGGTTTGTATCGGTATTCCGGCAGTGACTTGAAGCCAGCGATCGCAAAAAGCGAGCCAAAAGTGACGGACGGCGGCAAGACTTATACCTTTAAGCTACGGAACGCTAAATGGAGCAATGGCGATGCCGTTACTGCACAGGATTTTGTTTTTGCTTGGCGGCGAACGGTTGATCCTAAGACCAAGTCTCAGTATGCTTATCTGTATTCCGGCGTGAAGAACGCGGACGATATCACAGCCGGTAAGAAGGCAGCTAGTACCTTAGGCGTTACAGCGGTTAACAAGACCACGCTGAAAGTGACCTTGGATCACGCCATTCCTTACTTTAAGACCATGTTAGTCAATCCGGCATTCTTCCCGCAGAATGAGAAGTTTGTTGAAAAGGCTGGCAAGAAGTATGGCACGACTTCTAAGTACCTTCTCTCCAATGGCCCATATGAATTAAAGGACTGGAACGGGACTGGTAATTCATGGAAGGAAAAGAAAAACAAAACCTACTGGAATGCTAAGAATGTCCACATCGATACGATCAATGGGCAAGTGGTTAAGGATCCGCAAACTGCTTTGAACCTGTATCAATCGAATAAGTTGGATATTGCTCAGTTGTCTGGTGAACAGGCGGCACAAGCTAAGACAATGTCTGGATACACACCGCTTAAGCAAAGCGCAACATTTTATCTTGAGTTGAATGAGAAGAAAGATCCTATCTTCAAGAATACCAAGATTCGTCAGGCAGTCTCGATGGCAATCAATCGTCAAGAATACATCAAGAAAGTTTTGAATGATTCATCAATTGCTGCGAACAATGTGACGCCTCAAGGTTTATTTGCTAAGAATGGACAGGACTTCTCAAAGGCAGCGACTAAAGCAGAATCTTCTACAGTTAAGTATGATCCTGCCAAGGCTAAACAACTCTGGACAGAAGGCTTGAAAGAGACCGGTCAGACGAACCCAACCTTGGAACTGTTGACCGATGATACCACGAATGCCAAGCGCTCGGCTGAATACATTCAAAGCACCTTACAACAGAATCTGCCAGGCTTGAAGGTAACAATTGCAACAGTGCCATTCAAAACCCGTCTTTCCCGTTCTCAAAATGGTCAGTTTGACATGGTTATCTCCGCTTGGAGTGCTGACTTCCCGGATGCCATTACCTTCCTTGATCTGTTTACGTCCGATAACAGTTATAACGATGGAAAATGGGCAAACAGCGAATACGATGCTTTGATCAAACAGTCCAAGACGACCGATGCAACCAATGCCACCGCTCGTTGGAACACCTTGTTGAAAGCACAGGAACTGCTCACCAAGGAACAAGGCGTTGTACCTTTGTATCAACGGGTTCAAACAACCTTGCAACGTAAGACCATTACCGGTTTGAAATATAACCCGACTAACTCTTACGATTTTGTAAATGCCAAGGTTAAGTAATAAAAGCGTGACCTGTCTTAGCAGCTGTTAGACGGATCAACGCGTTTAGGAATCTTACAGGGTTTCCTAAATCGGAACTTGTTTCCAATAAGTAGTTCTCACAAGCGGCGTTGTCACGTGTTTTGCGGCGGACAACGCCGTTTGCTTATTAGGGCCAATGCCCAAAAAACAGGAGTGAATCATGGTCAAATATATTTTAAAACGGATCGGCTTCCTGCTCCTGACACTGTTTCTTGTTGCGTCAATCACCTTCTTTTTAATGAAGGCATTGCCAGGGACGCCATTTAATAACCCCAAGATTCCGGCTGATCAGCTGGAAATTCTGAAGAGACAGTATGGACTGGATAAGCCGGTTTGGATCCAATATCTCACGTATATGGTTGGTATCACGCACGGTGACTTCGGGATGTCTTATCAATTTCCGGGCCAAACGGTTTCCAATCTGATTGTTTCCCGGCTCGGTCCTTCGCTACAGATCGGTGCGCAGGCGATGGTGCTTGGAACACTTATCGGGATTGTGCTTGGTGCCATTGCGGCAATTCGAAAGAATACGGCCGTTGATGCCGAAGCTACAATTTTCGCTATTCTGGGACGTTCAATCCCTAACTTTGTGTTTGCTGCGCTATTGCAGTTGTTTGCTTACAAGACAGGGGCATTCCCGGTAGCGTTATGGGGTGGGTTTTCATATAGTATTTTGCCGACCATTGCCTTGGCGATCGCCCCGTTGGCACAGACAGCGCGGTTTATGCGAACCGAGATGGTGGACGTGCTGAGCTCGGATTATATCGAGCTAGCTCGGTCTAAAGGTGAATCGCGCTGGCAGGTTGTGGCAAAACATGCTTTGCGTAATTCCATGATTCCGATTGTAACGATTATTGGGCCAATGGCAGTTGACTTGATGGTTGGATCACTGGTTGTCGAAAACATTTTTGCCATTCCCGGAATCGGGGAACAATTTGTCAAGTCCATCACAACGAACGATTATCCGGTCATCATGGGCTTAACGATTCTTTACAGTGCGATGTTAACGGTTGTGATCCTTGTCGTCGATATTCTATACGGCTTCATTGATCCACGAATTCGACTGAGCGGGGAGGCAAACTAATGGCAACAACAAAATTAAGTCCAGAGGCATTCAAGCGTGTCAAAGTGAATGCGGCTGAACAAGAGCGTATTGCCACGCCTGCGTTGACATTCACGCAAGATGCGATTCGCCGCTTAAAGAAAAACAAGGCCGCGGTCATTTCACTTTGGGTACTGATCATCATTGGTGTGATCTCTATCGTGTCAATTTGGCTATCACCAGCCAATCCGAATAAACAGAGTCTTAATTATTCTAATTTACCGCCAAAGTGGCCAGGCATTGATTTGCCGGGACTAAACGGCTATATGAATGGCCAAAACAAATATGCCGGTATGGGTAAAAACGTCTATTTCCTGCTTGGGACGGACTACCTTGGCCGTGATTTGCTGTCTCGGATTATGGTCGGCACGCGCGTTTCCCTTTTCATCGGGATTGTTGCAACATTCTTTGATTTAACCATTGGCGTTTTCTACGGCATCATCTCCGGTTGGCGCGGTGGTTTGACCGATACGTTAATGCAACGTGTCATTGAAATCATCTCTAGTGTGCCAAACTTGGTTGTTGTTATTCTGATGCTGCTGGTATTCAAACCAGGGATGACTTCCATTATCTTAGCGATTGCTTTGACTGGCTGGGTCACGATGGCACGACTCATTCGTGCGCAGACCCTGCAGTTAAAAGATCAGGAGTTTGTGCTGGCTGCCAGAACGTTAGGTGAGTCGAGTATTAAGATTGCCTTTAAACATCTGATCCCGAACCTAAGCTCGATCATCATTATTCAAACCATGTTCACGATTCCAACAGCGATTTTCTTTGAAGCCTTCCTGAGTTACATCGGGATTGGTTTGCCAGCACCGACTGCTAGTTTAGGGACGCTGTTGTCAGATGGGCAAAAGAACCTGCAAGTGCTGCCGTATCAGTTGTTATACCCAGCGATTGTCATCGTTATTCTGATGCTGGCCTTTAACTTGCTGGCTGATGGTTTGCGCGATGCCTTTGATCCGCGCAGTGAACATTAGGAGGTGGCAAAATGAGTAAGATTCTCGAAGTAAAAGATTTACAAATCGACTTTGCCACCTATGCCGGACCGGTCCACGCGATTCGCAATGTCAGCTTTGACTTGAACAAAGGCGAGACGTTGGCGATTGTTGGCGAATCTGGCTCTGGTAAATCGGTAACCGTGCGCACAGTCATGGGCTTATTGGCACCCAACGCCAAGATTACCAATGGTGAAGTTTTGTTTGATGGCGGTGACATTCTCAAAAAGTCGGAAAAGCAATTGAATGCCATGCGCGGAAATGATGTTGCCATGATTTTTCAGGATCCGATGACGTCATTGGATCCGACGATGACGATTGGTAAGCAAGTTGCCGAACCGCTGCTGCTGCATAACAAAATGAGCAAGGCCGATGCATTGAAGGAAGCTGAACGGGTGCTTGAACTAGTGGGTATCAAAGGCGCCGGTTCACGATTGAAAGATTATCCACATCAGTTCTCTGGCGGCCAACGTCAACGGATTGTCATTGCGATTGCGATTATTAACCATCCGCAAATTCTGCTTGCAGATGAACCGACCACGGCGCTGGATGTGACTATTCAAGCGCAAATTATTCACATGCTGAAGGAAATCCAGTCTAAGATTGATACCTCCATTATCTTTATCACCCACGATCTCGGCGTTGTTGCCGGGATTGCCGATCGGGTGGCAGTCATGTACGCGGGTAAGATTGTCGAATACGGCACCGTTGACGAAATCTTTTACAACGCGCAGCATCCATATACTTGGGGACTGCTGGAGGCAATGCCGACCTTAGAGACCAAAACGGATCGTCTGTATGCCATTCCGGGGACACCGCCGGATTTGCTGGATCCGCCAAAGGGTGACGCATTTGCCCCGCGCAATCCGTATGCCATGGCAATTGATCTTGAAGAAGAACCACCATTCTTCAAGATTTCACCAACCCACGCTGCGGCTACTTGGTTGTTAGCACAAGGCGCACCCAAAGTCGAGTTACCGCCAGAAATCGCGCGGCGGCATGCATTATGGGCAAGTAAACATCCAGACGAAAAGGCGGTGAACTAACGTGGCGGACAATCAAAAGAAAAAAGTGTTGGTTTCGGTCAAACACCTGGTTCAAACCTTTAATGCCGGAAAGAAAGACGAAGTAAAGGCCATTCAGGATATTTCGTTTGATATCTATGAAGGCGAAACGCTAGGTCTGGTTGGTGAATCCGGTTCCGGGAAAACCACCACCGGCCGGGCTATCATTCGCTTGTATGATCCAACCAGTGGCGAAATTCTCTATAACGGTCAAGACATTGCCAAATTGAAAAATGGCTCCAAACAAATGTTGGATTTTCGGCGTAATACGCAGATGATTTTTCAGGATCCGTATGCTTCATTAAATCCACGGATGAAAGTCAAAGACATTATTGCAGAAGGTATTGATATTCATCATTTGGCTAAAGATCGCGCCGACCGTGATCATCAAGTCGAAGCTTTATTGGATGAGGTTGGTTTAAATGCGGATCATGCCACGCGTTACCCGCATGAATTCTCCGGTGGCCAGCGTCAAAGAATCGGGATTGCCCGGGCACTGGCAGTTCAGCCGAAGTTCATTATTGCCGATGAACCGATCAGTGCGCTGGATGTTTCGATTCAGGCACAGGTCGTCAACTTGCTAAAAGACATTCAGGATCGGCAAGGTCTGACGTATCTGTTCATCGCCCATGACTTATCTATGGTCAAGTATATTTCTGATCGGATTGCCGTTATGCATTACGGGCGGCTTGTCGAATTGGCCAGTGCGGAAGAAGTATACACGCATCCCCTCCATCCATACACCAAGAGTCTCTTGTCTGCAATCCCGGTTCCGGATCCAGACATCGAACGCCAGCGTGTACCGATACCTTATGATGCAAGCAAGGTCGAAGGCGATAATAAGCAACGTAAAATGGTCGAAGTCTATCCTGATCACTTTATCTTTGCAGCTGACGATGAAGTGGCAGCGTATAAAGCTGAAGCACAAGAGGATCATAAGGCCCCGGCAGGCACGGCAGCAGAATAACGCGGTCAAACATGATAACATTCTGTTAAGGCAACTCTTTAAAAATGATCCTTACAGCAAAAAGCCGAAAACACTGAAAATGTGTCTTCGGCTTTTTGTCATATCCGCAGTATTGACGCAAGAAAACGGTTCGAATAGCTAATTCTGATCTTTAAGCTTGTTTAAACTAGGCTGCGTTTTTATGGTGAGGTAACGTTTTCAGCGAATCTTCTGCTACACTGGTTTTAAAGGAGTGTGTGGAAGGATGACCAAGTTTTATTTTGTGCGCCATGGGCAGACGGAGACCAATTTGGCGCGGCGGTTCAATGGCGGGCGGACGGATACGCCGCTGACTCCGGCTGGCCGGGCAGGCGCGGAGGCAGTTGGACGGTATTTTGCTACGACCGGTTTTGCCGGTATTTACGCCAGTCCGATGCCGCGGGCGCAAACCACCGCTGAATTGATCGTGGCGCAAAGCAAGGTAGCCCAGCCGGCGATCGTGACGGTACGGGATTTACGGGAAGTCGATTTAGGCGATTGGGACGGGCAGCCACTTGCTTCCGTGCAAGACGATCCGCAAATTGATAATTACTATCACCATCTTGCTGAGTTTGATTATAAGCGGATTGGCGCTGAATCCTTCGCTGAGGCCTTAAATCGTGGGCGCCGTGCTATTGCCGGCATTTATCAGCAACATCCGGATGGTAAGGTGCTCGTGGTGGCCCATGGATTGTTGGGCATGCTGCTAATGAGCACTTATCTAGGCGCCGAGTTGGACGATGCGCGTGATGAGATGACCATGCCGCCTAACAACAGCATCAGTGAATTGGATACAGACGACGGGGAACAATTTACCCGCGGCACGCTGTGGGCTTTTGTACCAAGTGAATATCAAACCAAGTAACAATGCCACCCACCCGGCATTGTTTTTTATTAAAAAAATTATCAAGCCAATATTTGGCACTTTCGCAAGGCGAGCGCTTACAATGATACTGAGAAGTGAAATGGTTAGTTAATGTGGGGTCTTGCACCGGCGTTGTGTGACAATAGGCCGTCTTTGGATTATTAAATAATATTATAAAATCTTTTGATGGTCGGACGTTTCATTTAATGTTAAAGCATAACGCCGCACATTAGAGGTGGGGAACATGATGTTAGATAATATCGGCAAATTAGTGCACCAACAACGCCGCAGTATGAACTTAACCATTGAAAAACTGGCCGAACGCTCTGGGGTTTCAGTCAGTCTCATATCCCGCATGGAGCGTGGTGATGTCAACAATATCAGCGTCAAGAAGCTGACTGACATTGCGCGGGCACTCGACATGCAGGTGGGTGATTTCTTTATCGCCCCGGAAATGAGCGATATCAATACGTTGGCGTTGGTTAAGTATTTAACGCGGTTGCCGGAAAACGAACGCGCACACGTCTCCGAGGTACTCATGCAGGTGATTAATCTCTGAGCGTGTCGTAGGCGAACTTGCGGCGGTTGCCAATAAGTGCAAAAACGGTTCTAGAGACACTTTGTCTTTAGAGCCGTTTTAATGTTTTCGGAAAAGTTATACTTGCGGCCAATTAGCGGAATCCGGCGCGAATTTTGAAAATCTGCATGTGGTTAAGACTGTTCGCAGGCAGAAAAATCGCGTATACTAAGTGCGCTGAATTAACCGCAACGATGACACAGGCCTTCGCGAGTAACACTGTGAACATGCTGGGTCATCTTATAAAGGAGGAAAAGTGACAATGACATTTGAAGCCGTTTTGCCAGCGCTAAAAGAAGGCAAAAAAGCCGTTCGTACTGGCTGGGAAGGTACCGAGTTGTATGTTCAACTGGTTCCGGAGGGTAAGTTCGAAGGCGACACCCTGAATCCTTATTTTCTGATCAAAACCGCTGATGAGGCCTTCAGCTTGTGGTCCCCGACCGACTGTGACATTCTGGCCGAAGATTGGCAGCTCGTGGACGTATGAACCGGTTTGATTTTAGCGGCCAGACTGTGGTCGTAACCGGGGCGGCATCAGGAATTGGGGCTGCGCAGGCGGCGGCTTTTAAAGCGGCCAGCGCCCAGGTGATTGGTGTCGACTTGCAACCAATGACTAGCGTGACCGTCGCAATTCAGGCCGATGTGAGCGATCCAGAGACAGGAAGGAAGCTTGCCGCTGATTATACGCCGGACATTGTCTGCAACACAGCAGGCATTTTGGATGGCTATAAAACCGTTGCCGAAACCGATTTGGCTACATGGCAGCATATTCTCAACGTCGACCTCACCAGCCAATTCCTGATGATTAAGGCACTGCTGCCGGGAATGCTGGCACGTGGTCACGGCGTCTTCGTCAACATGAGTTCCATTGCCGGTTTCGTTAGCGGTGGCGGCGGCGTAGCGTATACTGCCGCCAAGCACGCGGTCATCGGCCTAACCAAGCAACTGGATCTAGACTACGCTGCCCAAGGTATCCGCGCCAACGCCCTTGCACCCGGCGCCATCAACACGCCCATGAACGCAGCAGATTTCGCCGGTGATGGTAAAATGGCCGCCTGGGTCGCAAAAGAAACGCCAGCCAAACGTTGGGCCAAGCCGGAAGAAGTCGCCCAACTCACACTTTTCCTAGCCAGTGACGCGGCCGACTACATCCACGGCACCGTGATTCCTATTGACGGCGGTTGGTTGGAAAAGTAAACTGGAAACATTGTAAGAACTATTAACTGAATCGGAACCGCCCCGCGCGCTTCCACGACGATACTTATTTCCTTTGATCGTCGTTATTACTGGCAAAGCCACAAAGGAGAAACAATATGCAAACAACATCTATGACCCATCGTTCAATCGTCAGTCTCGCCAAAACCGCCATTGTCGCCGCCATCTATGTGGTGATGACCCTCATGCTTAGTCCATTAAGCTTTGGGATCGTTCAAGTCCGGTTCTCCGAGATGCTCAACTACACGGCGCTCTTCAATCGTCGGTACGTCTGGGCGGTTACGTTGGGTGTTTTTTTGGCCAATTTAGCCTCACCAACCGCCATTCTCGACGTCCCCATCGGCACAATCGGCACCTTGGCCTTCATCCTGCTCAGTCGCTGGCTCGCTAAGTTCGTCCACCAAAAATGGGCTAAATTTGCCATCATGGGCGTCTTATTTGCCCTCTCAATGTTTACCGTCGCCGGTGAGCTGGTCGTGCTCAGCAAGGTACCATTTTGGCCAACATACGGCACCATTGCACTAGGCGAAGCTATTTCAATGGCGGTCGGTGGCGCTGTGATGATGGTGCTGACACGGTTTGTGGACTTGGATAAGTGATTTGTAAGTTAAATTGCGAAAGTCTAGTTTTTAGACTTTCGGATCTGTGAGCGTCTCCTCGATGGTTTGGGGGCGCTTTTTTGATACGCTTGGTTGCAGCTGATCTATCGAAACGCAATGTTGACAATAGCGATTGGAGGAGATCGAAAAAAGGGATGATCGATTAACCGCGAAAGTCTAGTTTTTAGACTATCGGATTGGACAAGCGGGTTTTCGACTCTTCGAAGCATGCAAATAAACACCGAGTCAGTGACCTATGTAAAAGAAGCCATCAAATCGGTTTTTTTTTAACTTGGCTGGAGCTTTTGGTACCACTGTAGCTTTCAAGTGATCCTAACGCCCAAAAACCTACTTCTTATCAAGTGTCTTCATGACATCCTTGGCAATCAGCGTGTAATAATGCACGCGTCCTGCGTCATTAGGGTGCACACCATCATCGGCAAACCAATCATCGTTACCGCCCGCCAGATAATACCAATCCACCACATGCAGATTTGCATGCGTCTTAGCAGCGGCGTGAATCAACTTGTTAACCGGATCAATCCAAGCCTTCCCAGGGGCATAAGCTGTCACCCAGAAAACCTGGCGATTACTCCCCAACTGATCCAAAATGCCATTAATGTCAGCTTCCGTCATCGGTCCATTCGTCCCCAGACTAATGACAACGGTATCCTTCAACTTCCCACTCGACTTCAACTGATCAATAATCGCCGGAGCCGCCTGTACTTGCCGGCCAACCTCAGCATCAATCGACATCTGCGGGAAAAGCACCTTCAAATAAGCCGAACTCCCCAACATCACCGAATCACCAATGGCAGTCACTGGTAACGTCTTGGCGGCACTGATTTCGCTGTCGGTCAGGCCATAAAGGCGATACTGATTCAAAACCTTTTCTTTCTTAACCTTAGCCTTGGAATCTTTCTTAATCTTCTGACGCGTTTGCTGATTAACTGCGATCGCCTGCTCGGATTGGAAATGGCGGAAGTAGAAATAACCTCCAACACCGGCAATGACGAGGCCCAAGGCGATGCATAGTATGATATCACGCAAGCGTAAGCCGCTTTTATTCTTCATTTCTGACAAACCTCCAAAAATTACATACCCTTATTCTAAACTAAAATTAGTAAAAAGCTGATTACAAATTAAGGTCATTCAGGCAGGACTTCATCTGGCCGGATTTAAAATTAAGGTGCACCGCCGTTTTGGCTAGATCAATTCAATGATACCTTTTTAATAAAGTCGGCCATGAATACCTATTCTTGAGGCATCGAAACAACAAGAAAGATGATACCATCATGACCTAAGACCGGTTTAACGACACTGAGCATGACACATCGACTCACTGGCGAAAGCGAAGAAGATATTGCGACCTTTCATCACTTCAATTACGTACACGTTTAGGAAGCACAGACAGTTCTCCCTGAATATCTTTGTAGAAGCGTGAGACCGGAACTCCGCTGAGGTCTATCCATGGCCCCAGAGAGGAGGCTGAAGTTTTAAATCATAAGGTCGAAATCTTAGTTTTTAACACCGGTAAACTGTTCCTTCTTGATTGGTGTTCATTGTTACACTTCATTTGGCGAGTGGAAGTACCCAAAATTGTAAAGATAATGTAATAAAAGTTTTACAAACTGTAGGTATGGCTTCATCAAGGAAGATGGCAAGGAAATAAGCTGTCACCAAGTTAAGGATGAATTGCTTAAAGCTAAAAAGACGGGTAGACTTGAAAGCACAAACTAGGGTATTATGCTTGGGAGTGGAATTTTCAAAGCTCTTTTTACATGAATGCAGTAGTATTTTGTTGAGAAGTTTTGACTAGCTTCACATGAGTAGGATGAATTATATAAGATGGGATTAGGTGGGAAGAATTAATGAACGAGCAAATTGACCTTGCACGACTTTGGAACGTTTTTAAGCACAGTTTTATTGTAATGATTTTACTCGGGCTATTGGGGATGTTTATTGCATATTTCGGTGCGAAAACATTTATTGCCCCAAAATATTCGGCTTCAACCTCAATGTTGGTTAACCGAAAGCAAGACAACAATCCAAATATGCAGCTAAATGCTCAACAGGCTGACATTCAAATTATTAATACATATAAGGACATCATTACGCGACCGGTAATATTGAGAGAAGTTGCTGATGATCTCACGAGCCCAAGGCGTGTCAAAGTGAAAAAAGCACAAAAAGCCGTCTATGGTACACGATATAATGCTGCTACCGGCGTTCGTGAACGTTATGTAGTTAAAGAAGAGCAACCGGCAAAATACAAATTAAAACCAGCAAAGTACGCAAATATCAGTGAAGACGATCTCGACAAGATGATATCTGTCTCCAACGCTCAGAATTCTCAAGTTTTTACCGTGAATGTTCGTGATACCGATCCTGTACGAGCAAAGGATGTCGCCAACGAGATTGCAAAAGTCTTCAAAGCAAAAATTGCTTCGATTATGAGCGTTTCGAATGTTTCTATTGTCTCCCGGGCAACGGCAGATCCGACCCCTGTCACTCCTAACCTAAAGATCGCTTCTTTAATTGGTTTAATTTTAGGTATGGTTCTAGCATTTACTGTCGGTCTGATTCGAGAATTAACAGATCAAACAATTAAGAGTATTGATTTTATAACTAATGATCTAGGACTTGTAAATCTCGGACTGGTTAATTATGTGCAACGGATGAATGATATGGATGAAGCTATTGCACGGTCAAAGAATAAGATTATTGATTCTGAAGCCGAACCAGAAACGACGGGCTTTCCGCAACGAAGCCGGAGACGCGTTTAAGTATTGAGGAGAAAAAACATGAATTTTTCATTAGAGAAAATTTTGCATAGACATAAAGAAGATCAAGAGACTCAAAAAAATGGTGTTATGTTGGTGACATTTGCAGAGCCTAAACATGTTGTATCTGAACAATTTCGGACTGTGCGAACCAACATTGAGTTTGCCGGAGCAGCACTTGATCAATGTCAAGTCGTAATGTTTACCTCTTCGGCAATGTCTGAAGGTAAATCTACAGTTTCTGCGAACGTTGCAGTTACATGGGCTCAGGCTGGGAAAAAGGTGTTGCTGATCGATGCTGATTTGCGTCGGCCAACGGTACATGCGACATTTAGAACTTTAAATCTTGATGGTGTCACAACGGTATTAACTGGAAAAGAAAAGCCGGATGATGTAGTTGAAGAAACGTTTGTAGACAACATGAGCATCATAACATCTGGACCGGTACCACCGAATCCTTCAGAGTTGCTTAATTCGAAGCGGATGGCTGGTTTGTTAGAGTGGGCGCGAGAAAAGTATGACATTATTGTACTATATACTCCGCCTGTTTTGGCAGTTTCGGATGTGCAGGTATTGGTACCTAAAACTGATGGCGTTGTAGTTGTTGCCAATATGGGCAAAACGTTAAAGGGAGACTTAAAACGTACGGTTGAAGTTCTGAAGTTAGCCAACGCAAAAATTCTCGGATCAGTAGAGCGGGTAAAGGCCAAACACGGGGACAGAGGATACGGTTACGGTTATGGTTATGGATACGGGAACGAATCTAATAAATAGCATGCGCTTCTAACTGTCAAAAGTGATTATAAGACCTTTTTAGATATTGGTGAAAGCATATGTTGCTAACTGATAACATTGTGTCAACCGAATGGTGATAAGTACGACCATAACAGCGTGCTACTAAATATTTTGTTTTTGGGGAAAGCATGGCACGTTGCAAAATATGCTTTCAGTCGACTTCACAAGACAGATTTGATAAAGATATAACCAGAGAAGCTTACAGGAAGTGGTTGCGAAGGTTAAAAGCCGATGCTCCTGCTAATAATTTGCTGCTTTTTGATCAATGCAGAAACAGCAGAAGATAGAGAGAATTGGGCTGTATTGGAGTTCAATATTGGAAAAAGTTTAGAAAGATTTAAAGGGGAGCTTCTTTAATGGCAACACAAAAGACTAAAAAGTTGCTGGGGAATTCGGCTATTTTCGCGGTGGGAAATTTAGGTAGTAAACTCATTACTTTCTTAATGGTTCCGCTTTTCACGAATTACCTTTCTACTGAGCAATTTGGGACAGTCGATCTTGCTACGACTACTGTAAATATGTTGTCACCAATTGTCGCTCTGAGCATTGCGGATGCGGTTTTTAGATTTTTGATGGATGACGAATCAGACGATCAAGCCATTTTTACAACCGGATTGACTTTTACAATTACGGTAAGTCTAGTTTTATTGTTTCTGTATCCAGTAGTTCGTTTTTTCCATATTGCTAATGGTGGCTATATCCTTGTATACCTCACACTTGTAATTCTACAGGCATTGCTTCAGAATTTTATCCGTGCTATAGAATATGTGAAGTTATTTGCGTTTAACGGCATTTTTTCGACATTGATAATGGCTGTGACGGGATATTATTTAATAGCTGTTTTGAAGCAGGGAGTAACCGGGTACTTTTGCGCTTTGATCTTTTCGGCGTTAAGTTCCATTTGCTTAACCTTTTTTGGATCAAGAGGGTGGCGATTCTTTTCAGTAAAGAAGTTTGATACCTCTATACTTAGGTCTTTATTGAAATATAGCATTCCTTTGATACCTAATGCGTTCATGTGGTTTTTCACAAATGATGCTAGCCGTTTTTTTATCGTTGCTATTGTCGGGCTCTCTGCGAACGGGCTCTATGCAGTTGCTAATAAAATTCCAACGATTATAAATGTTCTCTACAATGTCTTTACACAGGCGTGGCAAATTTCAGCAGTCGAAGAATACCAAGAAAATCCTAGAAGTAGTTTTTTTTCGGAGATATTGAATGCAAATATCGCATTGTCAATGATATCCTTATCGGGCATTCTGTTTATTCTAAAGCCTTTGATGCGTGTTTTTGTAGCTCCTGACTTTTATGAATCATGGAAACTGGTCCCACTTCTGTTGATTGCAGCAGTGTTTGCAAACTTCTCAAGTTTTATAGGCACTTTATATTTGGCGACAAAGAGAACTCGTGCAATAATGAGCTCGACAGTTTTTGGTATGATTTCCAATGTTCTCTTCAACTCATTACTAATACCGAGTTTTGGAGTTCAAGGGGCTGGCTTGGGAGCTATGCTGGGCTTTTTATTAGTTGCTGCGATTCGATATAAAGACATACAACGTTATATTTCGCTAAAAGCAAATTTTAATCAGTTATTACTTTCATTAATAGGAATCGTGTTGATGATTGATGTCAATTATTTCTTGCAGTGGGGAGTTACAAGCGTTGCTCTTTTAAGTTTAATCACTATTATAGAAGTGGTCGTAAACGTTAAGGCGTTAAAGGCGTTAGGAAAAGGAAAAACAAGATGAGGGTTGTAATTTCTGTTGTGCTTTATCGCACAGAACTGAAGACAATTGAAAGAATCGTACGAGAATTCGAATATTTGGCTCACCATTCGACAAATGAGTTGACGCTTTTGTTATTGGATAATGGGTCTAAAATTGCGTTTACTGATTCTTTTCTAAAAAGAATTGTTAGTGAGAAAAGTCATGTTAAAGTTTTAATTTCTGAAGATAATATGGGCTTTGGGGGAGGACATAACTTTAATTTTCGGGAAGTAGAGTCAGAGTACTTTGTTGTAATGAATCCTGATATAAAGAATATCAACACTCAGGATTTCGATGCAGCTATTCAATTCTTAAACCTGAATCCTAAAATTGGACTTTTGGTACCTAAATTAATTAATCCAGACGGTAGTGTCCAGTTAACAAATAAACTACAATCTACAGTTTTTGATCAAGCAATAAGGCTTTTGGGAAAAGGAGTTTTCAAGCAACGCCAACTGAAGTTTGTACAGGCCAGTACTGGATATAGTCAGATTATGCCTACTTGTAATGCCCATGGTGCATTTATGGTTTTTAGATCTTCAATTTTTAAGAAGGTCGGAGGATTCGATGAACGCTATTTTCTCTACATGGAGGATACTGACATTACAATGGCGGTCAATACAATTAGCGAGTCGATTTACTATCCACGTTTAACAGTTGAACATGAATGGCAACAGGCAAACCGAAAGATTTCGGGAATTCGTGAAATGATAAAAAGCATGTTTAAGTATTACAACAAGTGGGGATGGAAGTTGTTCTAAAGGGGGAGTGTCAAGATGCATTATGTCATCGTCGATTTTGTAGTAAGGCAAAATTCTGGAGGGATATTATCAATATTACAAGATGTCAATAAATTTGCGCTTGAACATACAGAAGACCGTTTTACGTTTATAGTTGGGACAGATGGTCTGATCACTACTTCGCCAAACATAAAGGTTATTTTGCGCCCTGATTTGCAGCGTAACTACATAAAAAGAATTTTTTTCGATTTCTGGAGAGGTGCTGGTGTCATTAATTCTTTAAAACCGGATGTGGTTATTTCTCTACAGAATACCGCCGTTCTTGGAGTTAATGCTCCTGAAATGTTATATGTGCACCAACCTCTCCCGTTCGAAACAAATTATAAATTTAGCTTCTTTAAAAGCTCGGAGAGGAAAATGGCTTTTTACCAAAGTTTAGTGGGCAGTGTTATCAAATTGAACTTAAGGAGTTTTCATAAGGGGGCAATCACGGTACAAACTCACTGGATGTTGGAAGAAGTACAGAAGTACGCTAAAACACCAATTTTTGTAACGCGACCATCTATTGATAAAAATGATTTCAAAGGTCAGATTTTAGGAAGTAAAGGAAGCAATTTCTTTTTTCCGAGTACTGCAATGGTTTATAAGAACCATCGAAATCTAGTTGACGCCTATGAAATGCTTTCTGACGAAGTAAGGCGTGAACATCACTTAATATTTACGATCTCTAGAAAGGAATACGGTCGTTTGTACGGGCAAGTACCTGATGATTCGAATATTAAGTTTCTAGGAAGGATTCCTCGGGCTAAGGTAATCGAAATTTTAAATCATAGTATATTAGTCTTTCCTTCAAAAATTGAAACTCTCGGGTTACCGCTTATTGAAGCAATGATATTGCAAAGACAGATTGTTGCTGCAAATATCAGCCCGGTCACTGAAGTAACTAGTGAGTACGATTCGATTAGTTACTTTGATCCTGATGATGTGAAGTCTATTTACAACTCTCTATTGGCCGGAATAAGAATGAATCCTTCTAGGAGAAGCTTTAAAGAGACAAATGACAATGGTTGGCAGGCATTCTTTTCTAATGTAGAGGCATTGAATCATGCAAAATAGGAATGGCGCGGTTTGTGTTGTATATAAGCCCAATGTGTCCCAACTTATAAAGACAATCAAACATTACGACTCATTCTTTGACGAGCTAGTTATTGTAGACAATTCTGGTGGGAATAATATTGAACTTACTGAGCAAGTGAAGTTGATTAGAAATGTAACATATATACCGCTGCATGCGAATAAAGGTATAGGTAAGGCACAAAATATCGGATTAGCGGCTTTGTCTGATCAGATTGCAACGGTGTGTTTTTTCGATCAGGATTCATGGGCATCCGAGAAGGATTTACAAACATTGTTCACGCTATTTTCGGTAAAGGCTAAAGAAAACTATGGTATGCTAGCCTTGTCTGTTCATCAAAGCTCGGAGAAGGAAGTAAAAGTCGATGACGTTGATGAGGTTATTAGTTCTGGATCGGCAGTTTTAAAATCTGTCTTTGACAAGTTGGGTGGATTTGACGAGAACCTGTTTATTGATTTTGTAGACTATGAGTTTTGCTGGCGAATGCGCTCCTCAGGATACCGGATAGGAGTTATTGAAGGGACACACTTGCATCATCAAATTGATTCCGAGACAATACACAATCACACTCGGTCTGCCCCCTTCCGTAACTATTATGTTTTTAGAAATGCAATTTTACTGTTGAAGCAAAACCGCGTATTTACTCGCAAAGGATATATTCTGGGACTGATGGCAAAAAGAGTAGCTTTCGAGCTTCTTTTTAACAATAACCGAATGAAAAGAGTCCGCTTTATTGTAAAAGGAATAAACGATGGCCTAAAGGGAAAGAATGGTGAGATGCTTGGATAAGCAAGTCTGTCGGGTAGCTGTATTAATGTCTACTTACAATGGTGAGAAGTACGTTGAATCTCAGGTTCGCAGTATTGCACACCAGGTAGTTCCTAGTAATGTTCAGGTTAGAGTATATATTCGTGATGATGGTTCTACGGATAGAACTTTAGAGATCGTTAAATCACTTAAAAGGCAATTCAAGGATCTGATTACCATTATCAATGAACCGGAGGGGAACGTTGGAGTCAAAGCATCCTTTTTTTCTTTATTAGTGTCACATTCAATAAATGCTGATTACTACTTTTTGAGCGATCAAGATGATATCTGGGATGAAAATAAGATTGGGATCTTTCTTTCTAAATTCGATAAATTGTCAGATAAGAAACCAATTGGAGTTTATTCAGACTTATGGATCGCGGATAAAGATGCAAATTCGACTGGCAAAAAAATGAGCCAAGTCTCTCATTGGAAAAAAGGAGCCATTGATTTTAAATTCTTATCATTTGATTATCGAGTAGTTGGCTGTGCTTTCGCGATTAATAATGCCGCTAGAGAACTTTTTAAGAACAACGTTACTGTAAACGTAATTAAAAGTGTTAATATGCATGATTCTTTTCTTGCACTGTTGATCGCCGCGTCTGGCCAGCTTTATCTTATCGACAAGCCAACCGTCTTTTATAGACAGCACGAAGGTAATGTGATAGGTGCCATTAAAAAGAAGGAAACGTTGGTCCAAAAAGTTAACAAGGCAGTTGCAGTGCCGGGACAATTAGTGCATGATAATGTTTGTGTCGGCGAAATCATCAAAAATGAAAAGATAACGGTTAACGATGGCGTAATGCCAATTGTTTCTTTGTATAGGAAATATTATGATGCGGGAGCTTTCCATGAACGCCTGAGTTCGGCCATCAAGGTATACAAGTTAATGCATCACAGAAGACGTTGGCTGCACTTAATTCTTATGATTTTTATTCATACTACAGAATACACTACGCAACCGTGGATAGGAAGTAAATAATGTTTTTTATTATTGCAACCATATTATTGGCTCTTTCCTTCTTGACCAATAAACTTCAGAAAACAATATCAATTCTGGCACTGGCTGTTGATGCGTTTTTAGTAGCATATCCTGCTGTTCGTCATAATGCTGATTACAATCTATATAAGTTGAGTTACAGCCAGCAGTTAGACAACTTTGAAAAGGGTTATACATTCTTGGCAAAGCTTTTCTTTAATTGGGGAGCTTCGTATGAGACTTTTCGAGTGTATATTGCATGCGCAACTTTCATAATTTTCGGAATAGCCATTTTTCGTCTTTCAAAGAATCCAAGTCTAGTTGTATTAGCTTTTAACGTGGGATTATTTGCTATTGAAGCCATTCAAATTAGGAATATGATTATGTTGGCGCTTGCTTTACTTGGATTTTCGATGCTGAAGCAAGGGCAATTCGCTAACATAGTTTTGGGCTTTCTAGTGCTTGTTATTGCTACATCTTTTCATACTTTGGGGTATTTCTTTTTATTGGGCGGTATTTTATTCTTTATTCCTTGGGATAAGTTGATTAAGGGATTGAAAGTTGTTGCAATTGTTAGCTTTCCAGTTTCGATTTTATTTTTAATTTTTGGTGTTCAGTCCATTCAAAGTGCATTCGGAACCTTTTTATCTATTACTGGAGCAAGATCTGATTTCTCATTTGATCTTGTTTCTGTGTATAACAATGGTATTGGTTTTAATGCCTGGCTATTAACAGTCTTTATTGTGGCCATTTTGCTATTTCCGTTTTTTCTTAATAGTCCATCAGTCAGGAATTTTTTGAACGATCCAAAATCAAAGAACGTTTTAGTTCCTGCGTTTTTAAGTGTGTTTTCGGTTGTTTTGACTCTTCTTTCTTCAGACTATGTCAGATTAGTCCGTGACGCATCTGTGTTTTCATACATAGCTTATTCACAACTTGTCGAAAAGCTAAGTTACAAACGTTTCATCATTTTAATCTATGTATTTGTTATAGCCTGTTTTGTCTTCTGGCTTCAGAATTTTATTATTTATCCTGAATCTGGCAGGTACATTGGGTACACTATTGGGCTAATATCCGATTCTGTTTTTCAGTGAAAGTGGGGAGACACTGTGAAAATAAATTTTGTTTTACCTGGTAATGAAGATGTTGTGGCTGGTGGGTACAAGGTGATTTATCAGTATGCAAATCAACTAGTGATGCGTGGCAATGAAGTGGTTATTTCCTTTGTATATTCACCAAGGTTTTATCATAATAACTTCGTGCGATCCATGAAGTTTCTTGGTGCTTCAGCCGGCCTTTTTCGAAAGAATAAAGAGCAAGTTACTTGGTATCCTTTAAGTGATAAAATTATTCTTGATTTCAACGTTGTAACTCCCAAGCATTTAAAAGATGCTGATGTCTTGGTGGCAACGGGTGTAGAAACAAGTTATTTTATAGCTAATGCGCCCGGAAGCAAAGGTAACAAGTTCTATTTCATTCAGAATTACGAGACGTGGGTTAATGGCAGGGAATTTGCAGACAAGAGTTTTTGTCTTGGATTACATAATGTAGTAATTGCCACGTGGTTGCAGAAACTTGTACAGAATCTGTCCGGAATTAAACCTCCGATTGTTCCCAATTTTTTAGAGACAAAGTTTTTTAGTCCTAATACAGAAATAGAGCATCGTGGACATACGGTTGCTCTGCTGAATCATGCCGAGCCTTCTAAACGGACCGCATTTGGGTTACAGATTTTGGAAAAACTGAGAACTAAGATTCCGGATCTTGAAGTGAACTTATTTGGTGTATGGGAGATGCCGGAAAAATTACCAACGTGGGTTCATACTTTTCGAAATCCGAGTCAGCTCACTCTTCGCGATGACATATATGGTGGATCATGTGTTTATTTATTGCCTAGTTTACTTGAGGGATGGAGTTTGACCGGGATGGAGGCAATGATAAGTGGGGCAGTAGTTGTTGCTTCAGACATAGGTGGAGTTAAAGATTATGTCATTGATAACCAGACTGGGTTGTTAGTTAAGCCGGATAATCTGGATGGTTTTGTGACAGCCATTGAGAATGTTTTTTTTGATGAAGAGTTGCACAAGAAATTGGTTCGCAACGGTGTGAACACAATTTTAGCATTAAGTATAGAGCGTTCGACGACCAAGCTTTGTCAAGTATTTGAGGAAGTAGGGAAAAAATAAAATGACTGAGAGAATTTTGGTTTTTGACACAAGCCAGACTAGTGAAAATTTAGGAGACTATATTATTATGGATTCCGTCAACAAGGAATTACACGATTTGTTTCCAGATGACTTGTTGATTCGAACGACAACTCACGATACTGTTGGGAAATTTGCTTATTCTTGGGGAAATCGAACAAAGTTAAAGTTTCTTGGCGGCTCCAATTTACTAAGCGGACGATTTACTGGCAGAAATGTTGCGCAATGGCGTTTTGGATTTCGAGATGCCCGAAGATTAAATGATATCGTTGGATTAGCATTAGGATGGCAATCTTATCGTGAATTTACACGTTTAATTGATCAACCTTTTGTCCTTGCCCAAAAAATGCTTTACAAGAAATCATTGAGTTCACATTATCTACATTCGGTTCGTGATTCTTACACTCAAAAAAAACTTGAGGAATATGGATTTCGGTCAATAAATACATCTTGTGTGACCATGTGGAGACTTGATACTGAATCTTTAAAGCAGTTACCGCTTCGCCAGAGTGATAAAGTCGTTACGACAATTACGGACTATCGAAATAATGGAGAATACGTAAAAGTTTACGAGAAAATGCTAGCGACACTTTTAGAGATGTATAAGCAGGTTTCTTTGTGGATTCAGGCTCCTCCTGACAAAGATTTAATTGATAAATTGAATATTAAGGATAAATCAAGAATTAAGTTTATCAATCCGAGTCTGGAAGCTTATGATGAAGCCTTATCCGGAGAGGTTGATTACATTGGTACTCGACTGCATGCAGGGATACGAGCACTGCAACATAAACGCCGGGCATTAATTGTCGAAGTCGATAATCGCGCTACGGAAATTGCGAAAGACACGAACCTGCCGACCTTGCCGATGAAGGATATTGATAAGTTAAAAGATATCATCCAAAAGCCAAATCCGATTGATCTTCAAATTCCTTTTGCCGAAATTGAACGGTGGAAACAACAATTTGTTTTATAAACGTGTGTATAACTGCATAGGTTAGTTTAAAGAATGTTAGTTTTAATGAAGTCTTTTTTGATATCTTGGTTTATTTGGAACTTTTTTTAAATGATAGGGAAAAGCAAACTGGTAATGATGGCTTTGTTGGGGTATTGTTTTGTTGGTCATATGAATCAAGTTTGCCGATTGATGAGGAGGAGTAGCAAATGAAAGGTATAATTTTAGCCGGTGGATCAGGAACTCGCTTGTATCCAATTACGGAGGCCATCTCAAAACAGTTGGTTCCCGTTTATGACAAGCCAATGATTTATTACCCATTGTCAACAATGATGTTGGCGGGTATTCGTGACATTTTGGTGATTTCAACACCGCGTGATATTGATCGTTTTGAGGATCTTCTAAAAGATGGTAAACAATTGGGGCTTAATATCAGTTACAAAGTACAGGACAAACCAAATGGACTGGCTGAAGCCTTTATTGTTGGTGCAGACTTTATTGGGGATGATTCTGTTTGTCTTATTCTTGGCGATAATATCTTTTATGGCAGCGGCTTGTCCAAGTTGGTTCAGCGCTCTGCTGCCAAAACAACTGGGGCGACGGTGTTTGGCTATCAAGTCAATGACCCTGAGCGTTTTGGGGTGGTGGCATTTGACAAGCAACACCATGTGCAGTCGATTGTAGAAAAACCTGAGCATCCAGAAAGCAACTTTGCGGTCACCGGTATGTATTTCTACGATAATCAAGTGGTAGAGATTGCTAAGAATCTTAAACCATCACCACGAGGCGAACTAGAGATTACCGATGTGAACAAAGCGTATCTCGAACGCGGCCAACTTGATGTTGAGCTGTTGGGTCGAGGGTTTGCTTGGTTAGATACTGGCACCCATGAATCCTTACATGAGGCGGCTAGTTTTATTGAGACAGTTCAGAAGCGACAGAATCTTAAAATTGCCTGTCTTGAGGAAGTAGCCTACCGAATGGGTTACATTGATCGTGATCAATTACGCGAACTGGCACAGCCGCTCAAGAAGAACGATTACGGCCAATACATTTTGCGATTAGCAGACGAAGAAGCATAGGAGGCAAAGACATTTGAGTTTAAAAGTTATTCCAACCAAATTAAAGGATGTTAAGTTAGTTGAAACCGATGTGTTCGGCGACAATCGCGGTTTTTTCACAGAAACGTATACCCGGGAAAAGTTTGTTGAAGCCGGAATTAAAAATGATTTCAACCAAGATAATCAGTCACTGTCGGCCGAAGCCGGGGTCTTACGCGGCATGCATTATCAAATGGCACCTTATGCGCAGACGAAGCTGGTGCGCGTGGTGACCGGGGTCGTTGAGGATGTCTTGGTGGATATTCGCAAAGGTTCGCCAACATATGGTCACTGGGAAGGTTATATCCTGAGTCAGTATAATCATCGCCAACTCTTGGTTCCTAAGGGGTTCGCGCATGGCTTCATTACTTTGACGCCCAATGTTAACTTTGTTTATAAAGTTGAGGGTTATTATGCCCCTGAAGCTGATCGCGGAATCGCGTTTGATGATCCGGATATTGGGATTGACTGGCCGATGTCAACGGCACATCTGATTATGTCGGAAAAAGATCAGCATCATCCGCAATTAAAAGATGCCGAGAATAACTTTATTTACGGGGAGATTTAAACATGAAACTTATGATTACAGGCGGGGCCGGCTTTATCGGCTCAAACTTTGTCCATTTTGTTTATAAGAACCATCCAGATGTTCAGATCATGGTCTTGGATAAGCTGACCTATGCCGGCAACAAAGCCAATATCGAAGACGTTTTGGGCGATCGGGTTAAGTTAGTCGTTGGCGATATTGCGGACAAAGAACTGGTCGATCAATTGATGGGTCAAGTGGACACGGTGGTTAACTTTGCGGCTGAAAGTCATAATGATAACTCACTGATTAATCCGGATCCGTTCTTACACAGTAACGTGATTGGCACCTATACTTTGTTGGAAGCGGCCCGTAAGTATGATGTTCGCTTCCACCACATCTCAACCGATGAAGTTTATGGTGATTTACCGTTACGTGAAGATCTCCCCGGCCATGGTGAAGGCCCCGGTGAAAAGTTCACTGTCAACAGTCGTTATAACCCTTCAAGCCCTTATTCTTCTACCAAGGCGGCCAGTGACATGCTTGTTCATGCGTGGGCACGTTCTTTTGGCGTTCGGGCGACCATCTCTAATTGCTCCAATAACTATGGACCCTATCAACATATTGAAAAGTTCATTCCGCGACAAATCACCAATATCTTGAGTGGCATTAAGCCAAAACTTTATGGCACCGGTAAGAATGTCCGTGACTGGATTCACACCAATGATCATTCCAGCGCCATCTGGGATATTTTGACCAAAGGCAAGATTGGCGAAACTTACTTAATCGGGGCTAATGGCGAACAGGATAACAAGACCGTTCTCGAATTGATCTTGAAGCTCATGGGCAAACCGACTGACTATTATGATCAAGTCAAAGATCGCCCGGGCCATGATATGCGTTATGCCATTGACGCCTCCAAGACTCGCGAAGAGTTAGGCTGGAAACCTCAATATACCGACTTTGAAGAAGGCTTGGCGGACACCATTAAGTGGTATACCGACCATCGTAGTTGGTGGCAAGATGAAAAGTCAGCAGTTGAAGCGAAATACAAAAAGAATGGTCAATAAATCGAACTCAACTTCAATTAGTTGAACCTACCAATTTTTAAAATGTTGAGGAGAAGATAAATGAAAATTTTGATTACCGGCGCACAAGGCCAACTTGGTACAGAACTACGCCACTTATTGGATGCACGCGGCATGACGTATCGGGCGACTGACGCCAAAGATCTGGATATTACCGATGAAGCCGCCGTTAATCAGTATTTTGCGGACTATCAGCCTGAGGTAGTGTATCACTGTGCTGCCTATACAGCCGTTGATAAAGCCGAAGACGAGGCAAAGGCTATCAATCAGCTGGTGAACGTTGACGGTACTCGTAATCTGGCTAAAGCTGCGGAGAAGGTCGATGCGACCTTAGTTTACATCAGTACTGATTACGTATTTGATGGCGACAGCAAGGAAATTTATACAGTTAACGATCAACCTGCGCCACGCAATGAATATGGACGGGCAAAATACGAAGGCGAACAGCAAGTGCAAAAGTACCTTAAGAAGTACTACATTATTCGTACTTCTTGGGTATTTGGTGAATATGGTCACAACTTCGTCTACACGATGTTGAACCTCGCCAAAACGCATAAGGAATTGACCGTGGTGGACGATCAATATGGCCGTCCATCATGGACCAAAACGCTGGCCGAGTTTATGACCTTTGCCGTTGATAAGCGTTTAGATTACGGAATCTATCATCTATCCAATGATAACAGCTGTAATTGGTATGAATTTGCCAGTGCTATTTTGGCGGATAAAGACGTTACGGTTAAGCCGGTATCGTCAAAGGAATACCCACAAAAAGCATGGCGGCCCCGCCATTCGATTTTGGATTTAAGTAAGACGAAGGCCACCGGGTTTGAGATTCCAACGTGGCAAGACGCTTTAAAGAATTTCTTGAAAAGTATAGACAAATAATGATCATCATAAAAATGTCAATTTGCCATTTTGGGTAAAAAAGATATTTAGATTGTCCAAAGCATTTGGCCAGTTTTATCCTCCATATGATAAGAATGTAAATGATAAGTAGAGACAATTTTATTATTGCGTCTTGTGAGTCTTCTAGCATATGTCTAGTTTTTGGAGCTTGTTTGTTGGACAATGCTAATCTTTCGGATAGCTTGATCTGCACTGTACTAAGTGGAGATGGTCTATAATGACCCGGATTTTAAACCCGGGTTTTAAACTTTATTCGTTTGTAAGATAGCATGTCACTTGAAACGGTGATGTAAACAATACGAATTTTTAAGCCACTATTAAAAAAAGCCGACAAAATCCGGTTTTCCGTTGTATTTTGTCGGCTTTTTGGGTTCTAAATTGACCGTAGATAGTGTTTAGGCACCCATGAAATTGTATATGATCGGCACAAAAACAACTGTATAATAATTATGCTATTGACTAATGAGGCAATTCCAATATAATCAGAACTGTATAAATCATTAATTAGGGCAACTTGAGCAGTTTTGTTGTATTTCTTGAAAGTAGAACTGTTTATGGGTAAAAATTAACAGTGAAGATTAGGCATGAATTGCAGCCTTATGCTCTGTTGCTCGGATGTACGATTTTTATGCTGAGTTAAAGTTGACATTTTGTAATAGTCGGATTGTTCTTTATCTAATGAGATTTCACACTGGTTAGTGTACAAATTAAGGTTGCTACTACATTAGGAATGTTATAAGATTACTTGAACAGAGAATTTGGGGAAACTTTACTTATATGATTGCCAAATATTGGAGGGGTAAATTTGGAGACTGCATCTAAGCACAGACAAACTACCGTTGAACAAGTTGATCTTGGGGGGTTAACACCGACATATCTAGTAACTAAACGTTGTTTCGATTTCTTAGCCAGTTTTGTTGGTCTTGTTCTGCTTAGTGGTGTTTTTTTAATTTTGTCCATTCTGATCAAAATAGATGATCCGCACGGGAAAATTTTTTATTCGCAGACAAGAATGGGAAAAGATGGTAGGACGTTTAAAATGTGGAAGTTTCGATCCATGGTAACTGGAGCGGACAAGATGGTCGACAAATTACTTAAAAAGAATGACGTTGAGGGGGCAATGTTTAAAATTAAGCATGATCCGCGAATTACGCGTGTTGGACGAGTCATTCGAAAATACAGCCTTGATGAACTGCCACAATTATATAATGTTCTTCGTGGTGATATGAGTTTGGTTGGACCAAGACCTCCGTTGCCACGTGAAGTCGTCAAGTATACAGATTATGATCGTCAACGGTTAGCAGTTGTTCCTGGTGTTACGGGATTGTGGCAGGTTTCGGGACGAAACGAATTAAGTTTTGATGAAATGGTCAGGTTGGACATTCAGTACATCAACAATGCGTGTGTTACTGAAGATCTTCGAATTTTATTCAAAACTGTTCTTGTTGTCGTTCATCCAACTGGAGCCTATTAAAGAAGCATTTTTCATCAACTGTATTGGCTTGTCTTTAAGCGGATTTGAAACGATGACTTCGCTATAGACAGTCTTGAAGAATAAGTTTATCTTTAGGGGCGGCTCTCCTTTTGGGTGGGCCGTCTTTTTTAGTGCGTCTGGCATGGGCGGCAAACTAGAAGCAGAGATTTTGAAGCCGGGGTTAGGATCGTTTTAGGAACCGGATTAGATGTTGATGCCATCGTGTGGGGTGTGGAAGTGTCGATCCTAGATAGCCACCCAGCACGCCATACAATGGTTCTAACTGTCAGTAGTTGTCATTATTTGGGAGCCAAAGCTGGCGGCGATCGTGTGGCGCAATTTAGGCAGCGATGGCGTTGCTTGTGAAGATTAATGATCGTTGATGCGCCTCTGTCGTTTCGAATATGGGCATGAACGATATAGAAGCCATTAGGTGCAAGAGATTAAATGCGCACAGTTGGACAATCTTTCAGCTGATAGGTTAGATCGTCACTGATGACGTAGATCTTCCTGTTTTGCGAGCCTTTACCACGATAATTGTCATGAACAAAAGAAACATGGATGTTTGAGGCTGGTATTTCAAAAACGAACAGTGGAGATTTATAGTTGGACATTTATTCATACTTTACTTACTTTGGTTTAGTTCAGTAGCTAATAAGCGTGACATAGAATACTGAGTAGGTGTTTTTTTACGGTATCGGGAAAAGGCCCACATTTTCATTGTCGATAAATATCCAACATCAAAAAGTATAGACCCAAAAAACTACGGCACGAATTGATTAATTTTCCATCAATTCATGCCGTAGACTTTTATGTCCTTTACTTTGCATCTAACGCATTTTGGATAACATCATGTGCCCTTGTAAGTTCTTTATCAGACATCACTTCATAATCTTGCCCATCAATATTCTGACCAGTACCATGCAACTGATCACTCTTGATCGTATTGCCAGCATCACGGTAATCGGTTGCCAAGTTCTTAACCGACCCTAGCGAAACATCAGTCCGAACATTCTTCCCAACAGCATCGAGGAACTTCTGACTCAACACAGTCGTTGGATTCTTCTTAAGCTTACCGATAACAGACGTCAAAATGAGCTGTTGCCGCATCTGACGGCCATAATCCCCTTGAGGATCGTCATACCGCATCCGCGAGAACTTCAAGGCGTCACTGCCGTTTAAGTCATATGACTGACCCTTAACAAATGATTTGCCTTCATAGTCAAAGCTTAATGGCGAGGTTACTGTGACGCCACCAACGGCATCTACCATCTGTTCTAGGCCTTTCATGTTGACGAGCAGGTAACCATCCAATTTGATGTTTAACAGCTTCTCAACGGCTTCCATGGCGGTGTCAGAGGAACCGTAAGAATAGGCTGCGTTGATTTTGATTGTGACGTCATCAAAATCGACTTTGGTGTCACGTGGGACTGAGACCATGGTGGTTGTTTTTGATTTGGGGTTGAGTACCATCACGATCATGGTGTCGGTACGGCCTTTGTAGGAGCGGCCAAGTTCGCCTGTGTCTGTACCGAGCAGTAAGTATGCGACCGGCTTTTTGCTGGTGGTTTTATCATCGGAAGATTTGTTTGTCTTCTTATTATAGGAATATATTTGCGATGTCGAGTTGTGAACCATGTAGTACACGAAGCCGCCAAACCCCAGCGCAGCAACGAGTACGACGAGTAGAACGCGTACTAGGATCTTTTTCATCTTTAAACCTCATTTCCTCCGTAATCTTTGCATATTATACCGCAAAGTCTGCCAGCTCGCTGATCTATTGTGAAACGTTAACAAACTGTTACAAAAAAATTTGACCTTGGGAGCGCTTCATTAGATACTAGATAGTATTGGAAGGGGAACTGAATGATGATTGATGTGCATTGCCATATGTTACCGGGAATTGATGATGGTTCAAAAGACTTAACCACGTCGCTTGAATTGGCACAGGCGGCGGTGGCTGATGGGATTACGCATGCGTTGATGACGCCGCACCATATGAATGGCCGGTATACGAATCATGCGACTGACGTGATTCGGATGACAGATGAGTTTCAAGACGAGTTAGACCGCCGCAATATTCCACTGACGGTTTTCCCGTGTCAGGAAGTGCGGATTAATGGGCAGTTGTTAGAAGCAATTGACCATAACGACATTCTGACTTGTGACGTGAGCGGGCATTATGTGTTAATTGAATTTCCGTCTGACGATGTGCCGCTTTATACCCAAAATATGTTGTTTGAAGTGATGCAGCGTGGCATGATTCCGGTCATTGTCCATCCTGAACGGAATACCCGACTGATGAAGCATCCCGGTTTGCTTTATCAGATGGTTGAGCGCGGAGCTTTTGCACAGGTGACGGCTAGTAGCTATGTGGGCACTTTTGGGAAAAAGGTACAACAATTTTCCGAAGACATTATCGATGCGGGGTTAGCACATGTCTTTGCCTCTGATGCCCATCACTTACCGGGTCGCAGTTATGAGATGAGTGCAGCGTTCAAGCGGTTGACTCGTAAGCGTGGCGAAAAGAAAGCTCGGATTTTTGAGGAAAATGCCCGGGCCTTGGTTAATGGGGATCCGTTAGTGCGGTTTAATGAGCGTAAGGTTGAAAAGCGTTTGTTGTCGCGGTATTAATCAACTGAGAAACGCCTTGCCTGACTTAGCGTGAGAAAAAATTAGCACTCGGGTTGTGCGAGTGCTAATTTCATGCTATAATACATTATGTAAACAAGGAAAAGGCGCAACAGTATCAGTGCCAACAAGTGAATAAGCACGACACGAAAGTACTGTCAGAGCGCCTGGGAGTGCTTTTTTTGTAGAGCGTGAACAGGGCCGCTTAGAAACCGGAGTGTAAGTGGCCTTGGATGTGCTGGTCGGGTTTTGACCAGTGCATCCAAGGTCCTTACACGCAGGTTTCTGGCCCTGCGAACGCGTTTAGGAAAGCAGCAAGGATCTTGTTCATCCTAACATGCTCCCCGCCACCACCGCTTTTTCCCCGCATATTCCCAACAAGGAGGAATTCAACTATGGCAAACTTTAACGATCCGTTTTTCAATCATGACATGGACGATGTATTCAATCAGATGCTTCAAGGAATGGGTAAAGGCGAGTCAGCCCGTTATGTGGTGAATGGCCACGAAATGACGCCGGATGAATTTGCGCAGTATCGTGCGACCGGCCAGCTGCCAAAGCAAGGCGATGAAATCCCGGTTGAAACGACTGGCGAACAAGCCGTCAAGAAAGGCGGTATTCTTGAAAAGCTTGGCCGCAACCTGACGCAAGAAGCCAAGGATGGTCTGCTTGATCCGGTGATTGGCCGTGATCACGAAATTCAGGAAACTGCCGAAATTTTGAGTCGGCGGACGAAGAATAATCCAATTTTGGTCGGTGACGCCGGTGTCGGCAAGACCGCGGTGGTTGAAGGCTTGGCACAAGCGATTGTGAAGGGCAATGTACCTGAATCAATTAAAGACAAGCAGATTTGGTCGATTGATCTGTCGAATCTGGAAGCAGGCACGCAATATCGTGGCAGCTTTGAAGAAAAGATTCAGAATCTGATCAAAGAAGTGAAAGCTGCTGGCAATGTGATTCTGTTCTTTGATGAAATCCATCAAATTCTTGGCGCCGGTGCAACTGGTGGCGAAGAGTCTGGCGGTAAGGGGCTCGCGGATATTATCAAGCCGGCTTTGTCGCGTGGTGAAATCACTGTGATCGGTGCGACGACGCAGGATGAATATCGCAATACCATTATGAAGGACAGCGCCTTGGCACGTCGGTTTAACGATGTCACGATCAATGAACCGAGTGCTGCCGACACAGTCAAGATTCTGGAAGGCGTCAAGAAGCTTTACGAACAGCATCATCACGTTCAGTTACCGGAAAATGTTTTGAAGGCGGCGGTGGATTACAGTATTCAATATATTCCACAGCGCTCCTTGCCGGATAAAGCAATTGACCTCATTGATATGACCGCGGCACACTTAGCCAGCAAGCATCCGATTGTTGACAAGGTGGAACTGGAAAAGCAAATCAAGGATCTCAACGCGCAAAAGGATGCAGCGGCAAAAGCTGAAGATTTTGAAAAAGCTGCCAACCTTAAGAAGGAGATTGCCGACAAGCAACATCAGCTTGAAGGAACGAACAACGAGAAGCCTGTCGTCGCAACCCCGAATGATGTCGCTGCAGCTGTTGAACGTTTGACTGGCATTCCGGTTTCCAAGCTGGGTGCATCCGATATTGAACGGCTGAAAGGCATTGGTAAGCGCCTGAAGGGTAAGGTAATTGGCCAAGACGAAGCCGTTGATATGGTTGCCCGCGCTATTCGCCGGAACCGGGCTGGCTTTGATGAAGGTAACCGCCCAATTGGCAGCTTCCTGTTTGTTGGACCAACCGGTGTCGGGAAGACTGAATTAGCTAAGCAGTTGGCGTTAGATCTTTTCGGCAGTAAAGATGCGATCATCCGGTTAGATATGTCCGAATATAGCGATCGTACAGCGGTATCCAAACTGATTGGCACCAGCGCAGGCTATGTTGGCTACAATGACAACAAGAACACGCTGACAGAGCAAGTACGGCGCAATCCTTATTCCATCGTCTTACTCGATGAAATCGAAAAGGCTGATCCACAAGTCTTGACGCTGTTGCTGCAAGTCTTAGACGATGGTCGGTTAACAGATGGCCAAGGTAATGTCGTTGACTTTAAGAATACCGTCATCATTGCCACTTCCAATGCTGGGTTTGGCAATGAAGCATTAACTGGCGAGAAGGAGAAGGACGAAGATTTGATGAAACGGTTGGCGCCTTACTTCCGTCCTGAATTTCTGAACCGGTTTAACGGGATTGTTGAATTCAGTCACTTAACCAAGAATGATTTGGGTAAGATCGTTGACTTGATGCTTGAAGACGTCAACAAGACTTTGGCGAAGAAAGGCATCACGCTCACCGTGACGGATGCAGCCAAAGATTGGTTGATTGCCCAAGGTTACGATGAAGCGATGGGTGCACGACCATTACGGCGGGTCATTGAACGCAACATCCGCGATAAGGTTACCGACTTCTACCTGGATCACCTGAAGGCTAAGAAGTTACAGGCTGACTTGATTGATGGTGCGATTATCGTCAGTGAAGTGCAACCAGCAAGCGACAAGCCAAAGAAAGAAGCTAGCGGTGCGAAGTAATGCGCACAGCGGCCGTCAAGCGAAAAAAATCGTTTGGCGGCCGCTTTTTTTGCTTTGAAAAAGTAGTATAATAAAATTTGAAATAAATTGCGCCCGTCTGTTTTGCCCACAACTTTTAGAACGATCAGCATGAAGGCTTATTAAAAGACAATTTATCGCCAGTATTTTATATGTCAGATTATGGTGAAAATATTTGAATATTAGTAATCGAAAATTAATTTTTCAAAAATTGTTATTGAAAGCGGTATAAGCTTGTGCTAAATTTAAAGAGAACCAACCGCTGATATGAAACTGATGTATCAGATTTTATGCTAAAAATTCACAAACTTATATTGACTTAATTTGGCTGTAAATGCTGTTATTTATTGTTGGTGAGACTTAAGCTTTATAATAACCGTTCATCACTTAACTGCTAGATGTGCTTTGGCCTGATATTGATGAGTCATAACCAGAGTGGTCACTGTGTAAACGCTTATTTATTGTCATATGAGTCTCGTTGTGTTAAGTTATCATTAGGATAATAAAAAAGTGTCTTGGGTGAATCAATATAAGCCGGTGAATGTTGTTAGCAACGAGCATGTGGGTGGTATTAGCTAGGAAACGATAGAAATATACTGTTGTTTCTGCGAGGGGTGATTGGATGATTAAGTTGTATACGTCGGGTTCTTCGAAATCAAGTCGAGAGGCTCGGGCATGGTTAGAAGCCAATGGGTTGCCATTTCAGGAAATTTCGTTGTCAAAGCAAGGTATCAGCAAGGAGCAGATTCTTGAGCTCTTGGCGCGGTCGGAGGATGGCGTTGATAGTTTAGTCTCGCGCCGATCTAAGGCATTTCAGGCACTTGACATTGATTTCGATGCGCTATCACTAAAGCAGGCGGTTGATTTGTTGGCAGAAAAACCGGCTATCCTGCGCCGTCCGATCATTGTGGATGAACGCCGACTGGTGTTTGGGTTTAATCAAGACTCTGTCCGGGTCTTTTTACCACGTGAAGTCCGGCGGCAAAAGCTTTGGACGGCTTTGTTAAATACATCGAGTGTGTGAAGTGTGCCAACCAGCGTCACATGCGGTGCTTGACCACCATTAACGATACAGAATATCGTTAATGGTGGTTTTTTTAGTGGTATGAATAACAGTCAATAAGGAATCTTGGTTGGTATAGTTTTTAGCCTGTTATGGCAGAAAGGCAGCGCCAACTTGTGCGTCCATCAAGTTGCAAAGCACGCTGAGGGTTAGCAGATATTTATAATTTTCTTGGAAAATGTTGAAACCGTATACAAAGACTGAAATTATGCTATCATATTGCCATGAGTCAAAAATTGGTCTATGCGAAAGGGAGCTGCATCATGGATTTGTACAGTGAATTGACGGCCAAGTATCAAACGGTTCCGGCCATTGCCACCGAGATTATCAACCTGGAGGCAATTTTAAACCTGCCTAAGCCGACTGAGGCATTTATGAGTGATATTCACGGGGAATATAATGCGTTTCAGCATGTTCTGCGCAATGGCAGCGGTAATGTGAAGAGCAAGATCCGTTCATGTTTTCGGGATGAGATGACCGAGACGACTTTGCAGCGGTTTGCTTTTTTGGTGTATTACCCGTCGGAACGGTTGGCTGCGATTCATCAGGAATTGCAAGGGGATGATTTGCAGCAGTGGTATCTGACCACTTTTCGCCGGTTGATTCGCTTGCTGGCGTTTACCGCGACTAAATATACGCGTTCGAAAGTGCGTAAGGCGATGGCGCCGGAGTTTGTTTATATTACCGAAGAGCTACTGTATAACGATGCGGACACGCCTGATAAGCTGGCTTATTATTGGCAGATTATTCGTAACTTGATTGTTTTGGAGCAGGCCGATGAGTGGATTGAGGCGACGTGTCGGACGATTCAGCGGCTGACGGTCGATCATTTTCACATTGTGGGCGATATTTATGATCGGGGACCGGCGCCAGATCAGGTAGTCGAGAGTTTGATCAAGCGTGATCAGCGGCATTCGGTGGATATTCAGTGGGGCAATCATGATATTTTATGGATCGGTGGTGCAGCTGGTTCGGCACTATGCATTGCCAATCTGGTTCGGATTTCAGCCCGGTATAACAATCTAAGCATTCTTGAAGATGTTTATGGGATTAATTTGCGCCATTTAGCACGCTTGGCGGAACAATATTATCAGGATAATCCGGCCTTTTCGCCTAAAATGGGGCGCTCGGATCGACCAATTACCGAGGCGGAACGGTTACAAATCACCCAGATTCATCAGGCAATTGCCATGATTCAGTTCAAACTTGAAGGCCCGGCCATCAAGCGGCGTCCGGAATTTGAAATGGATCATCGGTTGCTGCTGGATAAGTTAGCTGCGGATTTTTCCACGATTCAGCTGAACGGGCATACTTATCCCATCACCAATGGCTGTTTTGCGACGGTTGACCCGGCTGATCCTTATCGACTTTTGGAGGAGGAGCAAGAGGTTATTGATTCCTTAGTCGAGTCCTTCACTCATTCGGAAAAGTTGCATCGCCATATGGACTTTTTGATGGATCGCGGCAGTATGTATCTGCGGTATAATCGCAATTTGCTGTTACACGGGTGCGTGCCGGTTGATGAAGATGGCAATTTCATTGGTTTAACGATTGAAGGCACGACTTATACAGGCCGGCAGTTGTTTGACATGCTGGAAGCCAATTTGCGCCTCGCTTACAGTCAGCCCACGGAAAAGGCGGATTTGGCGACTGACCTGTTGTGGTATCTGTGGACCGGTCCGAATTCACCCCTTTTTGGCAAGCACGACATGACCACATTTGAGCGGTACTTTATCAAGGATCCGGCGACCCATGCAGAAGGCCGTAATGCTTATTATCACCTGCGCAAGGATCCTGATTTCATCAAAAAGATTCTGCGTGAGTTTGTGCTTGATCCGGAAGTCGGTCACGTGATTAATGGTCATACGCCGGTTAAAAAAGGAACCGATCCAATCATGGCGAATAACAAAATGATTGTCATTGACGGCGGATTTTCAAAGCCTTACCAAAAAACAACCGGGATTGGCGGGTATACCCTGCTGGATAATTCTTATGGCATGCAGCTGGTCACCCATCAGCCGTTTACGACCAAGGCCGATGCGATTGCCAATTTAACTGACATTATTTCCACTCGCCGCGTTGTTGAAACCGAAGCCCGGCGCCGTACCGTGGCAGAAACCGATATTGGCACCGCGCTGCAGGCTGAGGTGGAGGTGTTAAAACGACGCCTTGCTGAGTTACGAAATGGTGACTAACCACGGTTTTAAAATGAGCGTTGTTTGTCAGCAAGCATTTTATCCCGTATAGTTATTAACATAATAAGTTAGAAACATGGATAACCATAGAAAGGGTGGCTTGATGCAAAAAACGATGCGACATCCGGTGCTGAAATGGCTGTGGATCATGGCGGCGCTTGCGCTTATTGCGGTGAGTATCAATATGTTTTACGCCCCGCATGCAGTGGCTGCTGGTGGCGCAACCGGGATCGCGATTCTGGTTCAGGAAGTGGCCGGGATTCAAGTTGGCTTAACCACCATGGCTGTTAATCTGCTGATGCTAGGGCTAGCATGGTTTTTCCTCGATCGCAGCACCTTAAAACGCATTCTTTTTGGCAGTTTCATGCTGCCATTACTTTTGTGGATCACGCCTGAGATTAACCTTGTGACCGATCGGCTATTGGCCATTATTGTCGGGAGTGTGGTATTTGCTTTTGGGGTCGGCTTGCTTTACCAAATGGATGCTTCCAGCGGTGGAACGACGGTACCGCCGCTAATTTTCAAGAAATATTTTGGTTTGAAGCCGTCTGTTATGTTACTGATCACGGATGTCATCGTTTCGCTCTTCAATATTCCGGTGTCAGGTGTTGAGGCCTTCATTCTTGCTGTATTTGCACTCACGATCACGAGTCTGGTCATGAATTATGTCGAAACCGGCTTTGACCGTAAAAAAGCCGTTTACATCATGAGCGATCAGCTGGATATGTTGAAACAGCGGATTCGTGACGAAACGCCACACGGGTTAACGGTACAACCGGTTGTCGGCGGCTTTTCAGATGAAAACAGGGAGATGTTGATGGTCGTCGTTGAGCAAAGTGATTTCCGGCGCCTGATTGAACTGATTCATGGTATTGATCCCGATGCCTTTATTCTGACCGTAGCCGCGACTGAAGTTCATGGCGGTAGTATTTGAGTTGCTAATCGGTTTTTCGAATTTTTAAAGATTAAACATCATGATAAATTGCTCAGTGACGATATTTGTTCACTGGGCGTTTTTTTGTTGAAATGACGGGGATAAACGAGCTGAGTAAGGCCTAAAAATAACAATATTTATAAAACACCGCAAACCAACTTTTAAAAAGATTTCTTTGATAATTTGGCCTTAAAAAACCAAAACCGCTTATTATCAAGTATTATCCTGATTATAAATAACAAAAGTGACTTTTTAAAAGTAAGCATATTTGTTTACCTACTTCATTAAATTGTGCATAATCTAAATCAAGAGATGGCCATCTCGAAGTTAATAGTGTGGTAAGTCATTTTGCAATATGGACTGGGGGAGTCTATATGTTTCGCAGAAGTCTGATCACTTTCGCTCTTGTATTGGGCGGGCTGTTTGGTACGACCACAGTCAGTCATACAATTCAGAGCCGAGACTTGGCCGGATTGCGCACCAGCACAAGGGAGAAAGCTAATGATGTAAGCACATCGAGCGATTTACTCAGAGCAACCGCTGCGGTGACGCCAGAAAAAGTTCAGGCGGCAGCGCATCCTAGTTGGAGTGTTCGCTCAGGTCAAGCAGTCGTTAAATCGTCTGACCCGGCATCATCCGGCCAGACAAAAGTAAGTCAACCAAGTGCTGTTAGCGCGTCGGCAACCAATCAGACCGGTTCATCAACAAGTTCCGCTGCGTCAGCTTCAAATGCGTCAGCCGGAACCGCAACCGCTGGCACATCGACCGCGCAATTTACCGTTGCGGCGGCACCGGCTAAAACCGCGTCGGCCGCCACGAATCAAACGGCAAACCAACCAACCGCTCAGCCGCAAGCACAACCGGCGAAACCGGCAGCGGCATATGCGAGTCGGGTATTAATGTTTGCCGGGGTCACCGTTCCGTACATTATTGGTAATGAAAGTATGGACGCCGCGCCAATAAACGGTGCCGCAACTTGGGGCGGTCAGGCAAATTACAGCAACGTCAGCGGGCAGAATACGCACTTTATCGGGCATAATCCCGGTGCGTTTGCTGCGATGCTTTCGCTTGGTATCGGTTCGCCAATTACGGTGACCGATGCCGCCGGAAGTCCGCGCACGTATCACGTTTATCGGTTAGTTCAGGTTTCGCCTGAAGCCGTTACAGCTGACGGTCAGGATCTTTGGAACGAAATTACCGGTACAGGTGGTGGTCAGCGCATTACGCTCCAGACTTGTGTTGGTGATTATTGGCGCTTAATTGCCTTTGCTCGCTAACAGGTGTGAATCGAAATTGTCAGTTTGTTTGGATGAGTTTTAGAAGAAAGATCGCGATATCCATGGCAATACAAAAGCAGCTGCCAGCGCATGAAGATGCGTTGACAGCTGCTTTTAATTTGCAGTTTGAAATCGGTGCGTGACGTTTGCTTTAATCAACGGGTACATTGACAATCCAGCCGTCTGGTGCAGGGACGTCGCCAAACTGAATACCCGTGAGTTCGTTATAAATCGCCTGAGTATGTGGGCCGACCTCGGTTTCGGAATAGAAGACATGTTCGTGATCGTTGTATGTGATGCTGGCGATAGGCGTAATGACCGCTGCAGTTCCGCACGCGCCTGCTTCACCAAACTGATCTAAATCGGTGATGGCAATCTTGGTTTCTTCGGTTTTCATGCCGAAGCGATCATGTGCCAACGCCAAGATTGAGTATTTGGTAATACTTGGCAGAATCGAAGGGGATTTCGGTGTTTTAAGGGTTTTACCGTCCTTAGAGATACCGAAAAAGTTAGCTGAACCCACTTCTTCAATATATTTATGTTCGATCGGGTCAAGGTAAATCGCATCGCCATAACCATGTTCGTGGGCAAACTTTCCGGCTTGTAGCGAGGCCGCATAGTTACCACCGACTTTAGCCTGACCGGTGCCGTAGTGAGCAGCACGGTCATGTTGATCGGCCACCACAAACTTGGTTGGCACCATGCCGCCTTTAAAGTAAGGACCAACCGGCATCGCGAAAACATCAAAGATATATTCTTTGGCGGGGGCAACGCCAATATTAGGGCCAACGCCGATTAACATGGGACGTAAGTATAAAGTTGCGCCGGTGCCATATGGCGGTACGTATTCATGGTTAGCGGCAACGACTTGTTTGACCGCCTCAATGAAGCGATCTTCAGGAAACGGTGGCATTAAAAGTTTTTCTGCTGAGTTGTGCAGACGGTGGGCATTTTGATCCGGACGAAAAAGCTGAATGGCTCCTGATTTGGTGCGATAAGCCTTGAGTCCTTCAAAAGCACCTTGCCCATAATGTAAAATTGGCGAACCTTCATTCAAAGTTAAATTGGGATCGCTTGATAAGGTGCCGTCATCCCAAGCGCCGTCTTTCCAGTGGGCAACATACCGATAAGGCAGTTGCATGTAATCAAATCCTAGATTGTTCCAATCAATATCGACGCTCATCGTCATCCCTCCAGTGGTTGGTTGCAATTGCCAAAACACAAACTTGCCTAGTACCGGAATCGGTTTAGTCTAACATTGTGTTTTCATTAAATAATATAGCTCTTATGTTAGATTATTCTCACAAATAACTCAACCGGAAAAATTGTATTTACTGTTAATATTTTCGGAAAGCGGTTACAATTAACGGCGAGGAGGATTATATTCCTCTTGGAAGTAAGGGTGGTCAGATTTAAAAAAAGTGATCCGGTGAGCGTTTCTTGAGCCTTTTCATGGTTGTGCTGTTACACTTGTGGCGGAAGGAAATATTCGTGATGCTTGAACCACATGCAACGAGTCGGATGATGTGATTGGGGGAGTGATCATGATCCAAGGATTAAAAGATTGGTTATACCTCTTCAACTCAGGGCAGGATTTTCAAAGTTACAATCGGTTTGGTGCCCATGAAGTTTCACCTGGCAAATGGTCGTTTCTCGTCTGGGCGCCACATGCACAACAGATTAAAGTTGTCGGCGATTTTAACGATTGGCGCGGCAGTCCGCTGACCCGGCAAGGAGAAACCGGCTGTTGGTACGGCGAACTCGCAGCCAAGAAAGGACAGTTGTATAAGTACCAGGTGGTCAGTCCGGATGGGGCCACACATGAAAAGATTGATCCATATGGGTTTGGATTTGAACGTAAGCCAGGCAGCGCTGCCCGACTGGTTGATATTCCGCGAATCAAATGGCATGACGGTTCGTGGCTAAGCAAGCGTAGTAAGTGGCGACCGTATGATGAACCCTTGGCAATTTATGAAGTACACTTAGGTTCTTTTATCCGCGATACACATGCCGGTCCGGATGGCGGGTATATGACCTATCAGGATGCGATTGATAAGCTGATTCCTTACGTCAAGGAACTGGGTTATACCCATATTGAGTTTCTGCCGTTGATGGAGCACCCGCTTGACGCTTCATGGGGCTATCAGCTGATGGGCTACTTTGCCCCGACAAGCCGGTTTGGCGACCCGGCAGATTTTCTGAGATTGGTGGATGCCGCTCACGTCGCCGGGCTGGGCATCATCATGGATTGGGTGCCAGGGCATTTCATTAAGAATACCGATATGCTCGCTCAATTCGATGGTACCCCGACGTTTGAATACACCGATCCGCACCGCGCCGAAAATGTTCGCTGGGGAACCTGGAATTTTGATTTAGGCAAAGCACAAGTGCAAAGCTTTCTGATTTCCAGCGCGATGTACTGGCTTGATCATTGTCATCTTGATGGGCTGCGCGTTGATGCGGTCTCGAATATGCTGTACATGGATTATGACGCCGGCAAAGAAAATGATCGCAATCGGTTTGGCGGCCGCGATAATCTTGAGGGCATTGCCTTTTTGAAGCAGCTGAATACGAAGGTGTTTGCCAAGCATCCGGATGTCTTGATGATGGCCGAGGAAAGTTCAGCCTATCCTAAGGTGTCCGCGCCGATTAATACCGGTGGCCTAGGGTTCAATTACAAATGGAACATGGGCTGGATGAACGATACGCTGAAGTTCTTTGAAGAAGATCCGGTTTATCGCCACAGTGATATGAATTTATTGACGTTTTCATTTATGTATATGTATAACGAACAATTCGTTTTGCCATTTTCCCACGATGAAGTCGTTCACGGGAAGAAGAGCCTGATGCACAAGATGCCGGGCGATCGGTACAACCAGTTTGCCAATCTACGCACCATGTACGTGTGGCAAATGACGTTTCCGGGGAAAAAGCTATTATTCATGGGCAGTGAGTGGGGTCAATTCCTTGAATGGCGTGACTGGAGCGAGCTTGAGTGGGTTGATTTGAAAGACCCGATGAACCATAAAATGCAAACTTTTACGAAAACGCTGAATCATATCTATACAAACCGACCGAGTCTGTGGCAACAGGATCATGAACCACTTGGCACTAAGATCACAATGGCGGATGAACCGGATGTCATGAGTTACATCCGTTATGGCAAGCAAAAAGATGACTTCACGGTGGTCGCGTTAAATTTTGTCCCGGTGCAAAAAGACCACTTCCGCGTGCCAGTCCCAAGCTTGGGCACGTACACGATTCTTTTGAATACGGAAAACCTTGACTTTGGCGGTACCTGGACCAAATGGCAGGCGACTTTAACCGCCCGACTAGGTGATCATTACGGCGAGCCGGCTTGGTTAGATGTGATTTTGCCAGCAATGGGCGCGTTACTAATTGTTCCCAAAAAACTGCAGCCGTTGCCTAAAAAGTTGGCGACTGAGCACCACCAGCGGCCAGCCGCACTTTCCGGAAAGCAGCCGCCACTGGCAATTTCAAATCAGGAACGACCGGCCATCAGTCATCAACGCGACTGGGGGACGGCGCCTGCCCGAACGCAACCGGTGAAAAAAGACCTGATTGTTAAGAAGCATAAGAAGAAGTGAGGGGGGAAGGCGCAAGTTGCGCCGTCATCATGAGTACTGAAATGTTAGGTATCATTCTCGCTGGGGGTCAAGGCACACGGTTGGGTAAACTAACCAAAACCACTGCCAAGCCCTCGGTACCTTTTGGAGGTCGCTATCGGATTATTGATTTCACCTTAAGTAACTTGGCTAATTCAGGGGTGAATACGGCAGGTGTCATTACCCAGTATCAACCGCTTGAATTGAATCGGCATATTCAAAACGGGGCGAGCTGGGGACTCAACGAGCGTGGTGCCGGGGTTACGATTCTGCAACCATACGCGTCAAGTGAAGGCGAAAAGTTCTTTGAAGGTACCGCGCATGCGATTTATCAAAATATTGCGTATATCGATTCTTATAATCCGCAATATCTACTGATTCTATCCGGTGATCATATTTACAAAATGGATTATCAGGCCATGTTGGATTACCACAAGGCCAAAAAAGCCTCGTTGACCGTGGCGGTTATGCCGGTTGCCAAAGATGAAGCCAAGCGGTTTGGGATTATGAACACCGATGACACGGATCGGATTATTGAATTTGAAGAAAAGCCGGCTAAGCCTAAGAGCAACTTGGCTTCAATGGGGATTTACATTTTCAACTGGCCAACCCTTAAACAGTATTTGACTGAAAGCTATGCAACCGATGGGGCGATGGAAGACTTCGGGCACGATGTCATCCCAGCCTACCTGACCCATAACGAAGCCAGCTATGCGTATGCGTTCCGTGGTTATTGGAAAGATGTCGGGACGATTCAGAGTCTGTGGGAAGCCAACATGGAATTCTTGAATCCGAATAATCCATTGAACATCGGCAATCGCAATTGGCGGATTTTCAGCCAGAATGAAGCTTTGCCGCCAATGTTTTTAACCAAGACCGCCAAAGTGTCAGGCTCCATGATTGTGGATGGCTGCTATGTTGCCGGTGCCATTGAACACAGTATCCTGAGCCAGAATGTCAAGATTGGCGAAGGTTCCGTGATCAAAGACAGCATGATCATGCCAAACGCCGTGATCGGCAAGAATGTCACTGTGGATCATGCCATTGTTGGCGAAAATGCGATCATTGGGGATAACGGTAAGGTGATCGGCAAACCGGACGAAATTAGTGTTGTTGGTTATGGGGAAGTTCTAGGAAGGACTGAAAAAGAATGAGAAAAGGCGATTTAGCAGCAATCATTGATCTGAATGAAAAAGATGACCAAATTCAGCCATTGACAGCAGCCCGCCCGATTGGAACGCTGCCATTTGCTGGGCGTTATCGTCTCATTGATTTTCCGCTGTCGTCATTGGATCATGCAAATGTACGCAGTGTGGCGATTTTCCTGCCCAAGTCGGGTCGTAGTGTCACGGATCATATCCGCAGCGGCTCAACCTGGAATATGGACCAGATAACAGGTGGTGTTTTCACGTATCCGTACATGGCTGGCCGCGATTATGAAGATCCGCAGCTGCGGGCACGGTATTTTGACGATTATCTTCAGTTTCTGCGTAAAAGCAGCGCTCAATATACCATTATCATGGGAACCCAAAATGTCGCCAATGTCGATATTGATGCGATTGTGGCCTACCATCAAGCTGGTGAAAGTCCGGTAACGGCGGTGTATAAGAATCTGCCGGAAGCTGCCATGCAACCGGAAGATCTGACTTTGGATATGACCGAATTGGGAACCGCAAGCTCGGTTGTTCCGGCCGCGGAGAATCGGGGACACCTTAAAGAAGGCAAGATTCCGGCGTTCATGGATATTTACCTGATCGGCACGATTGACTTGATCGATTTGCTCACCGATGCTTCGGAAGCGCCGACTTTTAAACGTCTGCCACAGATTATGCGGGAAGCGGTTTTGCAAAACAATGCCAACGCGTTTGAATATACCGGCTTTTTGGCCAAACTCAATACGATCAAGCGTTACTTTGACGCCAACATGAGCATGTTAGAAGACCAAAACTACCAAGCTTTGTTATATAGTGCTAACTCGATTGAAACCAAGAACAAGAACGAAATCCCGACATTTTTCTCAACCGAATCCCATGTTGCCAACAGTTTGTTAGGGACCGGTGATTTTATTGAAGGGGAAGTCAATCACTCGATTCTTTTCCGGAATGTGCATATTCATCGCGATGCCTTGGTGGATCACAGTATTGTGATGCAAGGCACCAAGATCGGGACCGGTTCCAGCGTGAAATACGCAATTTTAGACAAAGGTGTTATCATTGGACCGAATCTGGCTTTGGAAGGCACACCGGAAGAACCATTAGTGTTTGCCAAGAATCAGAAAGTTTTTCAACCAGATGGCCAGGGGGTGACGGCCCGTGCTTAAAGTACTTTTTACCGCAGCCGAAAGCGCGCCGTTTTATAAAACCGGGGGCTTAGGCGATGTCACCTATGCATTGCCTAAAGCCATTAAGAAACAAGGCGTTGACATTCGGGTGGCAATTCCTTTTTACGAACGCAAATTTCCAGCGAAGTATTTGCCTAAAGTCAAAAATCTGACTCATTTTACGATTGAAATAGGCGGACAGCCGGTTTATGTCGGCCTTAAAACGATTAAGCTAGGCGATGTCACCTATTATCTGATTGATAACCGACAATATTTTGACCGGGACGGCTTATACGGTTATTGGGATGACGGCGGCCGGTTTGGCTTTTTCCAAATGGCCGTGATTGAAATGCTGCAGGTGATTGAGTGGATTCCCGATATCATTCATGCCAATGACTGGCACACAGCGTTCATTCCGGTGCTATTGAAGGAAAAGTATGGCTGGATTCAACCTTATCAAGCGATTAAAACGCAGCTAACCATCCATAATCTGCAATTTCAAGGATGGTTTCCGCCGTCGATTCTGGACACGGTGTTTGGTATCGGACGGCAAAGCTTTAATGATGACGGCTTTGCCCAGGACGGCTCGGTGAACTGGCTAAAAGGCGGGATTAACTTTGCTGATCTGGTTTCGACTGTTAGCCCCAGTTATGCTCAGGAGATTCAATCACCGGCATTTGGCGAGCATTTGGATGGCACTTTACGCAAACAAAGTGGTAAATTAGTCGGGATCTTGAACGGCATTGATGATGAAGTCTATAATCCGGCAACCGACCCGCATTTGACGTATAACTACAGTGCCAAGGATTTAAAAGGCAAAGCGAAAGACAAACGCGTTTTGCAAGAAGAAATGCATCTGCCAAAACGTTCGGATCCGCTTTTTGCGATGGTGAGTCGGCTGACCCGGCAAAAAGGGGCCGATTTGCTCGTTGATGCCTTGGAAAACTTCCTGGTTCAAAATAACGTCCAGGTCGTAATCCTCGGTACCGGCGATCGCGACTTGGAAGAGGATCTTCTGTCGTTGCAAGATCGCTTCCCAGGGCAATTGGCGGTTCGAATTGATTTTGATGAAGCGTTGGCGCAACGGATTTATGCCGGTGCCGATTACTTCATGATGCCAAGCGCGTTTGAGCCAAGCGGATTGGCGCAGATGATGGCGATGCGTTATGGTACGTTGCCGATTGTGCATGAAACCGGTGGCCTGCGTGATTCTGTCACGCCATACAATGCCGAAACCGGCGCTGGTACCGGTTTTAGTTTCTGGGATTACAATGCCGGCGTGTTGGCCAAGATTCTGTGCATGGCGAAGCACGTTTATTCCGATGAGCCAAAAGTTTATGCCCGTCTGCAACAACAGGCTATGGCGATGGACTTTGATTGGCATCATTCGGCGGCGGCTTACTTGAAGGGGTATAATCGCATCCTAGGTAAAGCATGAGTGTCATCGCGAGGTCATGTCGAATGAAAGTCACAGCCGACAAGACGGCATTTCGTCTTAGCTGCGGATCGGACATTCGATGAGACCTCGTTGTTCATGTTCGCCAAAATGGTTGCGATGGTTTAATTTTGATGAGGTGTATATTTGATGGCATTAACAAAGGAACAATTCATCGCAGACTTTAAAGACATGGCCTTGAAAATGTATGCGGCACCGCTTGAAGACCTATCTTCACAACAGCTTTATCAGGCATTGGCCTTGTTGACGCGGACATACATTGCCCAACCTTGGGCTGACACCAAGAAGCGGTATGATCAAGAAGAGACCAAACAGGTTTATTACTTTTCAATCGAGTTTTTACCTGGTCGGCTGTTGCAGTCTAATTTGCTGAATCTGGGTATTTTGGATGCGGTCGAGGCAGGGTTACATGCCTTGGAGTTGCATCCGCAGAAGATTTTTGATGCCGAAGCTGATCCTGGGTTAGGCAATGGTGGACTTGGACGATTAGCGTCAGCGTTCATGGATGCGATGGCCAGTGTGGGGATGGCCGGCAACGGTAATGGCATTCGCTATCAATATGGGTTATTTAAACAAGCCTTTGTTAACGGTTATCAAGTTGAACTGCCAGATGATTGGATGCGCAATGGGTTCCCATGGGAGACGCGCAAGGAAAATCGGGCGGTCACGATTAAATTCGGCGGCTGGGTGGAATTAAAACCAAGTCGCAGCGGTAATTTGCGGGTGATCTATCACCAAACTGACGATGTACTAGCCGTGCCTTATGATGTTGCCATGGTCGGGTATCACAATGGCGTCGTGAACAATCTGCGGCTATGGTCCGCTGAAGCGCCGATTAATGCCGGCTCGCGGTTTACCTTGGAACAAAAAGAACGCATCAATCAAATCACCCAGATCTTGTATCCGGATGACTCTGACAATGCCGGAAAAGAATTGCGGTTGCGCCAAGAGTATTTCTTTACCAGTGCCGGGATTCAGAGCATTGTTCGTCATTACCGGCGGACGCATAACAGTATGGCAGGGTTTGCCGATCGGGTTGCGATTCATATTAACGACACCCACCCGGCGATGGCGATTCCTGAGTTGATGCGGGTTTTGATGGATGATGAACATGTCAGTTGGAACGAGGCATGGCGGATTACATTAAAGGTTATGAGTTACACCAACCATACGTTGCTATCCGAAGCACTTGAAGTCTGGCCGATTGATATGTTCAGCGGTCTGTTGCCGCGGATTTATCAAATCGTTCAGGAAATCGATCGGCGCTTCCGTCTGGCTTTTGTTCCGCAGTTTGGGCAAGCCATGATTGATCGCATTGCTCCTTTAGGTAACGGGCAGGTACGGATGGCTTACTTAGCAACCATTGGCTCTCACGCGATCAACGGCGTGGCCCCGATCCATAGTGAGTTATTGAAAAAAGATGTTTTGCACGACCTGTTCCAGATTTTTCCGGAGCGGTTCAATAATAAGACCAATGGCATTACCTTACGGCGCTGGATTCAAATCGGCGACCGTCCGCTGGCGCACTTACTGGATAAAAAAATTGGCACTACCTGGCGGAAAAATCCGTTGGCATTGCGGAAGTTACATGATTTCAGCGATGATCCGCACTTTTTGTCCGACCTGAATGCCGCTAAAGCCGAAAATAAACGGGCATTGGCTAAGTACATTGATCAAACCGTGCACGTTAAGGTTGACCCGGATGCTATTTTCGATGTGCAGATTAAACGGCTGCATGCTTATAAACGCCAGCTCTTACATGTATTAGGAATTTTAGATGCCTATTTAGCGCTTAAAAGCGGTGAAAAACGACCGAAACGCCTGCATATTTTCGGAGCCAAGGCCGCACCCAGTTATGTTTATGCCAAAGAGATCATCAAGGTTATGAATGCGGTAGCGGATATGGTGAACGGTGATCCGGAAGTCAGCCCTTATTTGCAAGTCGTTTTCTTACCTAACTACGGTGTGACGATGGCTGAAAAGATCATCCCTGCTGCTGATATCTCCGAGCAGATCTCCACAGCCGGTAAAGAGGCCAGTGGCACCAGTAACATGAAGCTCATGAGTGCCGGCGCGTTAACCTTAGCAACTCTGGATGGGGCCAACATCGAGATTAAAAATGCGGTGGGCGATGATAACATTGAAATTTTCGGCTTAACCGAAGATGAGATTGCCGGTTATTATCAGCGCGGTGATTACCGGGCCCGCGACTTTTATGAAAAGGATCCGCGCTTGCATGCGGTGTTGGATATGCTGGTTAATGGCCAGATTCCGGGAATTGAAACGGAAGGCCGCGATATCTTCAATTCCTTGCTGACGTATAACGATGAATATTTTGTGTTAGCTGACTTTGAAAGTTACTTAGCCGCTAATGCCAAGCTGGATGCCTTGTATCAACAGCCGCAAGCCTGGGCGAAGAAAGCGTTGGTAAACATTGCAGAAAGTGGGCGCTTTTCCGCAGACTTTACGGTTCAGCGCTATGGTCGCGACATTTGGCATGTGGTCCCGCAAACGCCAGAAGATGATGGCTCAGGCAACTGATGCGTTACATGGAGGAAAAAGATGTTTCAATTTGATTCATTCACCGATCGGCAGCCTTTTGGGGCAGTTCGGAAGGCAACAACGATTCATTTCACGGCTAAAGCTGACGGTGCGGTGACGCAAGCCTCACTGATTATCATGCCGGATGGGCGCGGGGATCAAACCGAGACATTGCCAATGACCAAAAGCCCGAATGGTTATACGGTGAGTTTTGCCCCGCAGACGGCTGGTTTATGGTTTTACCATTTTGAACTGCAAACCGATGAAGGCCGCCAACGCTTTGGTGCGGTTGATGGCGGTTTTGGCGGGATCGGGCAAGTTTATCCGGAAAATGCCGATGTGAACAGTTATCAGCTGACCGTGGTCAATGAGTTTGACCCAGTGCCGGAATGGTATCGGCATGCGCGGTTTTACCATATTTTCGTGGACCGGTTTAATAACGGGAATGCGGATGGCCACGTCAACGCACCGAAAGCCAATTCTTTTATCTATGGGCGCCAGTCGGATCGGCCAATGTATATTCGCGGTACCAATGGCGAAGTGTTGCGCTGGGATTTTTATGGTGGTAACTTAACCGGCATTCAGCAAAAATTGCCGCTGTTAGCTGCACGGGGGATTAATGCGCTTTATCTGAGCCCGATTTTTCAGGCGCGCAGCAATCACCGCTATGATACCGGTGATTATTATGCGATTGATGAAGTGTTAGGTACATTGCATGATTTCAAGCAGTTTCTGGCGGCGGCTCATCAGCTGGGGATGCATGTGATTCTGGATGGTGTGTTCAATCATGTCGGTGCCGACAGCCGGTATTTCAATGCCGTGAACGAATATGACGATGTTGGTGCGGCGAACAGTCTGGATTCACCATACGCATCGTGGTTTTCGTTTAAAAGATTTCCTGATGACTATAACAGCTGGTGGGGGGTTAAAGACCTCCCGGCGATTAATAAAGACAATCAGGATTTTCACAATTTTATTGCCGCTAAAAAAGATTCGGTGATCAGTTATTGGACCGATCTGGGCGTGGATGGCTGGCGTTTGGATGTCGCCGATGAGCTGACTGACGACTTTATTCATCAAATTCGGACGACATTGGATCAGTTTCCTGACCGGGTTTTGATCGGTGAGGTTTGGGAAGATGCATCGAATAAGCAGGCTTATGGCAAACGCCGCCAGTATTTTGAAGGTGGCGAGCTGAACGCCGTGATGAATTACCCGTTGCGGTCGATGTTGATTGATTTTGTCAACGGTCAACTCAGCGCGGCCGGTTTTGTCCGCCAGTTAATGACGCTCAAGGAAAACTATCCGCCCAATGCGTTTGCGTTTAATTTTAATAACATTGGCACGCATGATACGGCGCGAATCTTGACCGTGTTGAATGGTGATCGGCGTAAGTTACAATTGATTGTGTCACTTCTTTATTGGCTGCCGGGGGTACCTTGTCTTTATTATGGCGACGAGGCAGGATTAACCGGCGGCAAGGATCCGGACAACCGCGCCTTTTATCCATGGGGGCACGAAGATCAAGCCATTTTGGATATGTATCAGATTGCGTTACAGACGCGGATCGATCAACCAGCTTTAGCAGCCGATGCGGCATTTTTCCCGTTCACGTTTGAAGACAGCCTCGGTTTTGTCCGGCAAAACGAGGCCCAGACGTTGGTCGTCTTGGCCAACCCCACCTGCTCGCCTCAGGTTTTACAAGACCCGAATGCCAAGCTTGTTCCGGCTAATCTGCGGTCACTTTTGCCAATGGGAACCATGGTGCCGCCTGGAAGCGTGATTTGGCAAGCTATCTAAAAAGTCGGGATTGTAGCTATAGGTAGCTGTTAGAGGTGCTAAATTAGAGATCGCAAAAAGCAGCAACCAAAAAATGGCTGCTGCTTTTTGAGTCGCCAGGTAAAACAGCTGGTCTACATTGTCACCGCAAGCGTTTCGCGTAATCCGCTAGTTTGATAAACGCGGGTGTCTTTGGTGACAAAAATCGCTTCCTGACCTTCTGCTTCGATTGCATCGTAACCAGCCGGGACGCCAGCGTAGAAACCGACTGAAGATAACACGTCACCGATAAGACCATTATCGGCAATGACAGTGATGCTGGCCATGTTCGACTCGACCGGATAACCGGTATTAGGATCGATGAGGTGGTGGTATTCTTTGCCGGCAATCTCTGAATGGCGTTCAAAAATGCCGGTTGTCACAACGGCTTTTGGCTCGGTTGTCAGCGTTGCAATGCTGCGCTGGCCGGGATGGCGGGGATCCGCGATTGGCCACTGCCACAAAGGAATGCCACTGGCCGCTTTACCAACGAGGCGCTGGTTGCCACCTAAGTCAATCAAGCCGCCTTCAACCCCGGTTTTATCCCATAAATCATAGACTTGATCGACAATAAATCCTTTGGCAATTCCGCCAAGATCCAAAACCATTCCTTCTTTAGGTAAAAAGACGGTTTGATTTTCCGAATCAAGCTCGACTAGATTCGGGTCGGTTAAAGCTAGGGCTGCATTAACTTCATTGGCGGATGGAACGCGCGCATCGGCAAAGCCAATTCGCCATAACTTGACGATCGGGCCGATTAACGCGTTGTAGCCTAGACCACGTTTGCTCCAGGCTACTGCTTGGGCGATGAGATTAAACACCGGTCGTACCGGAATGTGGACCGGTGTTTTACCGGCCTGGGCATTAATCATGGTTAGCAACGATTCGTCATCATAAAGCGATAGCAAATGCGCATAAGCCTGAATCATACTGACACTTTGATTAAGTAATTCGTTGGCACCATCGGCATAAACGGTTAACGTATTGTCCGCACCTAAGCCGTGAAAGGTTGTTGTCGTTGTCATATTGCACCTCCAAGTAGTCATTGATTATCCTAATGCATAGTATGAACGGTTTGCATATTTGTTGCAATCGTTATGATTTCAGGTATTATTCGTTGTGAATGTCAATTGATTCACCGCGTGTGCTCAGCGCAATTCATGAGGAGGCCAACTATGGCGGCATATAGTTCAGCACAACAGGAAGCATTAAAAGAATTCAAGCAGGATATCGGCCACTTAAATGCCTTATCCAATTCAAGTCGGCAAAAGCTGATTATGATTCTCGGTGCAGCCGATAATCACGTAGGCGTTAGTGTTAATGATCTGGCTGATGCAATCGGATTATCGCAGCCAGCTACCTCGCATCATCTCAAACACTTGAAAGATATTGGGATGGTCGGATCCCGCCGTGAAGGCAATATGGTTTATTATTATTTAACCTTAAACGATACAATTGCCCGGCTTGAGCGGTTAACTAACGCCTTGAAGCGCCAGATCGCCCAAGCGTGACAAAAGTCTTATTGTTCAGCGTGAACCATGGCTAATGCAAATAACAGGTTATTCCTATGTAAAAGTTTTGTAAGAAAGCGCTTGATGCCGTTAAAAAGCGTGTTTAAACGATGATTAAGATCAATTTTGCTTTATAATAGCCTCTAACGACTTTTCTGACGAGGGGGAATTAGTATGGATGCTGGTCGCAATATTTTAAAAGATGAACAACGCCGATTTGCCCGTCTGAAAAGTGCCCAGCATGCAGCGGCGTTGAATCTGGTCGTTTATGGTGGTTTAACAGTGGCCGAATTGTGGATCGCGCAATTAGCACATTCCAGGGCATTGGCGGCAGATGGCTTGAATAATCTGACAGGTGTGGCTTCGGCGCTTATCTTATTATGGGGGCTGCAAGTTTCCCAGCAACGACCAGACAGTGAGCATCGATTTGGACACTGGCGATTTCAAACGATTGCAACCTTGTTTTCAGGTCTGATTATGTTAGTCGTTGGACTGGACGTGGTGCTTGATGGCTACCACGGGTTGCAGGCATGGTACCAAGGTAAAGTGCAAGTGCCCGGTGTTTTGGCGGTTTATGTGAGCCTGGCTGCGGGGGTGGCCATGGCGAGTGTTTCGTTGATGAATCATATTCGCGCTAAGCAACTGGACAGCAGCGTATTACGGACAGCGTCTAAAGACAGTTTTTCCGATGCTGCGACTAGCGGTGGGACTTTACTGGCCATTCTAGGTGCGAAGGCTGGGTGGCTGTGGCTGGATGGCGGCGCAGCGATTGCGGTCGGCCTTTTGATTTTATATGCCGCTTGGACAATTCTACGTGATGCCATTTTTGAATTGACAGATGGGTTTGACACCAAGAAAATTGCGGCTTATCGGCAAACGATTACGCAGGTTCCGGGAGTTCTCGGGGTTCAAAGCATTGAAGCGCGTTATGCCGGCGATGCGGTGTTGCTGACGATCGGCATTCGGGTGGATCCGACAATGACCGTGGCGGATTCTTATGAATTAGGCGAACGAGTCGAACGCAAATTGATGGATGCGTACGATATTCTGGATGCCGATGTTAAAACTTATCCGGCCGATTTACCACCGGAAGATGCGCCGCAAGATCCGTAAGATTGCGGTGGGTTTTCCGAAACGAGGCTTTTGGGAATTAGCGCGCGGTTTTCGTGGATGAGTTTAACGACTGCCTCTGTACAAATAGCGTGCATGTGTTAAAATTTGACCTATAAAATTTACCAGCTGAGTCGCAGTAGTGTTATCTAGGTAGGCATTCAGAAAAACGGTGGTTGCTGCAAACCGTTCCGCCTGATAGCACGAATTACAGCTCAATGAATTCTGGCCGCGGGTCATGCCGATATCCATGAGAGTGATGCAAAGCATAATTTGGGTGGTACCGCGGTGAAAGTCGTCCCTGATCTTAGTTGATCAGGGACGACTTTTTTCGTAATTAGGTACATTTTGGCTCGAGGCTAACGTGCTGATCATGCTAGCCATATCGTAATGAGGAGGATTTTTCTAATGACAGAAACACAGCGAGGACAGATTTTAGATGAATTAAAATGGCGGGGGGCGCTGAATCAGCTGACCGATGAAGCCGGGCTGCGCAAGTTAACCGAAGAAAAGGCGGTTAGCGTATACTGTGGTACCGACCCAACTGGCGATTCTCTGCATGTCGGCCATCTGATTCCTTTCATGATTCTCAAGCGCTTCCAATTAATGGGACATCGACCGGTCATTTTAATCGGTGGCGGAACCGGTTCGATTGGGGATCCATCTGGCCGCAACTCGGAAAGGGTCTTGCAGACAATGGAGACCATTGCGACGAACAAGAAGAAATTGACGGCGCAGATGGAGAATCTGTTTGGAACCGACGATTTTCGAATTGTGGACAATTACGATTGGCTTTCCAAAATTTCCATGCTCGACTTTTTACGGGATTACGGCAAGTTGTTCTCGGTGAATAACATGCTGAATAAGGAAGTCGTGGCAAGTCGGCTTGAGACTGGCATTTCTTACACTGAATTCACCTACCAGATTTTACAGTCGGTTGATTTCCTCCATTTGTTTAAGCATGAAGATGTGCAGCTGCAAATCGGTGGGGCGGATCAGTGGGGGAACATCACGGCCGGCATTGATTTGATTCACCGACTTGAGGGACCTGACGCCCGTGCTTACGGCTTGACCAATCCGCTGATGTTGAAAGCGGATGGTACTAAGTTCGGTAAATCGGCTGGCGGAGCGGTTTGGCTGGATCCGGAAAAGACGTCACCATACGAGTTCTACCAGTTCTGGTTTAATCAAGACGATGCGGATGTCGAAAAATTCCTCAAGTTCTTCACGTTCCTATCTCGTGATGAAATTGCCGAGTTGGTCGAGGCCACTAAGACGCATCCGGAAAAACGTGCAGCTCAGCGCGAATTAGCCCGCGCCGTTACCAAGTTTGTTCATGGACAAAAAGCAGTCGATCAAGCCGAAAGCATCAGTGCGGCACTTTTCTCAGGCGATGTTGCGGATTTAAGTGCTGATGATATTAAGCAAGGCTTTAAGCAATTTCCAACGGTTGAAGCGCCGCAAACGGCAGAGAATATTGTGACCTGGTTGGTAGACACTACCAAGATCGAACCAAGTCGGCGGCAGGCCCGGGAAGATATTCAAAACGGTGCGATCACCATCAATGGCACCCGTCAACGCGACTTGGATTTTGAAGTTGATCCAAGCACGCATTTTGATGGTCAATATGTCATCGTCCGGCGCGGAAAGAAGCGGTACTTCCTAGTTAAAATCAAGTAATTCGGTTACGGTGAGACGATGAATGAAGCTAGGTAGCGAGTCGCGGCTAGTTTCAATCCGGTTAGCATTAAATGACAAAATAAGCAGGAAGTCAGGAGTAAAGAGCCGCTTTTATTCCTGACTTTTTTAAATTTAAAAACGTAAATATAACTTAGAAATAAAATGGTTATTAAAATGATCATAAAGTGCTGCTGAAGTAATCGCAAAAGTATTCTGATGGTAACCACCCTGTAACGAGTTTGTAACAGTTCAGTGTTAGTGTGAACCTTGTGAACAAAATGAGAGCAGGAGTGGCGATAAAATGAGATTAAAGCAATTGGTTACGGGTGCCATCACGGTTGCAACATTAGCCGGTGTTGGGGTTTCGGGTTTCGCGGCAACAACCGTTCATGCGGCAGACGACAAAGCGAGCCTGCAAGCGCAAAATGACGATTTGTTGAAACAGGTTCAGGCTGCCAACGAAAAAAGCGCCAAACTGAACAACGAGGTTTCCAATAAGGTTCTGGCGATTCAGGATGCCGAAGCCAAGATCAAGGACAGTCAGGCCAAGATCGCTGATTTCGCATCACAACTGACAAAAGCCAATCAGGAAGTCAGCAAGCGTAAGAGCAACTTGAAAGATCAGCTGATCTCTCTGCAAAAGCGTGCCGGCGACTCGGTTACTGGCAATGTCTATTTTGACTTTATTTTGAATTCCGACAGTCTGACGGATCTTGTCGGCCGGTCATTGACAGTTAGCAAGTTGAGTCAAGCGAGCGCTGAAGCTTTGCAAGCCGTTAAAGATTCCGAAGCCAAGGTTAAAAACCTGAAAGCCGCTCAGGAAGCTAACCAAAAGAACCTGGTTGCAACCAAGAGCCAGCTTGAAAGTGATAAAGCCAAGATTGATGGCTTAAAGGCGGATGCTGATAAGGCAGCTGCCGATGCTCAACAAACGATTGATGCTAACAAAGAAAAGCTGGCAGCCATGGCCGCTGATGAAGCTGCCAAAGCTGAGGCGGCTCAAAAAGCAGTGACAGCCGTTGCTAGTTCCACCGCTAGCGCATCAAGCACTTCTGCTTCCTCTAGCACAACCGCTTCTTCAAATAGTCTCGGCTCTAGTAAAGCTGCATCTTCTCAGGCTCCCGCTTCAGCTGGAAGCAGCACAGTTTCCGTTTCCGGTGGCAGCATCGCCGGTAACGCCGCTAAATACCTCGGCGTACCGTATGTTTACGCCGGCACATCACCTGCTGGGTTTGACTGCTCAGGCTTAATCTATTACGCAGCTAAAGAAGCCGGAATTAGCCTGCCACGTACCTCTCAGGCGCAAAGCACACTTGGCTCATATGTTTCGGTTTCCGATCTCCAGGCTGGCGACTTGGTCTTCTGGGGTAGCGTTGGTAATGCTTATCACGTTGGCGTTTATATCGGTAACGGCCAGTACATCCACGCACCGGAGCCAGGACAAAACGTTACGGTTCAAAGTGTTGCTTACTTTGCACCAAGCTTTGGCCGTCGTCTCTAATTTATCGTTCACATCCTGCAAATAGTAACTAAAAGATCGGTCATGGTGACCGGTCTTTTTTAGTAAGCGCGAACCGGCGCGGTTAGCAATCGGAGTGTAAGTGGCCTCTAGCCTAAATGGCTGGTCTCTGGCCATTTAGACTAGAGGTCCTTACACGCAGATTGCTGCGACTGTGAGCGCGTTATAGATAATATGAAGTGACCCCCTAG
>ERZ1036420.243-NODE-243-length-60851-cov-5.485624_pt1 | contig 60851 bp, 72 predicted proteins | sample MGYA00514220_ERZ1036420 | MGnify/ENA primary metagenome ERZ1036420 (study PRJEB33795, sample SAMN09464938) | human gut metagenome | host: Homo sapiens | place: USA: Stanford, California | collected 2016-10 | study: EMG produced TPA metagenomics assembly of the...
GTTCAAGAGGTCGATTTGGTAAAGCCCCTCCCGGTGGCACATCTCCATGACTTCGGACTTGAAGTAGCGCAAGGCCGCGTCGGTACAGCGGTGCTTGCAACCGGCTTTCGTGTCGGCTGGCCTGTCCATGTAGGGCAGGAACGGCACTTCCTCAATCCGCAGGCTGTTAATGACGATATGCACATGGATATTTCCGCTGTGGTTATGCCCGTCCGGGTGGGTGCATACAAGGGCTTGGTGGCCGGGGAAATGCTCGGCGCAAAACTTCTCGCCCAACTCCTGCGCCCGGTCTACGGTCAAGCCGTTGTCCGGGCCGTCCCGTGGGTCAAAGCTGATGATATAGTGGTGGCTTTTCACATCTTCCCGCCGCTGGTTCTTCCCATAGCGGAGATTTGCCCGCATACACGCAACGGCAAAATCCTCCCCGCCGCAGTTCAGCGTGGACAGCCGGTAGTCCTCGCGGGGGATAAGCCTGCCGGTTTCATCAAGGACGGGCTTCATGGTAAACTCGTCATGCTCAAAGAGAAGATATTGCTCGGCGGCTCCGTAGTCGGCGTTTTTAGAGTTGATATGCTTGAGTGTTGCCAACCGCGTCACCTACTTTCTTGAGGACTTCATACTTGAGGACGGCAAGGTCGGATATGGCGGCGCGTACCTCGCCGGAAAGGGTGTTGTAGGGTACGCCGTATTCGTTCAGATACCGGGCAATCTGATTGAGGTTGCCGCCGATCCTGCCGTACTCGGCTGTCAGCTTCCCGACAGCGGAAAGCAACTCGTCATTGACCGACGACACATGGACAACCGGGCGTATGGTCGCCCGCCGTATCGCCTGCCGGAGAAATTCGGACTGGCTGATACCATAGGGCGCAAGCCGCGCTGTGAAGTCGGCGTATTCTTCTTCGGACAGCCGGGTTTTCACAACGCGGCTGCGGTGGGGTGTGTTGTATCGCTTCGGCATAGGCTGTAAACCTCCTTTCACTTATCACAAAAAATAGGCTGGTCTGTTAGGTATTTCCGGGGCAGTTCTCGCAAAAAAATGGCCTGCCGGACGGAAATATTTTTGCGGCGCAAGCCGCCATAGCAGGGTTTGGGGAAGGCACTCCCCAACAAGTTTCCCGCGAGGGGCAAAACCGCAGAATTGCGGATTTTGGCACCGTGGTAGAAACTTGCTCTGTAACTGCCGCAGACTGCCCCAGTCTGGTTTTTTCGTACATAGAACGGACAGAACAGGACTTGCGGCCCGCTGTGGGCGGTCTTTTTTCCTTTCCGCTAAAGATACATTTCAAAAGCCGCCAGCTACCCGCTGGATGGAAATTTTCTCAAAATTTCTTTTGCTTCTGTAATGCGGGCAACAGGATTTTGGCAACCGGCGGGGCAGAGAATTTTTCCTTTCACTCCCCACACCATCGCGTTTTGAAATTCGCCAAACGAAACGGGAAATTTTCTCTTTGCTTCTTACTACGGGCAAAAATCAAAAATGCCAAACGCCGGAGCAGAAAAATTACCCTCTCACTTACTACTACAATCTGACCAGGGCAAAATGGCCGGGAGCGGAGCCGGGCAACAAAAAAGCAGCAAATCTTTTTCAGACTTACTGCTTTCGCTGGCCGCCGATGGACGGCTGGATATTCAGTTTTAAGGCTTATCGGTCAAAGCGAAACTTGAACAGCGCGGCAATTAGCTTCTGCTTCACATATTCCTCAACCTCGGCGTTGACTTGCCCGTGTACTTTGGAACAGTAGCGGATATATCCGGCGTAATGGGAAAGAACGGTGTCGATTGCGTCCGGGTCGCCCTCATGGGCTTTGACGATTGTTTCATAGGGGAGAAGTTTACTCATGGCGTTTTCCCTCCATAAGCTGCCGCAGCAGCTTCAAGGCAAGCTGGATATGCCGCCCCGCTGTGCTGCGCGTCCGGCCGATATGTACGCCGATCACCCGCTGCGGCTGGCGCAGGAAGTAGTAACGGAAAATTTCTTCCTGTGCCTGCTCCGGCAAAAGGGCAAGGGCGGCGGCAAGTTCCGCATGGTACAGAACGGCGGTCTGGCCGCAGGCGGTAAAAAGATATTCTTCAAGCTGTTCTGGCTCGACAAGCTGGACAAACTTCTCATTCATCAGATAGTCAAGGGAAACTTCCCGTTCCCACCTCCGGCGCAGCTTCAAAATTATATCTATGGCGGCGTGACGAATGACAACCTTGCAAAAGGAGTTAAAGGTGTACTGGATATGCACTTTGTAGGCTTCATTTTCGGTCATGGAAATTCCCCCTCTCATAATAGTGCGGGGCGGCAGCACTCCTTGCTGTCGCCCCTTGATTGCCTGTCTGCAAAGGCGGGCGGGGCTGTCAACGGCGGCGCATATGCGCCGTTCATCTTGACCGTTGACTGGCTCGGCTGGCTTTGCTATTTATAAAATTGTTCAACAAAATCCGTATCCTTTAGTTTGTCTTGTACATCGTTGCTCCACTTCTCCTGTTCAAGCAGATTTGACAAGGGAGCGCCGAATATATCTTCAATTTGCGTTCGTTCAAAGGAATAGCTATCACCGGAAAAGTTATAGGTTATTCCCGACAAATTATCAATCGCCGCCATAGCCGCAACGGTATTATAGATTAAATCTCTTTGTACCTTATCCTCTCCGATGTTCCAAACAGTATCAAGATAGTTCACTGTTAAAGTACAGTCATCAGAATTGATTTCAAACTGCCTTGGAATATTGTTTAATGGTAAATTTCCAAATAAGTCTCTAACATTGTTCGCGTCCCCCAAATATGCAGTTTTATAATCTTCAATCGCAGAAATGTCATGTGTTAAAGCGTCCGTCTGATTTTGGGCGTAAGCTTCTTGTCTTGCTTGATTGGCGGGAATAATCCAAAACTGGATTACGCAGAACAAAACAACTGCAACAGCGAGAAGTCCGATAATAATTTTACTTTTCTTATTCATCTTCATGCCCCTTTCTGCATTTCAGCAGTATTTTTGAAAAACTGCTGATTGTAATAGGAATGATAATGGTCAATAGCGGCAGATAAAACCGTACTGCAATATTTGCCATTTGATATGGGCCTGTAATATTCAGAGGTCTGCCAAACCAAATATCACTTCCAAATGTCAACGCTGCCATCGTTCCGACAGCTACAAGAAAAAATACACTCCAAATAGTCCATGCGACTTTTCTTCTGTGTTCACTCGCTGAAAGCGATAGAAAAGCAATGACTTTTTCTTTTTTATCTTTGCTCAGAATGTAAGCGCAGCCAGAAATGATAACACATAAAAGCCCGATATAACTGGTTAGCGCATAATGGGTAAAGAGAAGCGGCAAGGAAAAAATCCAAAAAATAATACAGTTGAGCAATAGTGTTTGCATACATTCCAAATGATATTTGCCAACATCGGTAAGCTGATTTCCGTCTATCAGATAATCAATCGCTGACAAACTTTCCTTTGCTTTCTCGGTTGCCTTTTCTGCACTCAATCCCTGTGCAATCAAATCGTCCCGCTTTGCAATCATATTGCTCAATATTTCTTCCTTTAGGTCTTTTACCTCCGGCGTTAAACGCTGGTGCCGGAATAAGCCGTCAACATATTTTTGTAAATCTATCATTCGTCCTTACCTCCTTGCAGAAGCATAGTAATAATTTTTTTTGCATGCAGCCATTCCGAAAGTGCTTTTTCATAGGCGGCGTTACCGCTGTCCGTAATATGATAATACTTTCGCCGCCCGCCTTGCGATTGGTCGCCCCAATAGCTAACAATATGGCCTTGTTTCTCAAGACGCTTTAGGCTTGTATATAAAGACGGCTCTTTCAATTCATATTCATTGTTGCTGTTCATGGATACAGCTTTCATAATCTCGTAGCCGTAATTGTCGCCATCTCTTAATATTTTAAGAATTATGGTATCTATATGCCCACGGATTAAATCGCTGTTGATGTTCTGCTCCGGCATTTGCTTCACCTCCATGCACATTATATCCGACATTACTATGTGTGTCAATGTACTATTTCACAAATTGCTTATGTAATCTTGTTTCTATCCCTGCGTTATACGAAATAGTAGGGCGGTTGTCTGTAATATTATAGTGCTACTTTACCGTACATGAGCATTGCTGGCCGGGTTATCCTGCCCGTACCCCTCCAAAAGATTGACGCCGCCCCACACACAGAGGGCACCGCCGAGGCCGATCACGATAGTCTGCAAAGTATCAACTGCGCTATTGAAAAATTCCATACATTTACCTCCATAAATTCAGATTGTGATGTTGTTTTGGGTACAAAAAAGCTGCCGGTCATTTCCAGCAGCAGCGTCACAATCCGCAGACAGCCCGGAGTTATTGGCCGTCCAGCCATTCCAGCAGGGCAATCCCATAGATTTCAGCCCATGCGTCACACATTTGCTTGGACACTTCAATCTCCATCAGGCGTGCGTCCTTATCCGTCGGTTCTGCAAAGTCATGGTCGATCAGCCATTGCATAGCGACGACAAAGGAAATCAGTCCCCTGTACAATTCATATTTGGATTTGAAGTATTCCGTAAATGTCAGTTCGTCCGAGTGTTCCATAAGGTCAGGCTCCTTTCTATGCCAGCCGCCTCATTCGGCGGCCATATTTTCATCCGACAGGTCGATGTCGTACAGCTCAAAGGTTTCCGCCTCTGATACCACGCGCTTTTTCTTCCGGCGCATGGACGACAAGTACCTGTCCACATCAAACGTGTTCTTCTTATCGGCATCCGAGAGGTATTTATACCGGGGATGGCGGGTAATGTCATACTTCTCCGAGAAGAACGGCCTCACGCCGCGCACCTGCAAAATACACTTGCCTCCGTCCATCGTTGCAATTTCGTCTTGGCTCATCAACTCCTTTCCCAATTTTTGATAGGTCAGTCCGTGAGAGGTCTGTGCGCCCCGGTTCTCGCTCTGATTGTAGCTGTCGATGGTTTCCTTGCCCAGCACGTCAGCGATTTCCTTGGCGTTTTTGCCCCTCCCACTAAGGAAAAGCGTACAGTCGCAGTTGTCGGAAATGATTTCCGCAGCGTCCTTGTAGATGGCTTTTAGCTGCGACTGGCTTTGCAGAATAATGGAAGCCGAGATTTCCCGGCTTCGGATGGTGGCAATGAGCTTGTCAAAGTTCGGTATCTGGCCGATGTTCGCAAACTCGTCCAGTATCATCCGAACATGGACGGGCAGCCGCCCGCCGTATTTATCATCGGCCCGGTCACAAAGCAGGTTGATAAGCTGGCTCTGTACCATTGCCAGAATGAAATTGAATGTGGTGTCTGTGTCGCTCATTATGAGGAACAGCGCCGTTTTCTCGTCCCCGATGGTGTCAAGTTCCAGTTCGTCGTCCTCCATCAGCTCCCGCACCTCCCGGATGTCAAAGGGGGCCAGACGTGCGCCGCAGCTAATCAAAATCGAGGAACGGGTCTTGCCAGCGGATAACAGGAATTTCTTATACTGCCGGACGGCAAAGTGTTCCGGGTCTTTTTCTTCCAGCCGTTCAAACATCTGGTCTACCGGGGATTGAAATTCCGGGTCGTCCTCGCGGGCTTCGCTGGCGTTTATCATTTCAAGCAGCGTCGTGAAATTCATTTCCTCGTCCGGCGCTTCGTACCAGATATAGCCGATCAGGGCCGAGTACAACAGCCGTTCCGACTTCACCCAAAAATCCTCGGCGCTTTTTTCGCCCTCGCCCTTGGTGTTGCAGATTAACGTGTTTACCAGCTTCAAAACGTCTTTCTCGCTGTGGATGTAGCGGAACGGGTTATACCGCATAGACTTGGAAAAGTTGATGGTGTTCAGAACCTTAATGCGGTAGCCGCTGCGCTGCAATAACTGGCCCACCTCACCGATCAGGCTGCCTTTCGGATCGGTAATCACGAAAGAGGTCGGGTAGTCCTTGGACACACATTGCATGAGGTTGGGTTTCACGAAAAATCTTGTCTTGCCGCTGCCGGAGCCGCCGATTACCAGCACGTTCTTATTCCGGGCGGTCTTGGGGTCTTTGGGCCGGTTGTTCATGGTGAGCCGTTCCGTCTGGGTCAAGAGGATGTTGTTGTCAAAGTTGGGGTCGATATAGGGGGCTATATCCTTGGGGCCGCCCCAACGGGCGCTGCCGTATTCCTCGCCCTTGCGGTATTTCTTGGCGTTCTTGCTTTTGCAGTACACCATCAGCCGCAGGGCGGCGGCACCGGCGACGCCGATCAGCAGGTCAAAGGGATGGATGCTGGGGGCGGCGTTGGCAAATGCCGCCGAACAGCCGTCCATGAAGTGCAGCAGCTTTTCGGACAAGTCCACACCTGCCGCCAGCCGGTATGCCTGCCCCAGCTTCCCAAACAGGTAAACGAAAATCAGGTACGGGAGATTGGACAGGATGAGCTTTTTTACCTCTGGTTTCACAGCGACATCCCCCTTTCCTTGATTTTCTCCTTGGCCCGCTGCTGGCTTCTGGCTGCCGTCTTTTGTTTCAGGGCAGACAGGGCCTTGCGGATTGAGGGCCGTTCCTCCCGGTTCAGCTTCTTGGCGGTAAATTCCTTAAACGCCTGTTCTAAGTTGTCGGCCTGCTTGGTCTTGAAAATCACGATATAGCGCGGCGGGTGGGTGGAGCTGTCTTTCCGCAGCGTGTAGTCAATGTCGTATTTCTTGGCGCAGGGCTTGAACAGGCCAATATTGGCGTCGGTGATCTCAATGTTGGAGAGGGCCGAACCGTCCTTTTTGAGCTGCCGCAGGCTTTGTTGGCCGTGGTGCAGCCTGTTTTTTCCCTTTTGCCGGGCGGCCAGAAATTTCTTCATGGCCGCTTGCAGCACTTGGCCGGTCAGCTTCCCGGTTTTCACCGCTAACGCTATGGTTTTCTGGTCTACTTCCTCCTGCAACTGCGATCCCTCCTTTGGAAGTCAGGCAGGCAGGCGGCGGGATGGCTTAAATCCGCACCCGCAGGCCGGTAAGATCGTCGGCGCGGACGCCCACCAGATACCAGTCCCCGGCCATTTCAATGCGGGTGGGCTTCCACTTGCCGCCCACCATCACGTCAAAGGTTTCTCCGCAATGCAGCCCGCCGTAGTAGTCCGCCAGATCAAAGCGGATGTCGTAGCGGTCTGCCTGCTCGTCAAAAATCAAGGCACCCTGTTTCATAGGGCCGTCCTCCTTTCAGATTTTGCCGGTCGCCATATCATGCGCCACAAGGGAAGAATAGTAATTCCCAATCGTGGACGGGGCATTGAACAGCGCCGCAAGCAGATATTTCTTGATATTTCGGATTTCCGTGGTGTTCCGGTTCAGGCAGTCCAGCACGAAACGGATGTGTTCGCTGTCCAGCTTCATAAACTTGGATTTCACCAGCTCCGCCGGATAGTCGTCCCCGGCAACACGGATGGTCTTGCGCCGGGTGCAGACGGTTTCAAGGATCAGGTCTACAATCTCGTCCAGACGGTCGCCGTCATAGGGCAGATCGGTTTTCAGGATGTCATAGCTGATATTGTCCTTGATGATTTCCTCATACACCCGGTATGCCTCATTCGCTTCCTTTCGCTTCCGTTCCGGCGGCTGTGCCGCCCTGCCCTCCGCAGGAGAGGGGTTTGGGGAATGGATAGGAATGGAATGGGTACTTGATGGATCAGTAATTGATTTTTCTTTACTTGATATATCTTTATTTATTTGCATTGGATTTCCCGATACCGGGTTTTCCGACGTTGGATTATCCGATGTTGGATTTTCCAACACCGGGTTTTCCAATCCCGGCTGTTCTCCCTGTGCTGCCTCTGGCCGGGGCTGGGGCTGTTCGTAGATGGTATAAACCATGTCGGCCATCTTGCCCCTGCCGTCCCGGTTCTGCTGGCGGGTGATGTACCCGGCCTTTTCCAGCTCCCACACCGCTGTCCGTATGGCGTCGATGCTTTCCCGGTTGATAAGGGACAAGCCTTTCAGCGTATAGTCCCAATCTTCCGGCAGGGACAGCATTTGCGAAAGCAGGCCCTTGGCTTTCAGGGACAGGTCTTTGTTCCGCAGGTGATGGTTGGACATCACCGTGTAGCCCCGGTTTTTCTCTACACGAAAAACTGCCATCTCGTCGTCAACTCCTTTCACTTGGAATAAAACCGCGTCGCAGGCGGTCAGCTTGCCCGGCTGGTAGGGACACTCTGCATACACGCAAAACTGATACTTCCAGCCGGGGCGGTAAAAACGGCAGTCGCCGCAATCCTCCGGCGCTCCGGCCTCGCCGCTGTCGTAGTGGTCGAAACCGGGCTTGCCTTGCATGAGGTGTTCAAAGGCGCGGTCGCTGCCGGAAGTGAAATACATGGCGTCGCCTCCTTTCTGGTTTTGGGCGCAAAAAAAGCGGCGTCCTTTTCTCCCACAAGGGGATCAGAGAACGCCGCTTCTGCGGTGTCGTATTCAATTTTAATCTGATGTGCTGTCTGGGACGGAGCATTTCACGGGAAGTAGTAAGCGTGTCGAGGCTCATTCCAAAAGTAGTAATTTGGTAGTAAATTCGGTTGCCTTATCCCGTGATTTGCCCGTAGTTACAGGCTTTTTTGAGATAATCAGAGTTGTTACTGCTAAATACTCAACTAAAAGTTATTTTAAACTATCATATTTCATATCCTCTGATCTCTCCCAATAATTTTGGTTATAGAGTATACATAATTCCAGAAACTAATAATACTTATTTCATTAAATCAGTACTCCAACATCCATTTCATGCACAGCGTCACATAGCTGTTGAATATCCTCCTGATTATGACTGGCAAGCAAAATTGTTGTACCTTTCTGTTTTAAATCCAACAGCAGCTTTCGCATCTCTACCACACCCTGATTATCAAGACCATTCATGGGTTCGTCAAGGATTAAGATATCTTGACCTTCCATAATCGCCTGTGCAATTCCCAGTCTCTGACGCATTCCCATAGAATATTTTCCAACCTTTTTATTTTTCTGTTCCAAAAGCCCTACAAGTTCCAGAACTTCTTCAATTTTCTGTCTTGATGGTTTCCCATTCAGCCCAGCCAGAAATTCCAAATTGCGATAACCATTGTAATGGCGCAGAAATCCCGGCTGCTCTATAATGATACCCATGTTTTCCGGCACTTCCGTTTCCTTCCCCACCAGTTTTCCCCGCACATAAATTTCTCCGGAATCCGGTCGTAAAAAGCCGCAAATGCACTTGAACAGAACCGTTTTTCCACTGCCATTTCTTCCCACAATCCCACATATCGTCCCTTTTTCAACGGAGAGATTAATGTCCTTCAATACTTTTTCTTTTCGAAAACTTTTACATAAATCTCTAATCTCGATTTCGTTCATTCTTCTACCTCCGGCAGATCCCTCCGCCTGATTCCCCAAATACATAAAAATGCAAAAATTATAATAAAGCTGCACAAAATAGTAATCTGCTGTCTCCAGTCCGGTCCCTGATATCCAAAAATATGAAAGATATAACTTGGATCCATCCATGCCGTTGTAACAATATAATGCATAAATGTTGGCATAAATACCAGACGGTAAGGTGCAAGGATCAGCAGCATTGCCGCGGTAATCCCCACCTCTCTTCGAAAGAACAAATTTCCTGCAAACAAAATCAGTCCGATAAAAACAGAATTCAGAACCCCCATTAACATCGTGTACCCAAGTGCTTCCATAGGCTGAAACTGATTGATCATATTCTGTGACACAATAATTTCCACTCCATATTCATAGCCCAGATTCGTGCGCGCTAATGTATTCCAAGCACCACCCCATTCAATTTTCAGAGATAAATGCGGGATTAGAAAAAGCACGCTCATAAGATACAAAAGAAGCATATACAGAAAACTACCGATCACCAGATATAAAATCTGCCCCAGTGCCCAAACCGTTTTTCCTGTACGAATTGTCAGGAATCTCTGTGACCTATTAAAAAACGGTGCGTTACTAAACAGAATTACAACCCCTGACAAGAAACAAAACACTACAGATGCATGCGTAAATAAAAAAGGAAACAGAAACGGAGTCGCCGTACCATCATAAGCTTCCAGAAATGCTCGAAAAGATGACAGTAACGCCCAAAGAAAGATGAAATTACAGAACACAATTACATAAAGCCTTGGATTATGTAAGAGCTGCTGTAACTGATAACCTGTAATTCGAAACACATTCAAAAACTTACGCATATCGTTTCCTCCTGCTAATCCCCAAATACAAAAGTACAGCTGATAGCAAATAACATACTACCGTAAATACCGCGATACGCAAGAAAAAAATTCCTTCTTTTGTGTCCGCCGTAATTATCTGAAACATTTGTTCTGTATCTATCGGTAATTTAAATATACTTCCTGAAGCAAACAGCAAAAGAAAGAAGAAAATCGATGGCAGGCACAAGATAATAAATCCATCACGAATGTAGGCAGACAATGCAACAGCCAATACAGACATACAACTACAGCAAATCCCACTCATCAGACACTGAAGGAAAATAAATAAAAACGTATGCTCAGGTAGCATCCATGAAAATGTCGTTACATTTTTGATATCTTGCAACGCATATCCTTCTTCCACTACCAGCGGATGTTGCGTCAGTTCGTAAAGTAAGTAGCAGAAAGTTCCTGTACAGTAAACTACAATATTGGAAACAATACAAACCACAAGTTTAGAGAGGCAATATTTTTTTACACTTACCCTGCTGAGAATCTGAGATAGTCCATAATCCTGCAGTTCTTCGCATATGCTTAATCCATATGCACCATTACAAAGAATCAACGAGAGATACAGAACTGTGCTTCGCCCTGTTGTATCGAAAAATATGCCAAGCACATCTTCATCCATCGCAAATCTTCGACTATTAAGATACCAGATTACAGCAACAGCCAGCACCATTGCCAAAAAGCGCCATCCCCAAAAACATCTTTTTATATCCATCTTTACAATTCCCATGCTGCAACTCTCCCCAGTATCACTTTTCTTTCGCAATAACCAAGTTAACCATATGCCATTTCCTGACCGCTCACAGCATCAATTACTATTTCATAATCGACAGTATATTCTTCGTTCATTCCCGACATTTCCGTTTCGAATACCCACACCGGCCACAGCTTTACTTCATTGTCCACCCCGGATACAATATCCAGCATCAATTTTATATGGTTCACCTGATATTTCGTATCATAAATTCCCTGATAATTCTGCAAGAATGTTTCCGCTGCCTCTTCCGCCGAAATCAGAGAAACCTCTCCCTGTTCCTCCCAATCATAACATCCCTGAATATTAATATCAATAATACCTTTTTCCGTTAACATTACAGTGGCCTCTTCGCCAGGCAGAAAACCTTGTTGACTGTACATATGATACATGACGGGCATATCCTGATACTCCTGGTAAAAGAAAAAGTAATAAGTGTCATCCTCGCTGCTCCATTCAGGCTTCGCCTGTTCCGGCAACGGAGTCCCATCCAAGTCTGTAACGCTCTCTTCCATTTGCATTGTCTGATAATCCATCGCATATGCAGCCACTGGCTCACCAAGAGAAATCCCATACTTTTCTACTGTCGCTTGTATGTACGAAACTGCATCCTCCTGCGACATAAAGTCAAGATCTTTCACTTTCTGGTATTGGTCACCGTTATAATCATCACTCTCTGCCATAAGTTCAATACATGCAGAGCGATATTCACTTTCTCTGGTATAAAAAAAGAAATTAGAAGAGTCATTATATGCGAATACTTTCCACATTCCATCATCCGGATAATCTGTCAACGAAAAAAATTCTGTATCCTCTAACCGAGAAAACTGCGGCTGTACAGCATCCTTCATAAATTCATCTTTTAATTCCTCTCTTCTCTGTATCAGATTCATAGGCGTCCCCTCTGCCCAGACAACTTTTCTGTCACGGGCAGTTTCCGGAACAGAAACCTCAGCATCAATGATCACATTTTCTTTTTGCAGCTTGATGATACTTTCTTCCGTATATACTGGAAAGGAGGCCGATGCCTCCTTTCCGCATGCTGATAGAAATATAACCAAAATTCCAATCCAGAACTGTATTTTAAACACTTTACTTTTTCTCATGGGTTATATCTTCCTTGAATTGTAGTGCCCCTTCCATTAAATGGATCATAAAACAAGTAGTACGTTCTACTCATATCCGCATAACAGGCATCATATCCTAACTTAACCTTTTCTCTTGGTCCTTTAAATGTAGAATGCACTGTTCTTATGCCATATTGGCTTCCGCTGTCAACCCCCAATGCAACACTCGCACTATCGGAATGATATGTAGTCGTTATATATGCTGCCTGTTCCAAATCTCCTTTTTGTGCAGGTGCAGTACGTCCCTGAGTTGCTGCTGTTGTAAATGCAAATTGTTTCTTTTCCGCATGTACAGGTATCGCACAACAAAGCATTAATGAACAAGTTAACATCGCCACTAAATATCTTTTCAGTTTTGTTCTCATAATTGTCCCTCCTCGCCTTTGCGAAAAACTATATATTTTTACTTATACTTTTTTATTACTCCATTGGATTCCCCTCCTTCCAATTTGCGTAATTTCTCTTGATTTATAAAAATTATAATAGTACCATGATTTTTTTTCAATCATTAAAATATTATAAAAATACAATCTTTTATACATAAATTATAGAGATTTTTAAATTTTTACTAGATTCCATGTAACAATTCATCTTTTGAACCGTATTATATAATGTGGGAATTTTGCTTATTGCTTCATTTCTCTTTCCAGTATTTTTTGATAACTCCTTGCCCTCTCGATATCTTCTTTCCTCTGTTTCATTTCGTCGATCTTCTCACATTCAGAAATCTTTTTCAGATCTTCCATCCTCCATCCCTCCCGGTAAAGTTCCATCAGAAAATCAACCTGATCCGGCTCGGAACTCTTTCTTTTTACAAAATCTGTCATGAATGCTCTTCGATCTTTTTCTGCTCTTCTTCTTTTTCGCCTTTTCAGGTAACAAACAAGCTGGTTTACCGGTTTGAAAATTAATAAACCATCTTCTGCTTGTTTTCCATTCCAAACGACCAGACTTGTCTCTTCCTGATCCACCATCTCTGATTCAGAAAGCACTCCAGACATAAAACGCAGTCTTCGCTGGAGCTGCTCTTTTTCTTTCTGTTCCTCTTGTAAAGCTTGGGAAGCAACGGTCAATTTTTCCTTTACTTCTTGAAGGTCATATTCTAATTGTATGGTAAGGCTTCGCAGTTTCTTATTTTCGTCTTCCAGGAAGATATCCTTTTGATCCACTGAATTTTTCTGTACTTCCGTTTCCCCAGGTTCCTCTTTTTCCCTCTTGACAGTAATTTCATTCAGCAAACGCAGTGTATCTTGGTATTGCTGCTGATCCTTTTTTACCCTTTCAATCTGTTCCCGATACACCTCTGCCATTTTTTTATACTCCCGGAAGACCGGACTCTCCTGAAGGAAAGTTTTTTCCTGCAGCCTCCGTCTCTCCAGGCACATTTCTTCCGCGCTTTCTTTTTTTGCCAGCCGCTGAATACCCTCCATGCTTTCCTGATCCAAAATGCACCCGATCAGATAAGCCCGCGAATAAAAATTAAATTTTTTATTGACCAAAACCTGGATATATTCTTTTGGAATTTTTAAATTCATTGCATCCTGGATCTGATGTCTCATCGGTTCCTCCATTGGCGCGGTGAACCGTTTGATCTCCGCTTCATCATATACCATTTTTTTCATAACACAATGCCTCTCTTCTTGTCATTGCTCCGGATTTTTCGGAGCATCATCTGCTCACTCTTGATCCGTTTCAGCTGTTCTTTCGTTTCTTCATTTCTTTCCCGCCTTCTCTGTTCCGTTTCCATCAATTCATCGATCGGATATTTTTCTTCCAACTCGTCCAGTTCATTTTCATATGTCCCAACTTTATCATCGTTATGTGTTTCGATATAATGGATCAGATAGTTGTATCTTGTCAGGACTTTCTTTACTTCCTGCATCTCTGAATCTGGCAGCGTCATCTTCATCTGCATCTCATAATAATCTTTCCTTTCACGAAGCTGCTTTCTCCGTCCTTTCAAATCTTCTTCCCCACGAATTCCTTCCCGGATGATATATCTCAGGCAGCGCAGCATCTCTTCTGCCTGTCTTGAGGCCTTTTGTACGCCGCGTCCGCCAGAAAATTTTCTCTCAGATTTTTTGATCTGCCAGTAGTAATAAATATACTTTTTTTGATATGGAGTAAGATAACTGCCATTTTTCTTTTTCCAGCTTCCGGAAACATTGGATGTCCATTTTCTTACTGGAGGGACATAATAATTTACCAGCTGCTTTTCCGGATGGAAATCTTTCATGGCGATCCTTCGCTTGATGGCGTCCACCGTATAAGCTTTCCCCAGCGAGTAACTTCGAAACCCACGCGGCATCTTATCATTTTTGAAGGTAAGGTATTCAGACTGCCATTTTTGTGAATAACCGCTGCGTATTTTATATTTTCTTTCCATGATCCTGAAAAATTGCTGGTAGGTTGCTGCATGCTTGATCGCATAATCAATATCTTCCTGTAAAGATCCCATCTTCGTTTTGCTGGCAAGCCATGCGCCATAGTCCATTCCTTTTCTCTTTTCTTCATAGACCAGCGGCGAAAGACCATACTTTGCAGTGATAGAATCGGTAACCGGCTGTATGTATTTTTTCCAGTCCCCATCTGCATAATGGTATTTTATGCCATCCACAATGCTGACGCTGTTAAACACGATATGCGCATGCAGATGTTCATGGTCGGTATGCACCGCAAAAATATATTGATAATGATTTCCCAGATATTTTTCGCAGAATTCCTGTGCGACATTATAAGCAGTAACCGGATCGGTCTCTCCCGGCCGGAAACTGATAACGAAATGATAGCATTGCCTTCCATCCAGTTTTTGAAAATCTCTTTTGGTTTCCATGAAATTCTGATACACTTGATCCGTTTTCGTTCCGGCATTTCCTCCGATCCAATAGTTCTCCGTTTTTTCCGGATCAATAATATATTTGATACAATCGTACATTCCGCCATGTGGATTTCCGTTTTTTCTTTCTTTCACATGCATCAATTTTGTGATCGCCACATTTTCACGCCCCATTCTTTTCTTTGGTTTCCAGCAGCCTTTCCAATTTTTGTGACATTTCCTTCATTTGATTTACGCAATCATGAAAACGTTGTTCCGTCTCTTTGGGATAGGTGCTGTAAGAAACGTTTTTATCAATTTGGTTTAACATGCTTTCCATGTTGTTGATTTCATATTTTAATTTCTGCAGTTCACGGTTCAGGTCTGACCAGTTCATGACTTCATAATTCCGCAAAATCATCCTGCAGTATTTGGCTGTGTCCTGGAATCCTCTTTCGATCGCGCGCGTCTTTAATTGTTCTCTTTCTGTCTCAGTAATACGGACAATAAGATTGCACGATAGCTTTTCCGTTGTGTCTGTTTTTTTCTTTTTTCTTCCCATGCTGCCTTTCCCTTTTCTACAAAATCCTCTACTTTCCCCGATTGCCTGATACTCCAAATCCGGAAACTTCCCTTTTTCCGGATTTGGAGTATTTTTCGACAAGCCTTTTCTGAAAATACTCCAAATCTGGAGACCCTGTACTGTCAGATCTGGAGTATTTATCTTTTCCTGATGTTCCAAATCCGGAAATTTTTCTTTTGTCCGATTTCCGAATCGTGAACTTACAGGAGTATTTTCCGACAAGCCCTTTCTGAAAATACTCCAAATCTGGAGACCCTATACTATCAGATCTGGAGTATTCCTTTTTTTCTGATACTCCAAATCCGGAAATTTCCCTATATCACAGAAAATTGATTATTCATTAGCAAGATACGCATTTTGCATTACAAAATGCACCTTGTTAGGGGCGGCCCCTAAGACCCCAGGATATAGAAATATACCTATCATAAATACTCATTTTCAAGGCTTGCACGCTTCTTTTCCTCCTCCTTTTTTCCCGAAATCTGCCGAAGTTCTTCCGCGAAGTCCTTCATCAGTTTTTCATTTCTCTCTTCCACAATCAGCGTATTTTCATACGCCAGGATTGCCGCGCTTATCAATTCTTTGCGGCTGGAAAAACCATAAGCCGCATATTTTTCGATTTTTTCAATCAGCTTTTCATTCGTGAATGTCAGCTGAATTTTCTTTTCGTCTGCCATGTTTCTTCTCACGCTCTCTTTCATTTTTGATTTTTATTTTCAAAATCCGTACCCAGAGGAATCACTATTTTGCTGTTCTGGTGCTGGTTCCGCAGGCTCCATCGTTGCACTGTTTTGATGCTCTTCCTCCGGATCCATGGTTTCTACAGAATCATTTTTCACAAAATCTTCTTTCATGAAGTCAAGAAATTCCAGAAATTTGGGATCATGAAAATCAATGGCTCCAAGATGCTGTTCCATAAACGCCCCAAGATTCATCTGGCGTTTTTCTCTTTCTTCTTTTTCCTTTTTCGCTTTCAATTCCTTTAACCGCTGGTTTTCCTGCTGGATTTTCTCCAAACGGCGTTTTGCTTTCTCCAGATCCATATCGCTTTTTTTGATTTTTTCTTCCAGGTTCATGTTCTTCTCCTTTTCCATCAGACAGCCCGTGTCAAAGTCTGACACAGGCTGTCTTTTCCTTTTTTTATTTTTTTAAAGGCAAAATCAGAGCAGCCTCTGACAAAATGATCCGTTCCCGATGCTACCTCACTTTCTTCCGCCATTTCTTTTTCCGCTCTTCGGAATTTTTCTTTTCCGTCTGTTCCTGCTTGTTTTCTTTTCTTGCCGCCAACATATCTTTCCCAAAAGTTCTGTTTTCTTCCGGAAGATACTTCTGCAGTTTCTGTTCAATCCCTTTGATATGCATCTTATATAAAGCAAAGATCCTGTCTACGCTTTCTTCCGGTTTGAAATTTTCCCCGGCAGTCATCTGATACTTCCGATAATGTTCACTGATATGTTCTTTTCTTCTTTCGGAAATTGGAAGCCCAAAATGTTCCTGCAGCATGATGCTGAACGCGTCCGCCTCAAATTCAATTTTATGAAGATTCTCATCGTCCGCACGGTTCTCATGTGCCACTGCATGCCCCATTTCATGCGCCAGCGTTGACAGCGCCGCTGTATCCTGCAGCGTTTTTCCAATATGGATTTCTTTCTGTGCGCGGTCATAAAATCCATAAAGCGATGCCCCCTGGATTCCATACCCCATATGGAAATCCTCCGGAGATTCCGGTTCGTTTGCTTCCAGGATAACCGGAACTTTCAATTCTGTTTCGCAATATTCACGGATTGCCTGAACACAGATTCCATGCTTATCCGATGGTATGCCACGGCTCAGTAATTCCGGATATTTTTCAGGCGGAAAATTCGTCTGCGCAATGTCAAATGTTTTTCCGATCCGATAACGCATCTTCGTCTTGTATGGGATTTTCCCGTTTTTGTAATCTTCTTTCTGTTTTTCGGAGGCTTCGGATAATGGAATGGATTTTCCGTCGATCTCCAGGATTGTCGCTTTCACCCGAACATAGATCGACATTCCATGCATCTCTTTCAAGACGGAATATCCGGACTTTTTCCACTCATCAAAGGATTGGCATAGGATCGCCCCAGGGTTTTGCTGCTGGATCAGAAGGGTATTCCGAAAGGAATATTGATAGGAAAACTTTTCGGAAAATTGAAAAAAAGCCGCGAGGGCTTCTGGCTGTACCGCCCAGGATTCTATGGATTCCTGGATTTTCTCTTTCATTTTCTTTTTTTCTTCTTTTGCCGCCTGAATTGCTTTTTGCTTATCATATGCCATAGCCGTCGTCCCCCAGATAAATCGCATCCTCCAGATTTTCTACCGTTGTCCCGATCGGATGGCTCCCGGGTTCGCAAAGGATCAGGAAAACCCGGTTCTTTTCGTCCTGGATCAGGTCGCCGCAATCGTTGTTTCCGATTACCAAATTGTCGTTTTCGATGTCAAGATACGAAAAAATCTGTCTTCTCACTTCCTCTGCTGTTTTGCTGTTTCTTCCAAGTAATCGCCCAAATGATTTACCTCCTCTTTTCCTGTTATGCTTTCACCTGTTCCAGTGCGGTCCTGATCCGCCGCATATCCTCCATTGGTAAGAAAAAATATGATTTTACGTCCTCTTCCAGCAGCCCATTTTTTATCCCCAGAACAATTTCCTCTAATTGTTCGTCCGTCAGCTGATCGGCATATCGTTCCACCAAATCCGAAATGCTGCCTTTCATGTCCCGTTCTTCCTGTTTTTTCGTTTTCTGCGTCCCATGCTCCATCCGCTGCTTGTCGCTCTGTTCCTGTTCTAGCTTTTGCAGGAGCCGTTGCTCTGTCCGGGAATTTTCCAGTTCCTTCAGTTGCTGAAAGATTATTTCTGATGCATTTCCTGCCTCCGGATCCGGAAATTGGATGGCACAAAACTCATCTTCTGTTAATTCAATGATCCTGTGCTGCGATCCCGGGACTGTCGCTTTTTCTACAAATTTTTCTTTCATACGGTCATTGGCAACTATCATTTTGGATGCCCTTTTTACTGTTTCCCATCTTCCATCTTTTCTCTTTTTCACAGTCACTGGATGCTCATAAGCGCCAAGGCTCATTGCCTTTTTATAATTTTCATCTTCAAACGGCCGGTATTTTGTATCCATCATTGGCTGCCTACCTTCCAGAAAAATCATGCACTTGTTTTTCGGCATCCTGCCAACTTCTTCCGGTGTCATCAATGCTCTCTGCATGCGGTCAAAATTTAAACTGCCTCCGCCGTTGCTGCTGTAACTCAGCCCGTCCGACGTTTTATCGATGGTTGTGTTTCCGATCAGCTCACTGATAAATTTCTGCGTGCTCAATGCCCCTCGCCCTGCGCCAAGAAAAACAAACGTAGCACAGGCGTCCATAAGGATGTCCCAGGCGTCGTTTTTGTAAATGGTCTTGATCTGGCTGATAGACTGCAGAAAGAGCAAAACGGCGATATTACGGCTTCTCAAAGTTGTAATCAGGTTTTCAAAACGTTCCGGACGCGCGCCGTTGGCGAACTCATCCATCCACACCTCGACCCGTATGGGAAGCTTCCCATGGCACTCAAAATCAGCCGTGCGGATCAGCGTGTCAAAAAGCTGCTGATACAGCATATTGATGATGAAATTGTAGCTTGTATCATTTTCCTTCACCACCAAAAACAAAGCTGTTTTTGTGATCCCGTCCTCTTCCCGGCCCATTCCGATTTCCTGAAGCTTCATGTCATCTTCTTCAAAAATGCGCTGCACGGCAGGGCTGTTAAAGAACTTTAATTTGGCATTCAGGATGAGGATGATGGAATTGACCGTTTCCGGCGCTCCGTCTTTTAACTTCCGGTAATCGCGCACAGCCGGATGAGCTGCCCCTTTCCTTTCCTGCAGGGCATCGATCAACTTCGTCATTTTGGTATATCCTTCTTCTGCGGGTTTTCCATCGAAAGTCCTGCTTTCTGGCTGCGATTCCAGCAGCGTTAATGCCGTAATCTGGTTCATGGTAGGTGTTTCGTACACGGTGCTCCATTCGATCCTTGCTTCCCGGAAGATCTCCAATTTATCCTCCACGGTAACCATCCAGGTAAAATAAAAAAGCGATTGCAGGTACAAGGCACATCCGTCGTCCCAAAAGGGATCTCCTTTCGACGCTTCCGGAGGTTCCACAGACTTAAAAATATTGACTATGATCCTCGGGATATCATCTTCTTCCTGTATATACCGGAAGGGATTGTATCGATCCGATTTATCCATTTCTTTCAGGTTCAGCACCTTGATCTGATAGCCGATCGCGCTGAGATAGTTGCCATACTTTGACAGCAGTTCCCCTTTAACATCCAAAACCACATAAGACGCTCCGCCAAGCAGCAGATTCGGCGTTACCACAAACATAGATTTTCCGGTACCTGGGGAACCAACAAAAATGGCGTTATTGTTCGATAACTTATTCAGCCCTACCTGCAGGTTTTTGGAAAGGATCCGGTTATTTTCCGGGCATTTCCGGTCATATAATTCTTCATTGACCTTCCTGACGTTTCCCCATTCGCTGGAGCCATGCTCCACATCGGGATGCGTATTCCGGTTATGCTGCAGATACCAGGCAACAAAAAATACCCAGCCGATCAACGCACAGCCGAGTATCATCGTGGTCATATCATTATAGTAATTACGAAACGGATGCGTAAAAATTTCCAGCAGCAAATCCGAATAATTGGATGCATTCAGGGACGGAAAGGTAAATAATCCAGACAGGTAATACCCTCCCACCAATAAAACGCCAAGCAGAACAAGAAACGCTTTGATGGGCGGCTTCTTCTTCTGTATCATAGTTTCAGCCCTCCCTTACCTCCCATTTGCGGGATTTTCAGTCCTTTTCCATCTGTCCTTGGTGCCGCTTGCTTCCCGGAACGGAGATATTGTTCGAATTGGTCCTTTGTCATCAGAACCTTCTTGGAAAGAGAGACGTCCGTTTTTGCGATCACCCCGGCGCCGATCAGCCGGTCCATAAGTTCACTGGCATCCTGATAGCCGATTTTAAACTGGCGCTGGAGCATGCCGGCAGATGATTTCCCTCGTTCTATGACGTAATATCCCGCATCCTCGAAATGATCCGGCTTCGCTACTTTTCGTCCGACCGTTTCGGATACTTCTTTCTCTTTCCGTGCTTCCTTATCTTCAGCCGCTGGAATCTTCCGCGTGACTGGATCGTAGTGTGAATAAATTTCTTCCCCCGAGAATACACCGACCCGATGCGGAAGGTTTTTATCGTTCATCTCGTAAACTGCATACTCCTTTTTTTCCTCCAAAACAGCTGCGTAGGTACGTCCGTCATCAAGGGTCTGCGTCTTGTCAAAGAACATATATTGCGGCGGGTCTGTGCCGGGAATCCGGGTGAAGACCATATCCTCTTCCTGGGACAGAATAAGGCTTTGGTTGATCGTAATATAATGCTGCCCTGGCAGCAAAGTTTCTGTTTCCGATGCCAGGGCGCTTTCAAAAGACTCCGTTTTTACATCGCTTGCCTTCCTCCATTTATCGCTTTCCATTGCTTTTTTTATTTCAGGATCGGCAGAATCCATATATTCTTTTTCTGATAAAATTCCCGTCTGCAGATAATCTTCTTCCGAAATGGTCGCGGATTCTCCCAAAATCGGATCTGTTTTTCGCTCTTCCGCATACGTCTCAACATATACCTGCATAGCAGCCTTGAATTTTTCCAGATCCACATTTGCGATTGCCAGCTGCAGATTATAATCTCCATACTTCAAATCTGGAAGTACAGCAAAATTGACATGCCGTTCTTTCAGGATTCCCAAAAGATCCGTCAGTTTTTTCCCATCCTCCCGGTAATCACCGAGCGCTATGCCTTTGATCTGGTACTGGCCGGAAGTAAGCGCTTTCAGTTCCTGAAAGCTCATAACACCGCCCTCTGTGAGTTCTGCTGAAACAAATGCTTCATAGACTCCCTGCCATTTTCCGATGTCCCTGTTCAGCACCGCGACCTGGCGCATCCCATCATTCAAATCCAGATCCGGCAGCACATAGTAGGTAATGCCCGCCTCATACAGCGTATCCTCGAATGCCTTCATTTTTTCTGCGTCCTGCGTAGGCAGATTGGCAATCGTATAGTCCCCTTCACTTGCCTGCAGAAATTCTTTAAACGACCGGAAATCCGACTCACTGATACGTTTATCTTTTTTCAGTTTTGTCATATATTGTAGAAAAATAAGAGGATTTAATTTTGACGATGCGATTTTGCCGCCTAAAAATGCTCCTCCCTGAATGGCTCCCTTAAGGATCATCATTTCTGCATTAATGATAACTCCCAGATCGCCATTTCCGTCTTCATATGCCATTCCAGCACCTCCCTATTAAGACAAAAAAGAAAACAGCACATATTTGTACTGTTTTCCTTTTTTCTGATTATTTGATTGTCATTTTCTTGTGTGACTTCGGCTTCGGTGGTAAGTCGTCCAGTTTTTCCGGTTCTTTTTTCTGTTCTTTTTTCATATATTGCAGGACACATTTCCTGCAGCTTTCTACCGCCGCCTTACAATCCTCAATATCTTCCTGGTCAATGGCAATGCTCTCTTCTCCCGGATACCTGGTAGAGAAATAATATCCATCAATCATCTGGATCTGTTTCCTGTCAATTTCAAAATCCTCGATATGGCTTCTGCAATATTTTATAAGCTTCGTAAGGCTATGCGTTCGCAGGATGCTGTTTTTTTCCTGCATCTCTTGCTCGTTATGAACAACCGAATATTCGGTTATGATATGCTTCAAATACTTTTCGCAGATTCCCTGGGCGATCGCGCCCATCTGGTTGGCAACCATATGGTTTTCATATGCCGCCATAAAGAACTGGAAATCATTTTCGGCAAAGTCAAAGCAACTCTCCAATCGGCTTACCATAATTTCTTTCCTTCCCTGCGTATATTTTGATAATACAACATTTGACTCGTTTTCCAAGCGTCTCCATACAATACCTTCAGATCCACCTGCACATCATCGATTCCATCCTGTGATACTTCTGCTTTCAACTTTATAATTTCTTTTTTCAGGTTTGGAGCATTTCCATCCAGAGTAAGCAAAAGGTCCACATCGCTTTCCCATGTCTGCGTTCCACGAGCATAACTTCCGTATAGATATAGTTCATTGACATAAGGCGCAAGCGGAGAACGGCTGATTTTTTCCATTGCATAACGCAGTGCCTGTTTATGCCGGCTTTCTATCTTTGTGCTCATATTCTCTCCTTCCTACTCAAAAGCTGAAAGCGATGTTTCAAGCGATAGTCCATTTTCTCGACTCCGATCATTTTTCTGTCTCCATCATACCATACTTTTTCTTTTTTTCCAACGCTTTATCACGGTCTCTGCCCTGTAACAGGTAACAGTTCAGCTGAGCGAACGGTTACTTTCCACTATATTTTTGACATGACAGATCTCTTGCGCTTTCTTTGCGCATGTTCCGCAGATTTCTCTGTGACAGGCACTTCTTCACGGCTGGGCGATGCATCAACCGGCACATTCCGTTCTCGCAATGCTTCCTGATGACGCTGTATGAATTCCCTGGCTTCTTCCGGGCTGAGGCTTTGCAGCCGCCGGATCTGGTTTTCCAGCACTTCCGCTGTCTCCATTAATATTTGTATGTTTTCCCGCATTTCCTGCAGCAATTCGTCCATATTGATATCTCACTCCAATCATTAAGATAACCAACGGTTTTTCTTTATCGTTTTATTTTCTTTTGGACCAGATTCCCTCAGGGCTTCTTGAAGCTCCCTGCCAGACCTCGCATAAATCAGCTGCTTCTGATTACAGCTGTAATAACAAACCTGGTCGGACAATCTTTCCGAAGGATCTACCTCCGTCCTGTTCACTTCCCGTACCATTTGCTGCAACTCCTCGAGCGATATTGCACCATTGTTTTTGACACAGATCACTTCATGTACGGAAGAGGGTAAGACAAAATAATCACTTTGAAGTTTCTCGCCCACCATTTTCAAAACTTCTGAGTCCATGATCACCGCCGCACCATACGAGCGCCTCGGATTTGTCAGTACATACAAGCCAGGATCTTGCTGTAATTCTACCTCGGAAATCTCAAGCGGCAGCCCAGCTTCCGCCAGAAGTGATGTCATGGATTGTAATTCTACTTCCTTTATATTTTGAATTGCTGTTTTTCTCAATTCTTCTTTTGAGATGCCCCATGTATCCAGCATCTTGTTTGTCACCCGTACTTTCAGAGAATCATTCAGTTGTATGGAATATGTTGCGATACAGTCCGGAATTTCATAGGTGTATGCATATTCTTTCAAAAATTCTGTCCGCTGGTTTTTAGATAATAATTCCGGAAGAATTTGGGATGCACTGGTTTCATACGCCTGCATCCTGTCGAGGTTCAGGTCCTGCCCCTGAATCATCTGTTCTGCATCGACCACACGCTGCGCCGCCTCGTGAAAAATATCTTCCAGTTTCTTTTTCTCCTGGGAATATTCTGCAAACTTGTCATCCAGATATACCACAGGGATGATATTCCCCAATTCTTTTGCGACGGTAATTCCCGTTTTCGGTCCTTCCGGTTTTTCGATTCTTTCAACCGATATTTTCGCATTTTGGTACTCTTCCGGAAGATAAGATTTTAAGTTTTCCGCAATCTCGTAATAAAATTCATCTTTTTTCATCCTGTTTTGTACTCTCCTTCTTGTTTTCCATATATTTTCTTTGGTATGCCATCAATCTTTCCAGCGTCCTTTTATCGACGCTGCCTCTCGTAAAAATTCTTTTTTCCATTTTTCTTTTCCTTTCAATATAATGATTGAGTTGTATTACATTTTTCTCGCAGCACATAACAGCCTCCCGCACCCAATCTTCCATCAGGCAGCTCCCCTCGAGGTCATAATCTGTAATCAGATGCTGTCCAGATAAATACTGCCGCATTGCTTCCTCCGATGCAGGAAGGGTCAGCCAGCCTCCTATCAGCTCCCCCTGCTCATAGGCTGCTGCGTTGCATACAAATACATGCAGCAACGGCTTCTTCTCCCTGGATTTTCTCATTCTTTTCTCCTGATTTCTTACTTCCTATTCCGGAAGTCCCGCGTCTCCTTCTTCCGTATCTACCTGCTGCAGGATCTCGTCTCTGCTGGCTTCCACTGGTTCAAAAGACCAGCTGATGATCCTCTTATAATACGTCGCCAGCAAGACGGTTTCCTTCTCGTCGTTTAAGGACAGATAAAAGCTTTCTTTCTTATCTGCATAAGTGCCATAAGATAAGTATTCACCGGCACTTGCCTCAATCCCATGTTCCTGACACCAAAGACCAAGTTCTGTGGATAATGTATAGGAATAGGACATGGTACTGCTTAACAGATCCTGGCAAATAACATCAATCGTATGGTTTTCATCTTCCAGAACCGGAATACTCGTTTCCGTAATTCCCTTCTGTTCCGTTTCACTTAAATATTCCCAATTTGACGGGTTCGATATCGGAGTATATTCACGCCCATCCTTTTCCTTCCCCAACGGATAGAGTTCTTCATTCTCTTCCTCTGCTTCACCCGTGTCAGACTTTGACACGGTTTTCTCGGCTGCTTCTTTTCCTCGACCCTGCAGGTACTCCAGTGTTTGCGTAAGGACCGCCTGGATCGTACGTCCTGTATCCGCGTTCTCGACGTTATCTCTGGCTTGTTCCATATATTCTGTGCAGTTCTCCTGATCCTCTGCGGAAAGTTTCCGGAAAGCTTCTTCCATCCGCTGCAAAGCTTCCTCTTTTTTTTCTGACAAATCCACAGAATTGGTAGCTGCCTGGTCTGGCTGTGAATCCTTTTGGTTTTTAAAGGAAAAAATAACTGATACCATAATCAGCAGAATGCCAATAACGGTACACAGCAATATAATTTTTTTCTGTTTCATAAGCGCACCTTCTTACTTTCTTTTCTTTTCACGACACGCCCAGCTTCCATATCTCCATGTTCCAGAAAACTATAGTTCCAACCATTTCGTCCGCCAATAATCACATGGTCCAATACACGAATACCCAACAGCATTCCCGCGTTGCATAATTGGTCGGTAATCTGCAGATCCTCACGGCTGGGAGTTACCTTTCCGCTCGGATGGTTATGAAGCAGCAAGATGCTCGTAGCGTTGGAAAGGATACTGCTCTTAAAGATCTCTCTGGGAGATACGATCGCCTGATCGATCACTCCGACGGAAACAATATTCATGTTAATCACCTGATTCTGGGTGTTAAGATTCAGTATTCCGAATACTTCTCTGTCAAAGGAAGCAAATTCATCGGTCAGAAACTGGACAACGTTTTCCGGCGAGTTTAAAGCACTCTCGCTATAAAGTGTCCGCTCCTTAATCAGCCTGATCTGTACAACATCCAGTTCGTGATTCATCTTCTTCCTCCTCATCTTCAAAAGTTACGGCCAGCATCTGCCGTTCTTCCATTGCATCCACGACATCCTTCAGTTCCTCGGCTTTTATTTTCTTCACTTCCATGTGCTATCACCTTCTTTCTATTGCGGACGGGCATACAATGGCTCCGTCAGGTTCGATGGGTTAAAAGGATCTCTTACAACACCTCTTGACGGATTTGCTGCATGAACCATTTCATTGTTTCCGATATAGATTGCAACATGGCTGATATTCCGGTACCTTCCATTACTTTCATAGGAGTAGAAGATAATGTCCCCGGGCTGCAGCTCAGATGCGCTCACTGTCATACCGTGTTCTACGAGATATTTCGCTTCATCTGCGGCGGTCTTCCCATTCAGATATGTGATCCCCGCTTCCGCATAGCAGCGGTACACCAGTGAGGAACAGTCATACCATCCTTCTTCATCCCGCATCGCCTGGGAATATCCGCATCCTACCTTTGAAATCGCAATCTGCGCTGCCAGATTTCCTATTTCACTGCCTCCCGCAATGCGTTTCCATGACCAGTCAATCGATCCGGCTGCATTGGACGATGGCTCATAAACATCAAGTACCCCATCCAAAAGAGCCAGACAATCCATTTTTTCGTATCTCCATCTTTGAATATACGGGCGGCGTTGAATCATCGCATCATATGCCCGCTCGATAATTTCCCGATCCGTGGAAGAGGCGGTGGTCCCGTCAAAATATCGCCTTAAGCTGGCAACATATTTTCCATCACGGTTCCCGAAACTCAGGATGCATCCCTTTAATGCATCGGAACAGTTCACAAAATCATAGCCATAATATGCGGTCATTTCCTGCAGCAATGGCATCAAGGTCTGGGTGTAGACGTATTCGCATTGAGCAGCCTCAAAAACTTCGAGATCCGAGTCGCAAATGGTATGCCACGCATTGTAAAAAGCCTCATTGGATTTCAGTTCTATGGTCATCCCAAGGTACGGCTGGAACGCTGCGTAAAACGTAGGGTCTTTTGTGTAACACCAGGAAACAAATGGCCCCAATTCATAACGGTTGTCAAACTGAAACTCTCCGCAGGCATTTCCGCCGTCTCCTCCTGTCTGGTCGGGATTGCCGCCTGACTCATATTTTGCAGCCAGATAACAGGCTTGGTCATATTGCGCAGATAATCCGGTTCCCTGCGACGCAGAGCCGCTGCCAAACAGAAGCGTACAAAGGACAATGACAAGAACCAGGATCGGAAACAGTGGGATTCCGAACAGGAAAGTGATCAGGAAATTTGTGAGCCTTTTCGAGGTTTCAACCGTCTCATTCTGTGCGTGTACCCGGATTTCCCGGTCATTTCCACGGAAGTTCCGTTCTTGCTTCTGTCTCCCGAATCCTTCATTTTTTATTTTCTGACCCGCTTTCCATGCAGCTTCCGCAAAAGACAGGATCGTAGTTTTCCCTGTGGGGTTTCCCTGTCCTGTTTTGGCTGCTTTTCCTGCCGCCTGTGCCGCATCCATCGGTTTTTGCGCCAATCGATGGATTTGATCTGTCCTACGGTCAGAAACATTTCCTGCAGTCTTTTTTCCAGCATTTTTGCCCTGGATTTCACGGTAATCCATGCTTTGCGATCCTGTGTTTCGTTTTTCCTGTTCTTCATAAGCTTTTGCGGCTTTTGATGGCTGCACACGGTTGGAAGAAGCGTTTCCATCGATACTTTTTTCTCTATATTGAGACAATTCCTTTTCACCAAAGAAAGACGATCCTTGATATCTATCCGTTTTCGTACGATTTTCCTTGGAATTTGATAAAAAGGAAAAATTTCCGGCGTCTTGGGATGGCTTACTTACCGTCCTTTTTTCAGATGCAGTCCTTCCCTGGAACTGTTCGGATGTTTTTTCTTCTGGGCGTTCTCTTATTTTCCCTTTCTTTGCGACACTTTTTGCATTTTCCGCGTTCCGACCAGCCCACCAGTTTGTGCGATATGCCGTTTGGTCCATCGCTTCTGCAGCGTAGTCATCTGTTTTCGCATACGGAAACTCCTGTTTTTGGTTTGTTGGCGCATCCCTTTCTTCCTGGCTGTAAGCCATTTTTTCACTCCCAGAACGGTACCCTGTTGACTCTCGTTTTGCATCGGTACTCCTTCCGTTCGGTTTTTCCGTGTCAGACTCTGACACGGGAACCTTTTGTTTGGAATTTTTCTCAGACGCAGAAACATAAGAAAGCATCTGGATCACGCGCTCATCTAAGTATGGATTTTGTTCTTCCTCTCCTGTATCAGAGAGCTGCTGTACGGTCTGGGCTGTCTTCTGCACGTACCCTGCCGTTTTCCATAGAATTCCTTTCTTTCCCCACCCACCCATTCCGTTTCCGGAACTGCCTGTTTCCGTCGCTTTACCCGACGGTTTCCCATCCCCATTTCGCTTTCCAGTGAAAGGAAGTACCGTATCGTTTTCAACGGGTATCTCCGTTTCTTCTTTTTTCTTAATCACCCTTTCCTCTTGTCTTTTTATTTTCATACCGCCCTCCTGTAGCTTCCATTTTCCTTTGTAAGGATTCCTCGAGTGCATAGGCCATCCAACAAACGTTCCGCTGCCGTTACTTCCGTGCCGCAAAGCAGGGCAGCCTCGTACGCATGCAGTTCTTCTCCGCATTTCTGCGCTTCATCCACGCACTGGATCAGCTTTTCTTCTTCACAAGAAATTTCCGGATATGCCTGTATTTCCTCTGGAGCTTCTTCCCTGCCGATCGTTTCGACAAAACTATCATCTTCCTCTTCCGTATATCCGGACTCCTCCGATTCCTGGAATTCATAGAAAACATTCCGATTCTCTTTGGCTGCTTCATGGAAATTTGTGGTATAAAACTGATACAGAGGGTTGTCTCTGCTGATCTTAGAATCACACTGCAAGATTTTATCTCCCCATACGATCAGGCACTGTCCGGGCTCCGGGTCTGCCAACGCATGAAACTCCTGGTCCGACATTGCCAGGATCTTTGACAGCTGGTTCCGGTCATCGCCGCCCTGGTCCAGGAATACCTTAAAATCAGAATTCGAAACAATCTCCAGGATGGTATCATTTGCCATTGCTGCGGATACATTTTGGAGACAGATTGTACAAATGCCGCCGAATTTTCGGTAGGTCAGATAAGCTTTGTTCAGCTCATTACAGGAACTTTCATGTTTACAGATATACTGGGCTTCATCCACAATGACATGGGTCGCCCGCTGCAGTTTCACATTGTAATTAATACGCTGGGATAGGATATGCATAACGGTAATCATGATCGTTTCCAGCATAGGTTCCGGTACATTTTTCATCCCATATACTTTTAACCGGCTGTCTTCCGTGATGGTGCTCTGCCCGGATAGTGTCCGGTACCCATGGCTGATATGCGCCTCCAGCGCACCATAGAGGTCCCTTGTCTCAGGTTCCGGCTGCTGCTTCAGGCACTCAGCAAGATCGGATAATACCGGAGACACCGGATGTCGTTTACTGAATGCATCTTTGTACACTTGGTCGACGCAGCGATAAATCAAGGATTTATGGAAGGAATTTGGGATCAATCCAATCATAATGGAATAAAAGAAAGCTTCCATAAATTCCATTTGTTCGCTGACAAACAACTGCCTTTCCTTTTCATTTCCTGTTTTGAATAATTTTTCCGGAATTTCCAGTGGATTCAAGCAGAATTCTGAAGCAAACAAGTCATAAAAATTCCCGCCAAACTGTTTGGTGATCCCCTGCATTTCATTCTGCGGATCGATCACAAAAATATCATCGTCACTGCAGATCAGGGTCTGCCCGATCTCCGTAAGCTTTAAAAGCATGCTCTTTCCACTGCCGCTGTGTCCAAAAATGACACCGTTTCCATTTTTCAGGCTTGTCCGGTCTCCGATAATGGGATTCCCGGATTTTTTATTGATCCCATAGTATTTGCCTCCCGGCTGGATCAGGTCCCAGGCGTAGAATGGCTGGAACGCTACATAGGAGGTAGTCAGCAGCGGACGCATCTGCTTGACGCGCCGCGCACCGATCGGCAGCAAGGTATTCAATGCCTGCAGCTGCTGGTCATAATAGGTGGTCAGCTGGATCCCCAATCCTGCGCACCGGATCCTTACTTCCTCGGTATTGGCTTTCAGTTCCTCCCTGCTGTTTGCCCGGACCATCAGTAAGATGCCTACATAAAACCCATTCTCGTCGTTCTTCTCAATCTGTTCCAGATAGGCTTCGATCTCTTTTTTCTTTTTCCGCTTAAGGAAAGAAGGAATTCCTGTCAGGTTTCCATTGCGGGCATTCGCTTCCAATTCCTGGCTGATCTGCATATCGTTGTTCGTATTGGAATTGGTCAGCTTCTGTTTCAGGATCCGACGTGGGATACAGGCATTGTCAAATGTCACGCAGGTGTAAAAGGGAAAATCCGTCAGTTCATGGATGGCTTTTTCCTCGTTCAAGGAACTGGGTAAATAAGAGGCATATAAGATCCGCATGTACTCTTCCGGAAATTCCAGATAGCTTTTTTTGTTATGAATCGAGGCTGGTACAAGGTCGTTTTTCCAATCTCTCCTGGTATGTTCCATCTCATCCCAGGAATATTTCCATACGTCATCCGTATAAAAAAAACTGCGGATGCTTCGGAATCTTTCCACCGCATCCAGCGGCACCAGTTTTGAGCCGATCGCATCAAAAATCGGAAAAACCGTAGCTTCCAGGATATGGAACCAGTTTTCGGCTTCTTCAAAGCTTTTCCGGACACAGGTAACCGTCAGAAAATACCTTTTCCTGATATTTTCCCGGCTTCTTTTCAGTCCTTCGCGGATCAGGCGGTTGTTATATTCTGCTAGTTTCGGATATTTGCTGTTTTCTGTATCCTGCAGAAAATTCGCTTCATATGCTGCTGCATTTCGCGGTTCCGAGACGATCGTAATTTTGAAATCGACCGTCATAGAGTTCAAAAACTTGCACCATAACAGGCACACCGTATTCTGTTTCTTTTCATCCTGATCGACATAATTTACATCTGTGAATTCATAAACCCGGTCAAATTTTCTCGGTTTATCGCCTTTTTCACTGTTTTTTTCTATTTCAAAGATCCCCTCTTTATGGGCACTTGCGATATCAAGCGCTTCCTGGACACTCCTGGGCGTTTGGTAGACGGGTTCCGTCAGCTTCTTGCAGCGCACAAATTCTTCGTTTCCTGTAAAAAAACTCATTCCCTTATTTTCTCTTCCTTTCCGTTTCTTCACTCACCGCTTCCAAAATCTCCTGATACAAATCCAGTTCTCGTTCATATTCCGTCGACTGATAGCACAGCAACTCTGTCTTTTCCCGGTACCGCCTTGCATCATAGGCTTCCTTGACCGTTAGGTCGCTTGCCGATCTCCAAAAACCGATCAGGATCATCACTGCCGCCGGAGGCAGCCCCAAAAAGAAGGAGAGATACAGGTTCCAGTGCAGGACAAAAAAACAAACAACACAGACAACCGCCAAAGATGCGGCAGCACTAAATACTGCAAAAAGCTCTTTGACGGTAAACCCTTTCGCCATGCTGTCCTTATATGCTTTCTCAAAATTTTCATTGATCGGTATCATACTGCCTCCTTATCTGCTAAAAACCAAATGCACGCCGTATCATCGAGTCCACGGATTTCACGGCTCCGGTGATGATGATAATGCTTAAGGTACACTGCAGTCCGCCCCAGATCTGCGGTCCCAACAGATCCCAGACACCGCCTGACGGCATGGCGGGAAAAAATCCCTGTGCATTCACCAGTGCCGCGCCTAGGCGAAGCACCAGGACGATCCCGGCAATCTCTCCCAACGCGCACAAAAAAGTCTTGATCCATGCATAGGCGCTATGGCTCATGCCTTGTGTCCCCAATATGGTAGACATCGCCAACGGCGCCGTTGCGATATAAAAAAATAGCTTGAAAAATACACTATAGGCTGTCCACAAAATCACGATCACGCCCGCTAAGGCTACGATTAGAAACAGCAGCCCCATCATTATCCCAAAAATCGTTCCCTGGACGGAAATTTCCCAGTCATCCAGCCCGGGAATGGTTAGCTGAAGGCTTACATTCCCGGACGGCGCTACAATTTCAAGCAGGTTCTGTTCCATGCTTACAATCAACAAAATGATTTCTTTCAAATTCAAAAGTACCACATTACCGACAATGAGTTTCATCATCATCACAAATGCACTTTCCAATGTTGTGTTGTGTCGGATATCTGCAGTTTCTTTCACGAAATTAATCAAAAACAAGACGGTCATAAGGGATGCCCCGACAATCTGCAATAACTGAAACACACCGTCTACGGTATCCCAGAGCATACCATCCGCCAGCGCCTGGGGATTGGTCTGCAGGATATCCCATGCATAACCGATCAGCCCATTCCAGATCGCAATGCCGCCTTGAAATAACCAGGAACCATTCAGGAGATCTGTGATGAATTCAATCATATTATCAAACATATACTCTCCTTTTTGTCAGAGGGCATCATGCTCTCTGGCATTCTTATGCAGCGGTTATCCGATCATTGCCGTTGCAATCGCTGGAGCAACCAGCATGACAAGCCCGCCTCCGACACGCTGCAGCGCACGGGTGGTTGCCCCGCCTTCCTGCTGCTGCATCGAGTTACCAAACTCGAACGCTCCCCAGACCAGGATGACAGCACCGATCGCCTGGATGACCGAGGATACCAGCTGGTAGAAAACATCAAATTTCTCGGTAATCGCCGTTGTCGCATCGGTCGCAAATGCCGGACACACATTGACGTACATCATTAACAGACACATCGCAAAACAAAAGCTTCTTCTGGCTGCAATGGATATCTGAATTTTATTTTTTCTTTTCTTTGCTTTTGGCATAACTTTCTGTTCTTTCTTCATGTTCCATTCCTCTTTCTTCCATTAATCGTCGTCTCTTTTGTGAAACTTCCCATATAAAAACGCAATGATACATACGATAATAGCCACAACCGGTATCGCAAGATTGACGAAGCTTACCTCACCAATCAGCATCGAAGGGGTTGCTGCCGCCACTGGAACACTTCCCGTAAATACTGCCGCCATCCCGGCAGTCGCACCTGTCATGTATTTCACTTTCTGTCTCCATCGTTTCATGTCATGTTCCCCTTTCCGATCGCCGGAAATTCCATCCTGCTTTTTCCGGCATTTTTGTATTGTATTCTCTGATACTGCACCGCTAATGTTGCATAAAAGTGATGTCCTCCCACGGGTTCTGAATGGATATGTCCGATCACCGTCACACAAGTACCAACGCTCAGATTACGGGCAGCGTACCATGCGCGACTCCCAAACGCGATGCACGGAATATAATCATATCCCTGGTCCGGGCGCGGCACCGCAAGCGTATAACGGCATACCGTTACCGTCTGCTTTCTTCTGTCTTCAAAGGTATCTGCAGCTGATATCTGAGTGACCCAGCCGTCAAACGTACAAAGGTTTCTATACTTCATCCGTCCTACCTCACAACATTCCGATCCTGCGGTGCTTCATAATTTCCCATTGCAGCAGATCTCCTTTGAGCTTCCCGGAATCGATGCCTGCCAATAAATAATCCAGCGTTGTCTCAAAATCTTTGTATCTGCTTTCATTGATATAAACCGCCGCCCGATGGACATTTTCCTCATAGGCTCCCTGGTTCTCCCGCAGTAAGACATCCAGCATTTCTTTCAATCCGGAACTTTTCTGATACACCTGGATGATCGTCTGCAGAAATGCATCCGTGTCAGATTGTGACACGCGCTCTGTTCCCCTTGGAGGATCCGTATAAGGATGGAGCCTTGTTTCCGGTACAACCTCCGGAGTTTCGAACGGTTCCTCTTTTTCTTCCTGTACCGTCTCTGGTTGTTTCTTTCTCCAAAAGAGACGCTTCGGTTCCTTTCCCTTCTGCCCTTTTCTTACCTTCCGTCCTCCCTCTTGGGAACTTTCTTTCCCATGCTTCCAATCTCTCAGCAAAAATACGATTGCGGCGACGATAAATCCTACCGCTGCAATTCCCATGACGGCAGATACCAGGTAATAAGGATTCTGTAAGATCGCTTCCATCCTTCCCTCCTACTCTGCAATGCAATTTGCAGCTTCCAAAGCCAGGTGTAACAGATCACTGCTGCTGGTCTCCGGCAGAAAGTATCCTGTCAGAACCGCTTCCCCGCGCGCTTCGTCGTAACTGAACTTATACGGTTTTCTGGCATTCAAAGCATAGATACTTTCTTTTAACTTATGGTTTTCTTCCCGCTGGACACACAAATCAAAAAAGGGAAGCGGCTTGAACGCAAACCGGAAATGTATGCGGTTCCGCATAGAGGTAACGATATCTCCGTCTTCTGCATGGAGGATATACACGTTGTCAAAGTCCCCTTGCTCCTTCAGATAGGCTTCCATCTGTTCTGCACCCAGTGGCTCCTGTTTTTTTCTGGCATTGTTCAGGTCGATAATTTTCCGGAGCTGTTCTCCCTTTTCTTTCTGCAGCTGTGCCACCGTTTCTTCCAGTGCCTCTTTTTCCCTGCGCAGGGTTTCAAGCTGTTCTTCCGCTTCCTGTGCGTTATGGCTTTCCTTCCCGGAACGTTCCTGTGCGTTTTGTTCGATCACTCCTTGCAGCCGTTCTACCTGCGCGGCACTTTCCGCCAGCTGTCTTTCCAGCCTCTGGATTTTTGTATCCTCTTCTCCCGGTACGCCAAACGAAAGCTTCTGCTTCATCGCCAGCACCTCTCCTTTTTCCCGTTCCAGGACGATCCGCTGGTTGCGCAGTTCATTGATCTCGATCTGCTGCTTGATTTCCGCATTCGCCTTGCTTTGCTTCAATTTCTGATACTCTTTTTCCAGCTGGTCCCGTTGTTCTGCGGTAAGCTGTTCCAGGGCCTCTTCTTCCTGTTTCAACTGGTCGGTCCTCTGTTCCAGGCGTTCCTGGATCACTTTCAGGCTCTGCTCAAATTCCTGCAGGTGCGCTTCCTTTTTTTCCTGTTCTTCTTTCTGTACTGCCAATGTTGTGCCGATCCGTTCCAGCTCCTCTTCACGGCTGCGGATTTGGTCGTAGAATTTTTGATATTCACGCTCCCGTTCTTCATAGATTCTGTTCATTCGTTCCAAAAGCCCTGTATCAAAAGAATCACTTTCCTGCTGGATTTCCTGTTCCATCTCTCTTGTTTCTTCCATTCAAAATCCCTCTCTTTATCAAAATTCCTGCACTGCAGGCAAATAAAAGGCAAAAAAATAAGACAGGTGTATTGTCGCCGGTCTGCACCGGCTGCACACTTCTCTTATCTGCTTGTCCTGTATTTGGTTTTGACGCGGTTTCTGCCGTTTCTGTCTGCTGCTTTTTTTCTGTTTCATCATCAAACGTGGAATCCGTACGGTTTGGATCCTGCGTCTCTGTTTTCTTCTCTTCTTCCTGCCCTGACGGTGGTTTTGTCTGTTTTTCTGCATCCGTCTCCTGATTTGTCCTGACCGGCTTGGGCGGAATTGCCCTGCCTTCGCCAGCGTAAAAGGCTCCCGTCGACAAGAGGATACAGACACATGCGGCAGCAAGCAGTCCTATTCTTCTCTTCATTCCTCTCCCTCTCCTACCGCAATATGATCTGTTACCACACACTGGACCACCAACCGGTCTTTCGCCGATCCGGAATCTACACAGGTGGACAGTGTAAAAATCTGTTCCTGCCCGGTCGGCGCGATCCCGCAGTCATAAGCGGCATGCCCTACCGTATCATGGATCCATTCCCGGAAAACTTCTGTTCCCGTCTCATAACCAATCGTATATACTGCGCTGTCATATCGTGTCCGATAAGCGGCATACACGGTACATGTGCAGGATTGCTCCGGAGTATAAATATAGACATACGGATAGCGGTCACGGAAACTCTGATCCGCATAATTGGATAGCTCGCCGAACATTTTTCCTGACCGCATGTTGTGTCCATATAAAATGGTATGCGCATCCGTCAGACTCTCGGAAGTTTCCGCCGGAACAAAAATCGCTCCCAATGCATTCCGGCTGCGCCGGAAACTATGGGTAAGATAATAATCATTGTCTGAGCCGCGGCAGATCGGATAATCAATCTGTGTCCCAGGCACATAAATCCATCCAACGATCTCCGGATTGATCTGCTGCAGCCCCTCAAAGTCAAGGTTCCTGTACATCGGGGAATTCCCTTTTGGATCTTCCGTGTCAGAATCTGACACACTTTCCTTTGGCTCCTTCTCTTCCGGTTCCTCCAGGTAACCGCTGATAAGATCGACCTGTTCCTGGCGGATCAGATAATTCTGCCATACTTCCGGCAGCCAAAAAGACCCGACGATCAAAAGCATTCCAACAGCCAGACACATACCCGCCTTTTTCAATTTCCCACCTCCTGACCATGCCGAAGGCCGATGCCCCGGCACATATTTTTCTGTATCAGACTTTGACACCATAACAAAAAACCGCAGAAATCTTTTTGAAAGACTCCTACGGTTTTTCTTACTGCGGGGTATTTGACTCCTTTAACACATGTCCCGTGTCAAAGTCTGACACGGTTATTTTTCCATCGGAATCACATTTTCTACGATGTTGTTATGAGAATAATCGTCCCAACGGTATTTTTTGTTTTCGAATGTCACGCTGGTTCCTGTAGGTTTTTTCTCCAGGTTTGCAGATACATGGAAAATTTCAGATGGTGAAAGCCCGTATTCCGGTTGCTGCAGCTGTTGGATGGTTACATTATCGGTTCCCGTAACGGCAACCAGCCCGTAACGCAGCACCTGTAATTCGGTTACCGCATAATCCTTTCCCATCGGTATGTTTTTGAAGGTAATCGATGCTTCCACATATCCCTGACCGTCTGTATTCTTCTCTACATAGTCTTCCGTAAATGCAACAAACTTCTGATATTTATGGTGGACGCCAAAAAGGTCTGTTCCCTCTACCGTGAAGATAAACGTAGGATTTCCATGTGCCCAGGTGATCTCATCGGTTTTGATCTTCTTCACCACCGTCAGGTCGGTATATCGTAGGTCTTTCATGGTAACACTCTGTACCTCTGCTTTCTGTTCAAAAGTAAAGGTGATCGATTCCGCAAGCTGGTATCCGTTCGGCGCTGCTTCCTCTACAAGTGTATAATCTCCCGGAGCAAGTTTTTCAATCCGGTGCGGAGAATTTCCGGAGGTCCATGATGCGATTTTTTCGTTTCCCTTGTACAATGCCATTTTCGCTCCGGCAACTGGCTGTCCGGTGGATGCGTCTACCTTTGCAAGGTCCAGTTTTGTATAATCATTTTCCACCGTCAGCGTCGCGGACGCCTGTCCATTGACTTTTCCGTCTTTACCTACCGTAAATTCACGCACGGTGCTGTCAAGAAGATATCCATCCAAAGTTTTGCTTTCTTTGTAACAATACGTCCCTGGCGCCAGCCGCTGTACGGTAATTCTTCCATTTTTGTCTGTTTTGTAGGTATCTGCCGAATTTTCGGACTCGGTTTTTGCCCAGATTTTGAATTCCACGCCTGCCAGTACGGTGCCGTCGTTTTTGCTGACCTTCTGCAGCACCAGCTTATTCGGTGTGTTTTTATAATCAACCGTCCGTTCGGTCTGGCTGTCACTCAACGTAACCTCCTGGCTCTGCCCGGTAAGGACATATCCGGGCGCAGCTGCAGTTTCTTTCACGGTATAACTTCCGAGTTCCAGCGCTTTTGTCGTAGCGGTTCCGTTGTTTACCGTTACCGTATCGACCACGGTCCCCGCTTTCACCAGCACTTTGCCACCGGCGGTCGTGATATTGTTCTTGGCAATCACCTGGAACGTTGCCCCGGTAATTGCCGCACCGTTTTCCGCATCCGTTTTCCGGATGGTAATGGTACCTTTCTTTCTTGTATTGGTGGCATCATATTTCAAAGTGACCGTGCCTTCTTCGGTAACCGTGAATTCCTTTTCCCAACTGCCCGTATAACCGGATGGGTTTTTCGTCTCAACTACTTTGAACCTTCCCTGGTTTATGCCGTTGCGTTCCAGCCCTGTTTTCCAATAATATTTATAAACATTTTGCCATTCCAGATTCCCAATATCTTTCCATCCGCTTCCGGTCCATTCGTAGCACGTGAAAGTCGCTCCTGTCAGTGCCTCCCCTGTTTCCGCATCTGTCTTGGTCACAACAACATTTGCTTTCGGGCTAAACCGCATAACTGCTTCAGACGTATAGCCAAACTCCGAGGTAATCCATGCGGTATAGGTGGATTCGTCCACGTTCGTATGATTTGCTCCTTTATAGTACCAGTGTAAATTTCCTTTTGCACTGTTAGGAAGATTTTCCCATTTAGATACGTCCCATTTTTGATACTGGTAGTCTTTGGACTTTGGATTTACAACATCGACAAAAAACTGTAGCTGCGTTTCCGAACCTTCAAAGGTATAGGTTACCCAGCCAACTTCATTATTGGGATCGGTGGAAGAACTATCCGCCCAGATGGTCTGCGTTGCAGCGTCGTATCCCATTCTGGCTGCTGCTTCCTTTGTATAGTACACATCACCGCCTGAACTTAAGATTTTAAAGCCTTGGTTATAGTCCAGGTCATTCAGCGTATAATGTCCTTTCAAAGAAACCGGCTGCCCCTGGTTATTATAATAGGAAAATTTTACGGAGATATTCTGTACACAGATGATATTGATCTGCGGAAGCCTGGTATCCCCGCCCATGGTGATAAATACATTGGCATAATCGCTGCTTGGCAAATTCGTAAAATTGGTCCAGTCTGTCAGGGTAACCTTCATGTTGATGATTTCCCCATTGTATTCCCCGACATTTTTCAGGTCAACCGATAAATTCCCTTTCTTGTCGTTGGTCAGGATCGCACTTCTGGTATTTCCCCAGCCCCTTGTATCCGCATACGGATAAAACCTGCTGATATAATTTACATCTGCCTCCGAATTCCTGCAGAACGTATTATCCCAATTTCCATTGAACACAATCTGTGTCTGGTCGGTTACCGTTGGGACAAACTTATAGTCGCCATCCACCACATAATCTGACGTAACTTCGTGTCCGTTTCCCATCGTTGACAGATCCGCGTATCCGGCTGCCGCCTCCGCAGGCTTTGCCGAAGCAAAGCCCGCGATGGTTGTCAGGACACAGGCAGCCAGAAAGGATCCAATCCTATGGTTCCATTTCATGATTCAAGTTTCCCTCCTTCCTTCTACTAAGCAGTATGGTACTGGTTCCGACCGCCGCTGCCAATAACAGCGGGACAACCACATAGGGGTTTTCCAATCCTGTTTTTGGCGCTGCCATCTGGTCGATTGCCGGGCCGTCTGGTGTATCCACAATTTCTTCTGCGCCTTCCACGGAAAAAATCCAGTTAATAAAAGTTTCTCTCTGCGCATACGCATTTTTCAATTCTGCCGGAAGAGATAATTGAAATACAAAGCTGCCCGTTTCTCCCGGCTGATACGTTCCGAGGCTGATCCTGTTGTTAAGCGAAGCTGCTTCCAGATCCCCGGAATAGATCGGAGATCCATTTTGTGAAATCGTAAGCTGAAATTGCTTCAACAGATCCAGTTCTTCTTCGGTTAGCCCTCCCGGAGTTTCCGTCCGGAAGAAAAACTCTGCTTCCGTGTCTGTCGTATTGGAAATCGTAAAAGTATCCTGTACGCGATCCCCCGGCATTGCTTTGTCCAGATTCCGGAAGAAATCCTCCGGAACCGCTACCAGGTTCCGTGCCGCTCCTTCATAGGTCACCGTCATCTGCTGGTACTCCCGGCTCACTTCGGTAATGCCGTTATCCTCTTCATGGACGCAGATCTCAATTTCCTGGTCGCCCCAGGGCTGTTCTGACTGAAAATCAGGGGTAAAGTTTGCCGCCTGAATGGCTTCCGCGGTTACCGTAAGCTCCAGTGAAGTCCCGGAAGAAGCTTCCGTCCACTCCGCCGGTATGGTTACCGCTTCAAAAAAATCAACCGATGCTCCCTTTTCGAGCGGTTCTGTGTAGTAATAATACTCCCCTTTCCGGATCCACTGACTGGATATCCCTCCAAGGTCTGCATCTGACAGGAGGTATCCGGCTGTTTCCTTCGTGTCAGAATCTGACACGGGGCTGGAATGGTGCGTTACTTTCGCGCGTACATAACAAGTTTCTGCATAATTTGTAATACGCGGGATTTTGGATACCACCTCGGATGGAAGGACAATCCTGTTTTCTGCCAGATCATATTCCGTTTCCTTTCCATTGATTTCCTGATATTCCTGAATTCCGATATTGATATCTCCGGTTGAAATATGGTTCTGCACCGAAACAGAATCCTGATAATACGCATACGTTCCACTGATTCCCAGGCACGCAGTCATGAGCACACCTGCGGCAATCATCCGTTTTTTCTTCAAGTCTGCCCACCTCCTCCATAATGCGCCCAGGCTTCTTTATAGTCCTTGTAAGGCTGCGATCCATCGGTCGTCTGTACCGATTCTTCGTATACGTCGATCCTGATGTCCGACGCTTCCGCCTGCCCTTTGGCTGTCACGCCAGAAAACAGGTTCGTCGTGCTGCTTCCCACTTCTACAACATGTTTATAATAATAATACCCGTCTTCTCCCGCTTCCCAGTTCTCGGTATCCAAATTTTCTAACGCAATCAGATCCTCACTGTAAGACAACGCTACCCTGATATAACATGGTACATTCCCCTGATTCGTGACCTTTACCTTTTTTGCCACGTGTTCTCCCGGAGGAACAGGAGTCGGCGTTGGGAACTCTTCTTCAACGGTTGTTGTATTATTTCCAATCACGAACTGGTTGTTCACATCCGCGTGGTCTGACATGTATGCTGTCGCAGACGCCGTCCCGGAAACAGCACTGATTACAGCGATCATGCCGCAGAGCAATCCTGCGGCAGCCGCCATGATTTTCTTTTTTTTCATGCTGTCTTCTACCTTTCTGTCGGATCCGGACGATCCCGGATCCGATCCTCACCGATCCGCCGGTTATGCCAGTCCTGCCTCGTCTTCGATGCCTTCATCCACCTCTGGTTCAGCCTCGTTTCCTGCATCGGTTTCCTCACCTGCCGACGGGTCTTCTGTCGTTCCTTCCTCTGCCGGTTCAGCTTCCTCTGTTGTTCCTTCGTCTGCTGGTCCAGCTTCCTCTGTCATTCCTTCGTCCGACTGAACGACGATATCACCTGCCTGTCCGTCGTTCTGGTTCACATATTTCTGCCATGCATCTGCTGCCTGTTCCGGAACGCTGGTGCCATCGCCGGTATTCAATGCCTGGATTGCGTAGAAATTGACAGGTACATCAAACTGATCCTCATCGATCTGTCCTTCCACCACATTCGCGAAGGTTACGGACGTGAACAGCGGATCGGTTGTTTTTCCCGGCGCAAGGATCTCATTATAGCTGTAAACATATACCATGTTATTATCGACACGTCTGGAATACATCAGGGTCCATTTTTGGGAAACATTGTTCATCGTGAACAGTTCGGTATCTTTTGCAACGCCCCCATTCTGCCGGTTTCCATCAGCATCTGTCGTGATAACCTTCGCGATTGGAATCGAAACATCCATGTATACATACGCGTCGTTTTTTCCTACATTTTCAATCTGCGGATCTTTCGCAATCTCTTCCGTCGGTACGATATCATTGGTCTTTCCATCCGGATCCGGGGTATAGTTCGGCTCTTCCCCTTCAATGTCCACTTTTCCGACGGTAAACTGGTTGGTCAGATCCTCTTTGTCAGTAAGGTATGCTACGGTACTTCCGGCTGCCAATGCGGCACATAACGCTCCTGCAACTACGAATGCTGCGATTTTCTTTCTCTTCATAATTTTATTTCTCCTTTTTCATTTTCTTTCTTTTCCAGTTTGTAATCTTTGTTTTTTTCAGATTCCTGGACACCCGAGAAAAGCAAGATCAGAAAGAGAAGAAGTGCAGCCACCCCGATCACCAAGTACCTGTATTCCTGCAGCCACATAATCCCGTAACCAAGATAGGGAATGCAAAACACAACCGTACCAATAATGTTTTCCGGAGCCGTTACCCCTGTATCTTCCTCCTGGTTGGCATCCCCTTTTGTGATAAATCCTCCTTCTGTCTCTTTGATGATGCGATGTGTCACTGTCTGGCCATTTTTCGAAAAAGCAGCAATGTCTCCCGCTGATACAGTCGTCCGGGATTGATCGGTAAGGACCACCGATCCGACCGGAATCACAGGCTCCATCGACCCAGACAGAACCACGTAAGGCTTTATCTCCCGGGTTAAAATAAAAAAAGCCGCAGCGATCGCAAGCAACCCCACAGCTTTCCAGGCTCTTCTCTTTTTTCTTTTCACTCTTTTCTCCTCACTTCTGTGTCATACTTTGACACGGTTTTCCATGCGGTCCGTTCAGACCCTCATACGCATCCTCTCCTTTCGAAAAGGGCAGAAAAAAACACCTTCATGTACCATATCTGGAACACAAGGTGTTTTCTCCCTTTTATTCATTTTCCGCCAGAGATGAATTTCGAGGTGATTTCCTATCCACTTCTGGTGATTTTATCATACTACTCTTTTTTCGGTATGTCCATTTCCATTTTTGCCATTTTATTTCGATTATTTCCATTTTTGCCGTTTTATTTCCATTATTTTCATTTTCGCCGTTTTATTTCGATTATTTCCATTTTCGCCATTTTATTTCCATTATTTTCATTTTCGCCGTTTCATTTCGATTATTTTCATTTTCGACGCTTTATTTCCATTTTTTTATTATCCGCCGGTTTTGACAATTATTATGAAGTTTGCTATTATGTAAACAGATAAGAAGGATTAATTTTTTTACAGATATTGCAAAATACACTACGTAAAGAACATCACTTAGGATAATCTGTAAGAAATGAACGCTACGATCGGAGGATTCCATATTGAAATACAAAATCTTTAAAACCAAAGGGAAAATTGACCGGGATATCAGGAAACACGAATTGATCGGGATTGAATACGGCAAGGATATCTATTCCGCTACAGACGATATCATCCGCGCTGTAACGGACGATTTAAAGGAAACGGAAGAATATCAGCATGCAGACGTATCTGCCTATGCTCCAGAACCGGTAGAGGACTTTCGGCGCAGCCATCGCTATGATTACTATAGCCTTGGAATTGTTTCTCCGCCCCATGCTGCAAAAAACATTCTCATAGAGTACGGCATCATTGAAACAAATTGACCGGATGCCATTCTTGTTCGCTGCGAAGTAATGAAAATAAGTAGTAAACGATGCACTAAGAAAATACTTTAAGTATAAGGACAAGAAATAATAAAGTATGTAGCTTTTGCGAAAACTCTGCTCGTGTCACACTTTGACACGGGGGATTATCTCTGTCCCTATAACATATCCCTAGGAAATTATAAAGATTCTCCTGAACGCAGAAAACAGCCGGACAGACAGCAGCCTTCGTTCTTTCCTCAATCGATCCTATTGCCAAAATCCGAAAAAAGAATGAGAAGAAGGAAAAAGAAACACTTGTACCCCATTACCGGATGCGCTATATTTGAGATAAAAAAAGGAAAGCCGTCACTATTTGATATGATATGATACCTCTAAAGTAGACAGATTAAATATAAAAATCTGTTACTTTGGAGGTATCATATCATTGGGAGTAGTGGCGGCTATTTTCGTCTATCCTTGAAAATCTCGTAAACAGGACCGACAAGGGCAACAATGAATATCAAGAGTTGAATTAAAACCACTTCCTTTCTTTAAAAATGGCATAGAAAAAACGAGGGTGTTCGGTCCTCGTTTTTTCATTGATTATAATTTATTCCAAAAGACGGTAATGCGTATTCCTGCCCTTTCCTTCTTGGACAATCTGACCGCTCTCCATCATTCGCTTTAATAACCGACCACATGCAGTCTGGCTGATTTCCAATGTTTTTTCCAAATCTTTCCTTGTAAACGTGCCTTGTTTTTTTGCCAGATCAATTACCAGATTCTCCTGAACGAATCCAACCAACTTGTCTGTGGAAGGTTCGTTCTGCTCTGTATGCACATTCAGGTTTGGGAGGATAATCTTAAAAGCATTGTCGGAAGTTTCTATTTTAGGGGTTTTTCCGGTGCCAGAATAAGCCTCCTGAATCTTTAACATTCCGGTTCCATAGGCTTCGATCAATTCCAAACGATAAAATACATTTGCCAGTTTTACATTCCGGCATACGGAAATCCCCATCATAATATCATTCAGGGTCACACCGCTTACAAGCCCCCCGATAGAAGTGAACTCAATCCGATCTTCATAAAGGCTGATAAAAGTGCTGGCACGGAATGAATATTCACGATGCACAAGCAGGTTCAAAAGGACCTCCCTGACAGCCGTTTCAGGGTAATCCCGCTGATCGATCCGGCGCAGTTTTTGAAAAGTAGAATGAATCTGGTTGCGGAAATCAATGTAATCATATACTTCATCCATCTGCCTGAACAAAGAGCCAGAAAATTCTTTACGATCCTTAAATTCCTGTTGTGTTGTTCCTTCAAAGGCCGCTACTTTGATCGTATGCACACACTGATCGGACAGTAGAAGTCCCAGATTTGTATAAACTCCATCATGGGTCATAATTCCTAATGTTTTCATCTGAGGCTCGCCAAACGGGATATTTCTTTCAGAAAATTCCTTCCGTGCCGCTTCAAAAGTTAACTCCTGTTCCAATGACCGCATATCCTCAAAATGGTCTCCATCGGTTTCCTTAATCATACGGCGAATTGCCGTATTAGTAGCCGGAACAGAAGAATATCCTTGACGCACAAAAACGCCTTCTGGTCTTAACCCTTTTTTGGCGATATAATAGGGTCGCTCAGTTCCCTGCTGAACGTCAATAGCAATAATCCGCTTCCCATCCTCGTTCAATGTTTGATAGTGCAGGAACATGGTTAGATCCGGCTTGATTGCATCCCGTACCATATTGCTGACTTGTAAAGCAACTCCGTCCGGGTCGTCCACTCCGATTACAGTTCCATCGTCCTGAACACCAATATATAGTTTTCCGCCCTCACAATTTGCAAAAGCTATAATCTCTTTTTTTATGTCATCCACAACAATAGACTTTAGTTCCACGGTTTCGCTTTCCTGAAAAATCATCTGTTCACCTCTTGGATATATTCTACCCATATTCTAACCATTCTAACCATCATTGTCAACGAGTGGTTAGAATAATGGTTAGAAAAGCAGGGAGAATACAAAGAAAGGAATAAAAATCAGGCTCAAATCGAGCTTTTAAAACAAATCTGTCCTAAATTTTATATTTTTTTCGGGACAGATTCTAACCATACTATCTATTCTGTGGTTAGAAAAATGAAATATCGTGTCAATGAGTGTGAACCGATTATAGTACGATTGAACTGATGTCGCATAATACCCTCCACACGATCTAACAATATTCTTATATTTGTTCGTGTCATACTTTGACACCACATATTATTTGATTTTCACTGAATTCTTTTTATGAGCCGGTTTTTCATTGCCTTTTGACAGGAACAGCTGTTTCCGCTTCAGGATCTGATCGATCTGTAGATTGATCATACCTTCCAAAGCTTTTAATCGCTCTTCCGGTAATCCGATCTTTTGATTTCTCTGGAACTGAAAACCTTTCATCTGAATCAAATCTGAACGGATTTCCGGAGTAAGCGCTTCATACGCAATTTCATTAAAATCCTCACCGATTCTGGTTGGTCTTGTTGCCAGATACTCTTCCAGATGAAGAAAATCTTCTTCTTCCGCATACGGAAGCAATGCCTGATTATGATCGAAAACCGGTCCCATCTTTAAAATCTGTAAGGTATCTGTATCAAACATCATGCCATAGTTGCCAGCATGGCGGTCTGTATTAAGAATTAATGCATCCAGCACTAACATTCTTCGAAACGCATCTTCCGCTCCATGTTCTTCCATATACCGTAAAACATTGGTAACCGTTAAGTCCGTTTGCAAACATTTGTAAATTGGGACAAACCCTGTTTTTTCATTTGTAAACAGAGGACATTTTGATGCAAGTTTTCCGTGGTAGATGACGGATGTATATGGGACAAACTCTTTACAGATCCGATTAGCCACCTGGGAAGCATACACTTCAGAAAAGGGTTCCAGTCCTGCGTTTCTGCTGCCACTCGACCCACGTTTTAAAAGGGAAATGGTTCCGTCCGGATCACGCACCCAACATTTTGCAAACGAACCATCCGTTTCAAATTCTGGTGATGTAGTGGAAAACCTTGCTCCATACATGCCCCCTTCAAAAGCTATTCTCGCAATTGTTTCATCAAATTCATTTTTATAAAGCGACACTTCATCCCATCTCAGGGAACTCTCTTCCGGTTTGGTCCAAAAGGTATCATTTAAACTCAGTGCATGGGTGATCTTTACAAACCCATCTAGCCTGGAACAGCCACATACCCGCATTAACTCTGCAATATGTTCCCGATGCTTCGGAGCCTGCCGACTTTCAATCCAACTTTGAATACTTCGAAATCCAAGCGGAAGCAAATCGGTATATCGTTCCGTTTCTTTTAGTTCAACAGTACCAAACGTTCCCTCAAGAATCGTAAACTTCAAAACCGGCCGATCTTTATTCATTAACAAGAACGATTCCATTATTCGTCTGTGTCAGACTTTGACACGCTCCTTCCTTCTGATATTCGTTTCAGATATCTTCTTTTTTGGGCATCCAGTTTTTGGAAATATGGAAAAAATTTTTTACCGCAATCATCTAATCATTTCTCTTTTTATCATTATATCCACGAAAATTAACAAAGTCAATTTTGAGTTTTTGACATTTTTATAAGTGTTCTCTTTTTTCGTTCATTCACTTGTCTTTACATTAGATGTCTGAATTTGCTTTGTATCTTACACCATAGCTGCTATGATACCCAGCTTCCCGCAAAAATCTTCCGATTTTCTTTACCGTACTTCTATTTTGAGCCATAATTATCATAACCACTCCATTTTCAATCATTGCCTGGTGCCCATGATTTCTTAGAAATACCACAGCTTCTTCCTTTTTCATTCCTACATACTCCTTCCTGATTTTCTTAATCCGTGTCAGACTTTGACACAGATTCCCCACTTATCTGATGCACTAAGAAACGTGAATGTTTCTCACATTCTTCAAGATACATTAAGAAAATTACATTTAGGTTAAGCCACATAGAGCCAGAAGCTTTTCACTTCATCACCGAGAACGAAAAACATTTGTGCTTCCAATAGCAAACGGCTCCAAAGCTTTTCTTGGAGCCGTTTGTCTTTTCGTGAGTATCCCGGTAACTATACTCGTGTCAAAGTGTGACACGGATTTATTTTTTAAAATGAGCAAGAAGCATATTATAAGTATCCTCCGTCATAACAGTTTTCATATAGGAATCCCCATCTTCCCATCCAGCATTTTCCGCTTTAAATGGAGCCAGCGATGCAATAGCTGAATATATCTTAGATCCATCATCTGCCTCCTTATACATAACAACATATGAAGAAGCAGTTATGAAGTCATCCATTTGATTTGCCTTATGTGCAGGTGAACTCATCCACTGACTAAAGATGTCATTTGCAGTCAAATTCTTTTTCTGACCTCCAAGACCATTTTGTGATCCATTATGATCGGAAAGAGAATCAAAATCATCTTCTCCTTTCATAAGACGCAATAAGTTATTTCCCGCCACTGCTATAGCCTGGTCTTTCTCAAATCCATCGGACCATTCCATTTCCAGATGCCCTTCCAGCACTCTCTGCTGATTCACGAGATCAAAGACCTGGCGTGACATTTCTTCGTCATAGATGATTTCATCCAGATAATCTTCGTCTGTCTTCGGCAGCGAAACACTTACAGTCGTATTGTCGATACATCCATTTGCCGTCTGCGCATAGATATAAGTCCATCCTTCGCTGACCGCTGTAACTTTTCCATTCTGGTCTACGGTAGCGATTTCTGGATGTTCGCTCCACCAGGTGACTGTTTTATCCGTTGCATTTGCCGGACGGATATCCAGGGTAAGCTGGGTGGTTTCCCCGATCGCGGTCAGTGTCGTGCTCTGATCCACGCCGTTGGCATCCAGCACATACAGCTCAGATACTTCTACCTTCTGCGCTTTGACGGTAATCTGGATGCTTCCGGATACTCCAGAGCCATCCGCCGCCGTTGCTGTGATCGTAACGGTTCCAGCCTGATGGGCAGTAACCGTGCCGTCGGAGGACACGCTTGCCGCATCCGGATTGCTGGATGACCAGGAGACCGCTTTGTTTGCAGCATTGTCCGGAGTCACCGCAGCGGTAAGCTTTTGTGTTGTTCCTGCTGTCATTTCCTGATTGCCGGATACAGTGATTTTACGAACCTTGATTTCTTCCGGCGTTTCTGTTGGTGTCGGATCTGGGGTTTCTGTTGGTGCCGGGTCAGGAGTCTCCGTCGGCTGCGGAGTCGGCACTGCCGTATTCTTCAATGTTCCATTGCAGCTGCTGTCAAAGACATATTCTTTTCCGTCAATAGTAACGGTCTGGTCATGGAAAGCGCCGCCCCAGCCACGGAAATAATAATGGATTCCATCCGATTCCACCCAGCAGTCATGGAGCATCCTGCCCTCTGCATCAAACCCATAAACATCATTATCGATTCTTCGGATCGTATTCGCATAAGCAGCGCAGGTTCCCTGGTCGAAATAATACCAGTTCCCATCCATCTGCACCCATCCGGTGTTTAACGCGCCGCCCCAACCACGGAGGTAATAACGGTTTCCATCTTTCGTATACCAGGTATCATGGAGCATTTTGCCGTTTTCATCGAACGCATACAGGTCTTTATCGATTTTTTCAAAGGTATTGGCATGCGCTTTACAGTTTTCTTTATCAAAATAATACCAGTCGCTTCCAATCTGCTTCCAGCCCGTGTTTAACGCGCCGCCCCAGCCACGGAGGTAATAACGGTTTCCGTCTTTTGTATACCAGGTATCATGGAGCATTCTGCCGTCTGCATCAAACGCATACAGGTCCTTGTCGATTTTCTCAAACGTATTCGCATGCGCTTTGCAATTTTCTTTATCGAAATAATACCAGTCGTTTCCGATCTGCTTCCAGCCCGTGTTTAACGCGCCGCCCCAGTCACGGAAATAGTAGCGGTTTCCTTCCGCATCCGTATACCAGCTGTTATACAGCATGCCGCCCCAGCCACGGAAATAGTATAAATCGTTATCGATCTTGATAAATTCATCGGACTTCATGGTTCCATCTTCATTCAGCATATACCAGTCGATGCCATCTTTGACCCAGCAGTTCTTCAGCATGTTCCCATCCTGGTAATAATACCATTTGCCGTTTTCCTGTTTCCATTCTCCGTGTCCGATGACCTGTTGGGTGCTGGCAGCTGCGTACACCGTTGTTTTCGGTACCGTCACCGGCACTGCAAGAGTCCCAGCCATTAAGCCCATTCCAAGCAGCATTGCGATTACTTTGTTTCTTTTCATACAATCCTCTCTTTCTGTGTCAGACTTTGACACGCCTTTTTATTCCTCAATCTCTTCTGTTTTAGCATCATTGGCAAGTTTCTCCAGGTATTGTTCCTGCTTCTGCGGCGTCAGCCGCCGAAAATACTGCAGCATCCGCTCTTCCATTCTTTTCCGGTCCTGTACCTGGGACGGATCAGCATACAGTTTGATCTCCTTTGTTTCGCTCTGGGTTTCTTCCCCATGTTCGAAAAAATACGTTTCCGGGACATGGAACGCTGCACTATACGCTTTCATCACCCAGTCGGAAAACTCCCTCTCTCCTTTTTCCCAGCGGCACACAGCCCCAGGAGATACGCCGATCAATTCGGCCATTGCTTTTTGGCTAAGCCCGTGCTTCTTCCTGATTTTCTTCAAACGCTGTGCCACTGTCATTGTTTCACCCTCTTTCTTTGTCGTCAGTATATATCATAAAATTGACAATGTCAATTTATTTTTATTAATTTTGCCCAATTCTCTTTACGGTTATATTGCTGCCATCAACTTTTGCTTGTTTCTCGATGGATTCCGCCAGCGAGACAAAGATTTCTTCCTCCGTCTGATAGTCCGTTGTTTTCCTTTCCCAGCTAAGGGACACCGTTAGTCCATGGCTGTTTTTTGCCGCCCCTGAAAACACGCCGGATAAGGACTGTGTCGTACAGTGGATCGTCAGTTCTCCCTCCAGGAACTTACAGTCTTTAAACGCTCCTGACATACTGGTGCAGGATGCTGGTATTTCCCCTTCCACCACTGTAAGCCCGGTACAGCCGGAATATGCCGATGCAAGGTTTTCCGCTTTTGACGGGATGGAGGCACGGGTGATATTCAGGCAGTTTTGATACGCCCCCTGCAGATTGGTCACGCTGTCTGGTGTGCTGGTATCCGAAAGCGCCGTACAGCCATTGTAGCAATTTTTCATATTTGCCAGTTGCACACAGGCAGAGGCATCCGCTGCATAGACCAGTGCTTTGCAGTCCCTGTATGCCTCTTCTGCAGTCCTGAGATTACCGGGCAGCTCACCGCCATCCCGGACTGCGGAACCGCTGTAACACGCTGTAAGATCTTCCAGATACACCGCCGTACCCATTTCCGGCACCGCCTCCATCGCTGTGCATCCATAGAACGTCCGCACCATACTCCGTACGGTATCCGGCACCGGGCACAGCATAGCGACAAAATCCGTATTGCCTGAAAACCAGTCATCCATGCGTTCGATTTCGGCTGCTGGATCAATCCACGTAAGATACAGGACGCCATCTTCCTGCCAGGGGATCTCATGCTCCTTAAAATTCTTCACCGCGCCATTCCCGGCAATTTCCAAATCCCCATTTTCATACAAGACTGCCTGTACTGCCTCTGGATCCTGCCGCCCGATCTCATACCTCTGCACTTCCTCCCGTCCGATCAGCGCTGTCGCTTCCGCGCGGATTTCTTCATCCTCCGTCAAAGCTGCGGTAATTTCAAACTCGTGCCCATGTTCCGGTACCTGTTCCGGCGTTATCACATACTCCTCCGTTGGTAGTTCCCGGATGACTTGGTTTCCAGCTTCGTCCACTCCTTCTGCAGTGACTTTCACCTCCCCCAGTTTCTCACCGGCTGGATAAGTCTCCTGGGTGGTAACTGTGATCGCTGTTATATGCTCTAACTTCGCAGTTTTCTGCCTTGTCCCATTCCAAAACCAAAGGGTACCTCCTACTGCTGCCGTAACAGCAATCAGGCAAACGATCATCCGGCCTTTCTTTTTTTTGCCTGTCCCTTTTTTGACCTGTCTTGTTCTCATATCCCTCTCCTTCCGCATCATTTCATCGCCCATGTTCCCATGCATTTCTATTGCTGCTCATCTGCAGCATTTTTCAAAAACGCCTGTTCCAGCTTTCCGTAATCATACTCCCGCTGGTGGAAATTGCTGAATGTATTTCTGCAGGTCGGCGGCGCATATCCATGTTCTTTCCGCTGTTGATTCAGCCTTGAAGTAAGTCCTGCCTGGTATAAGGCGGTCAAAAGATAGTTTTTTAAGTTTCGGATCTCCGGTCCGTTTTGTATGCGCTGCAAAAGATCCCGTACCTGGTCCCGGTTGATCCGCTGCAGCCTGTCCGCGATCTGCGCGGCAGATATTTTTGTTTGCCCGATGTATGTATACGCAGGCCGTGTTCTTCCTCGGATCCCATACGTTTCCAACAGCCCAAGAATTTCATTCAGGAGTTCCTGGTCGTATCCGGCATCCAGAAGTTCCCCATAGCCCATCCGGTCTTTGATCTCCTCCTCTTCTTCCTGCAGCGGTTTCCTGGTAAGTATATTATTTATCTTAGATGATGAAGAAGATGATGTATTATATTTTATATCTTTTGTTAGAATAGTATTTTGTTGGTGGCGATTTTCCGTGGTTGGAAAACCCGATCCTGGTGGTTCCACGGTTGGATTTCCCGTGGTTGGAAAATCCGATCCTGGTAATTCCGCAGTTGGATTTCCCAAGGTTGGAAAATCCGATCCTGGTGAATTTCCTTCCAGATTTTTCTCCACGATCGGAAAACCCGATCCTGGCAAATGAGCGGGAGATTCCTTTTCTTTTTCCTGTTGATCTGCCATTTCCTTCTCTTTAGAAGCCTCCATTTCTGCAGATGCTGGGAGGGTTTCTTTTGCCCCTTCGGATTCTTCCGGAATTACGGTATCCGGTGTTTCCAGGATATAATATTCTGTCCGGATGATATGTCCTTGTTGATCCCGTATCCTGCGCCGGACAATATATCCCTCTTTTTCAAGTTCGAGGAATGCAGTCCGGACGCTTTCATAGCCGTCCTTGCATATTGCCGCAATCCCTCGGACGCTGTAATTCCAGTCATCCGGCAGGCTCAGCAGCTTGCTCATCAATCCCATCGCTTTGAGCGATAAATGTTCGTTTTGCAGGTGATGGTTGCACATCACAGTATAATTATTGTTTTTTATCCGCCGAAATACTTCTGCCATACCAGTACCTTCCTTTTCCCCAGGCTTGTTTACCAATTCGGAATGTATTTTTTGTTTTTACGGTCCCATACCATGACAGTGACCCAAATTTCACCATCATCAATCCATTCCGTCAGCTTTTGTACATCCTCCCATTCCCATTCCAGAGGATATACCCCGGAATATTCTACGCCGCATGGGATGGCAGGAAATTGATACCATACACGGTTAAGGTCCCAACAGCCATCCATGGAATCGACCCGTATATGGTTGTCTTCTCCCAGATATTTTTCAAATATGCCAACCGTTTTCTGAAACGCTTTTTTTGACATCAATTCCTCTTCATCATACGCCGCTTTCGATGTGGTGATTGAAAAAATTGCGTTTGTAATTTCTTTTCGTTCTCTTCTTCCTTCGATGGATCTTTTGATTTCATTCCAATCCCTCATAGTCCTGGTTCCTTTCTTTTTCTGTATTTGTGAAGATGATAGCAGCAAGGCTTTTCGGATCGCCATAACCATACAAGAGATATTCTTCCAGGATCTCCCTTATGGTCTTTTCCGGTCTGCTATCGTATAAAATATCCTCTAAAGGCGTGCTGCATACCGATTGATAGATATTGCTGTACAGCTGGCACTTCGCATGATTGGCTGTCCTGATTTTCTGGCGCGTCTCAGCCAGCAATTCTGCCAATCCATTTTCATCCATGTCTTTCACCCCCATCCTCAAAAAAACTTAATTGCCTGATTGGTTCGAAATTCATCCACAAGACCTCTTCTTTTCTGCTTGCGATCTGGCTGTAAGCAGTTGTTTTCTCTTTATGCCATGATCGGAGCTTGTCGGAATACAAGTCATTCTCATACCCACTGATAATCGCGGCTCCCTGGTGTTTCAGCAATGCATCCAGTAATTGGCTATGTTCCGAATCATCCATTTCACATCGGTACTGTTTTCCATGCCTTTTTTGAAGTACATAGGGTGGATCACAGTAAATCAGAACATCCTTATGATTAAATCGGCGGATCAGCTGTACCGCATCCATTTGTTCGATCTGTGCTTCCTTTAATCGCTCTGCTGCCTCCATAATACACTGTGGCAAGGCATTCCACTCTTTTACCGCATATGCACGTTCTCGGCCATGCACGTCGTTTTTCCATCCAACTTTTTCTCCATTTGTGCGGAATCCATGCGACATGTTAAGGCGTACGCAAAAATTCACTGCCCGGTCAAAGGGATCTTCCGGATCTTCTGAAAAAGCTTTCTCATATATGCTTCTTGCATATGGAAGAAAAGCAATCTCTCTGGCTAAGCGTTCCGGGTCTTAGCGAATGCATGCAAAAAAATTTACTACATTCCCATCTAAATCATTGATCGTTTCGATATCACTTGATGGCTTATGAAAAAATACTGCACCAGACCAAAAAAAAGGTTCCAAGTAGCTATGATGATCCGGAAAAAAAGAGAGAATCCATTTGGAAAGCCCCCATTTGGCTCCCGGATATTTAAGAATTGCGTTCATCGTTCCTCCATTCCAAAACCCTAATTCTTCCCCATTCAAAAATTTATTTTGATATTATGTTTATCTGCTTATCTTCTACATTTATTTCGATGGTTACATTGGCATAATTAATGGAATTCAATGCATCTGCCATGACTTCTTTGCCATCCATATACACTGTATAGCCATCCTCTACGTACTCAATTACTTCTGACCTGGTTTTTTCTGATGATACCTGCTGGAAATGATTGAACGGAATGAGAAGCGCTTTTGCTAATATAGCGATTCCCAAAAATATAGACGCAACACCCAACACACCATAAAATGGTTTTGTAAGTCTCTGAAATCCAAAACCTATCAAAACTACTGCCACCACCAATAACACAATAGGTAACACAAGATATAATATAATCTCTTTCAAAATCATTTCTCCTTTCAACGAAAAGGTAATTCTTCATCCATACCTTCCGGGATATCCATGAATCCTTCTGGATCAGCCTCCGTGCCAGGGTTTGCCTCAGAAGGAACCTCATTGTTTTTACGGCTTTCGGCAAATTCCTGCTGTTCCACGATCACATCCGTGGTATATACCTTTTGCCCTTCCTGGTTCGTATAACTTCCCGTTTGCAGCCGGCCGATGACGATGATCCGGATCCCTTTGTAGAAATATTTTTCAGCAACTTCTGCTGCTTTTCCAAAGGCAGTGCACCGCAAAAAATCTGCTGTTGCTTCTCCATCCTTTTTGTATCGCCGTTCTACCGCCAGGGTATAGGATGCCACTGCCATAACTTTTTCGCCGGAGGTGTATCTGATTTCCGGATCTCTGGTAAGCCTTCCCATTAATATGACCTTATTCATTGTTTTCTCCTTCCTGTGTCAGAGTTTGACACGCTTGTTTTTCTTTCCCGGACATTTTCTGGTGCTTTCTTCTTTCTTTGCCGTTGTTTCGCTGGTTTGCAGCCCGTGCATCTGGTCACAAGCTTCCAAGCCCATGCTGCTGTCTAAAGGTTCTGGCGCTTCGTGAAAATACTTGTTTAAAAACCATGGGATCTGCCGTACTTTCAAGCCTTCCTGATACATGGACAAGATCTGCCCGGCAGTAATTTCTCCCTCCCAATCGCATCGATGGATCACGATAGCCTGCGGATCCCTGGAACAAATAGTATCCAGCCAGCTTGCATCCAGCCAGTCTAAGTTCTCCAGAGGCGGCAGATACAGCATTTCTCCCTGCCAGGTACCATGTTCTTTCCAGATAACAGTCCAATGGTTTTCACTGTTCAGTTCCTCCAAATAGTATCCGATCAATTCTTCCAGTGTCATACGCATATCCCCCTACTGAAATTTGCTATGCCTATAGGTTCCTCAAAATTTCCTGCATGCGCCGGACCATACGTGCACCTTCCCAAAAGGATGTTTCCTGAAATTCAGCCAAAATTTCGATCATTTTTGCTTCCGCCGGTCCCTCATAGCTTTGCGCGGACAGGCTTTCCAACTGGTCGCAGACATGATCGACACGGGAATGTCTCTGCATCCAGTAAACATAGAGATTCTCTAAGATTTCATGACAAGAGTCTTCTCTGTCACGAAAGGAACGGTCAAACCATTTCTGAAGGTCTTCCTGCCGGTCCAGCAAATCCTCAACAAAGATTGTAATGAGATCAGCCGCTTCTATCTCTGCTGTTTCTGCCAATGCCTGCAGCTTTTTTTCTTTTTCCTGTGATAAGTTGATTTGAGTTATCATGGTTCCCTCCTTTTTCCACTTCCGGAGTTTCCCGGAAATGGAATGAATGTTCTTTTTTCATCTGAAATCATTGCAGTTCACGCAGATAATGTTCTGCTGCCTGCAGGATCAGCTGGTTCTTCCACAGCTGTTCCTGATTCTCCTGCCATTGTCCGTTCGCCTCCTCCATCTTCTCCTGTATTTCTCTTATGACTTCACGCAGTAATTTCCGCTTTTGTTCTATCGTTGGTTGATCGTTTCGGTTATCTTCTGCGCCTGGCTCTGATTGCTCGGAAGCAAACGGTCCAAACATATCCTCCAGATGTTTTACGAATCCGATGTATGACATGGATAATCTGTTTTTATCCAACGTAAAGGACACACCGTTTGCATATCCCCGGAAACAAAAATCAAAATTCCCGTCCCCTCCGCCAGAAGTTCCATCCGGCGCCAGGTATTGCTGTACGCTCTGCGCACGTTCTTTGTTTGTTTTGCCAGTATTGCAGAGTGCGATAACCTTCTTCATCCTTTCCGGCGCCCATTTCACATATCTGGCAATCATTTTTCTTGCGGTTTCCTCTTCCTCTTCGGAATGGTTCTTTCCGTCCTCTTCGGAAGCATCGTCTTTGCCATACAAAACCATGCTTTCTTCATATGGTACATAGGTTTCCGTGTCAGGGTTTGACACCGGGGAATTCCTCGTTTCTTTCTCTGCGTCTTCTATTGCCACGGCATTCCACATAGACTGGATCGCTGCTGCCAGATAGAACCATTCAAATTTCCCTATCAGATGCTTTGCATCATACAACCGGATACACCCATCCTGAAATTCCATATGCCCTGTCTCCATATCGCGGATCTGAAAATAATAATCACTCTTTCCATACCTCTTTTGAATTTCATGCGGAGAAGCCGTTACATCCATCACCCGCTTCGCAAAATCTTCCAGTAACCAGATTTTTTCTTTTCTGATAAACTGCTTTGCAAAAACATTCAAAAGTTCCCGTTCTTCTTCCGTCGGTTTTCTGATACAATCCGGTTCCTCCGGGACTGCATCCTGTGTCAAAGTTTGACACGATTTTGTCTTTTTATATTCTGCAATCGCTGCAACCGTAAGCTCTTCCATTTTTAACAGTGTTTTCTGGTCTTCTTCCTCAAGATGTGCAAGTTCATTTGCCACTGCCGTTTTGATATCCCCGGAGCGATAAGCTTCCATGCCCTCTGCGCATAGATGATTGTATATGTAATTGTAATTCTGCACAGAGGTCTCACCGGTCTTTAATTCTTTGGCAATGCGTCCCCGGAGTGCCCGCCCTTTCAATTCCTCACTGCCCGGAAGATGCGGGATAATTTCCGACAACCGCTGGACTTCCAGCATTTTTTCATACCCGGTCTTTTCACGGTAGCTGTTGGTCGTGATCAAAAGGTATTCGGCTCTCCAATCGTTCGCCTTTTCTACATGGCATGGCACCATTGCGTATTGGGGAAGCTTCCTGTCTTCCACCAAACGTCTTATCGCCTCCAGCCGTCTATGTCCCGCCAACAATTCATACTGGTCTGCATCCTGCTGGCGAACAACCAGCGGCTGCAGAATGCCACCGGCAAGTTCAATCGCATCCGCCTGTTCTTCGATATCTTCCTGGAGGTAAAACTGCATTTTACTCGGATGGATCTGCGAGTAATGGATCATAGCCACCTCGTAGTGCCCTTTTTCCTTTGGCTGCCTGATCGAACCGTTATTCTTTAAAATTGTACTGATATCCGCCATCGCTTATTTCTCCATTTGCAAAATGAGGTTGGTAAGTTCCTGATAGTCGCGGGTTGCCGCGTCGAACCGCCGATGTTTTGACAACGGCTTACGCGCTTCGATCGATGTGTTGACCGATTCCCGGTAGCGTACAATCTTTGACAGTAACGGATAATTGTATTTTTCGATCATTCCGCTCAAAAGCCGGTCCTGTGAAGCCCGTCCAGCATATTTGCTGATGAAAATATGGTACTCTAAGCCGGGATTATATTGGTCTTTGATCTGCTTAATGTAGTCATCTAAGATAATCAGCCCATTTCTCCCATAGCCGTCCAGCTCGAACGGAACCAACAGTTCATCCGCCGCGATCATGGCTGCAATGGTATGCAGCTGCATGGAGGGGTGGCAGTCAATAAACACATAATCGTATTTCTGCCGAACCTGCTGCAATGCTTCTTTGAGACAATCCGCTTCCCCAACGGCTTCCTCCATCTTGGATGACCCTTTGACGATATCGAGGCGGTCATACTTGGTCCGATAGATGCATCTGCCAATCTTAGCCCCCGCAAAAAGATTGGCAAGCGTATAGGTATTGTCATTCACCCGGGCAAACATATACGTTGCGTTTGCCTGCGGATCGGCGTCGACCACCAGGACCCGATATCCTTTTGCGGACACATTATAGGCAAGATTGACCGTAGTTGTCGTTTTCCCCGTCCCACCTTTGTAGCTTCCAATAGCAAATACTTTCATAGCAAAATCTCCTTTTCTTCAGCGATCACTTTGATCTTTCTTTTTCCGTATGTTCTTGTAATCTTTCATCAGCTGATCCCACGTCATCCCCTTTTGGAGTTTCTGCAGGTGCAATATTTCTGTATAGCTTAACTTTGATTCATACGCTGTCCGAATCATTGAAAAAGCCTCTTCCCTCCATCGGGATAACGTACTGATACTAATATCCAATGCCTCTGATACTTTTCCCCAGCCAACCTTGTCCTGGTACAGCATCCGCAATAATTCGTGATACTTATAGGGCAGTACCATGTAGCAAAGATGCAGCCGCCGTACATTATCCGCTTTTTCTGTCAGGTCAAGGATCGCTTTTTTTAACTCATCGCAATATTCCTGTTCCTGATGGCTTTTTATCTTTATCATATCCGACAGGTCGCTCTTAGCCCCGCTATATCCAACACTCCCATAGACGGTACTTTTATATGCTGCGTAACGGTATATGCTCTGGTTCAGGCATTGATATTCCTCATTCATACTCCGTAGCCTTTCGTCGATGGCATCCATTATCTGCGGATATAGCCGGATAACATCAATAATTTCTTCCCTCGAGATCATAGGACTCTCCTAACCTTTGACCAAAATACAATCTTGACAATTTTTCACATATTTGCTATGGTTTAAGAGGGTGGGAAGAATTGTTAAGATTAACTCTCAACCTTAGAGAATACCGTTCTGTTTCTGGGATTTGGCCGGTATTCTCTTTTTTTGCTTCCAACTCTTTTTCTTTTTCCAACAATTTCGCTCCTTTATTCCTGACTAATCACAATAATTTTCTCCGCTACGGGACATATTCTGGAAATCTCAACCGCTGAAAACTCTGGCACTGATTTCCGTGCGTTCCGATCGGTGAGCTGTTTACGATATTTGTCATAATCAATCAGGGCAAAAATATTGACTCGAAGATCGCCGCTATCCAATACCGCATATCTTCCATAACGATCCGTTTCTTTTCTTACCCCATCAATCAGTCCTCTCAAATGCCGTGGCGAGCATTCCATCATTTGCTGCAGCTGCTTCACAGATAGATAGAATCCTTTCGTATTCTGTGAAATAAGTAACTGTTCATCTATCTTCTTCATCTTTTTCTCCTTTCCGAACGGTTATGTTGCAACCGGTTCCTTCTCTTTGTTTTCCCACTTGCTTCTTTCCTCGGCTTTACCTGCAGCTTTTCCTTCGATATAAGCCGACATTACCATGATAGCCATTGACTTTTCTTCCAAGTTCTCAGTTTCCATGTATTCCTGAGCGATCTGCTCAATAATTTCTTTTTTTTCATTTCTTGTAGCCATTCATTTTACCTCCTTTTTCCTATTTGCGTACATTATATTCCTTTTACAGAACTTTGTCAATATTCTTTTTTCCTATTTGCGAACTTTTATGTTGATTTTTTTTCGTGACAGTGGTATTGTAATAATCAAAGAAAATCATAGGAGGTGTTTTTATGACGCAAGGAGAATGCGTGAAAAAATTAAGAAAGACCCTTTCTCTCACTTTGGAAAAATTTGGCGCACGCATTGGCGTTGGTAAATCTACCATTTCCGATATCGAAAATAATCGTAGGTCTCTTACCGAACATATGGCAAAGTCTATCTGCCGTGAATTTGGTGTCAACTATACATGGCTTACATCTGGTGAAGGGGAAATGTTCATTGATAATGATGATGAGTTTATGGCTCGAATTGACCGTATTATGGCTGGTGAAGATGAAGCCAGGAAAAATCTGTTTAAATTAATGCTGGAATTGGACGATGAAGACATCACTGCTCTTCACAATCTGATGAAAAAAGCAATCCATTTTTCAAAAGAACATTTTGACATTCCTAAAAAAAAAGACTCTTCAACTCCTGCTATCGCATTAAACGCTGCACATGATGAAGGAGCAACAACCGAGCAGAAAGAAGCAGCCGATGCTCTAATGATGGATGACAATGAATGGAACTAACGAGGTGATCGATTGACATACGAAGCTTTACTGGAATATGCAGACACTCAAAATTTGATTGTAAGAGAAAAATATATCCCTGGATACGCTGGACGGATTTACGATAATCGAATTGCTATACACAAAGATATTAAAACCCAATCAGAAAAAGCCTGTGTTTTGGCTGAAGAACTTGGACACTATCACACAAATTATGGGGATGTTTTAGATCAATCGGATATACGAAATCGTAAGCAAGAATATAAAGCGCGATTATGGGGATATAACATGCAAATTGGATTACTTGGTATCATTCAAGTATTCGAACATGGTTGTCATAACCTTAGCGAAGCAGCTGAATTTCTCAACGTACCTGAAAACTATTTTATCAGCGCCATTGAATGTTATAAACGCAAATACGGACTATATGTCAATGTAGATAATTACACTATTTTTTTTGATCCTGTACTTGCGGTGTATAAAGCACTTTAATTCTCACATAATTTTGAATTTCAGTTAAGAAGTTATATCAGGCAGATGACTTCGGTTGTCTGCCTTCATTCGATACAATAATATATTTACCCGGGCAGCCGAACAGGCGGCAGCTCTCTATCCGTTCCGAGTATGATCGGAAGGAGGAGATGCTTATGAGTACATATGAAGAATTTATGATAATTCTGACAACTGCCAGTCTAATCGTTGCGATTCTGAATCTGCACCATAAAAAATAGCCGTTCTGCTCCCTGAGAAAGATTAGAACGGCTATTTCGTGATAAGATTTCACCGGGACGGGTAGCGTGCACCTACCCTGTCGGCTGTCTTAGTAAGTATATTATAAATCAATATTTTTTATTTGTCAATTTGACAATAATCTTGAGTTTCCGCAGAATTATCCCCACAGGAAAAATCTACCGCGTCCTGTTATC
>ERZ1036420.244-NODE-244-length-60201-cov-93.680029_pt1 | contig 60201 bp, 61 predicted proteins | sample MGYA00514220_ERZ1036420 | MGnify/ENA primary metagenome ERZ1036420 (study PRJEB33795, sample SAMN09464938) | human gut metagenome | host: Homo sapiens | place: USA: Stanford, California | collected 2016-10 | study: EMG produced TPA metagenomics assembly of the...
AGGGTGTAAGTAACTTGATGTCATTGAAGCAGTATAGTAATATAACATATAGAATAGGTCTTGTATGTGATAAGACATACTGTGACTTATATATGGATGCTATTATGTTTGGTATAAAGCCTCCTCAAGGCGAGGTTAATATAAATTATAGACGAAAAGACTTTACATATAAGGCTAAATACTATTCGTACCAACAAGCACCAACCGTTATTGCAAATAAAGAGGGAGAAATGGTCATAATCCCGAATTCAAAGCGTATGTTCCTGAAAGATTACTTTACAGTTCCAAAATGCAAAATCTGTTGGGATAAACTTAATACGCAAGCAGATATTGTTCTTGGAGATCCTTGGGGACTTAAAGATAAATATGACGAGATGAAAGGTGACTCTGTTGTCATAGCCCGCTCGGAAAAAGCAATACAACTTATTGAAGATATGTATTCTGCCAACCATGTCAAACTTCTACCAGTATCTATAGAGGAGGTTGCAAAGGGGCAGTTGGTTGATCAGAGAGTTTCGGATATTCGAAAATGTGATTGGGAGAAGAAGAGAATAACTTGGAAGAAGAATGAGAGTTTAACTAGAGATAAATATATTAGTCAAGTAATAAAACGATATCGTCTTGTTTCAATGAAGAGCAAAGTTTATTCAATATTAAGTCATATAAAGCATCTAAAATAGTTACTATGAACATACAAATAGACGGTGTAAACAATAGCAATAAGGGCGCTCAATTGATGATGATTGCTACACTAAATGCTATTGAAAAGTATTGCCCAGAAGCAAAGATAAGGTTTAATAGCCCATTGTCCCTAGATACATTTATTTCCTTTACAAAACTCCGGCTTAAAGAAGTACAACCGTATTGGTTTAAAAGATATGTCGTAGATAGTCATATAGGAGTGTATATAAACAGAATCTCGAATACACTTTTTGCAAAAGTTTCTAATTGGAAGAAAATATCTAGAGTTGACCTTCTTATCGATATAGGTGGGTTTCAGTTTGGTGACCAGTGGAATCATACTAAAAAAGAAATTTTGTGTCGAAAGGATTATCAAAAACGGCTTAGAGAACAAGGTGCTAAAATAGTATTCATGCCACAAGCATTTGGCCCATTTGATAAATTCGAAAGTAAGGAAATGGTGTCAATCCTAAATGAGTATTCGGACGTTCTAATAGCTAGAGACGATATTTCTTTAGGCTATTTGTTAAAGGCGGGTGTGAACCCTTCGTTGGTCTTAAGCTATCCGGATTTTACACATTCAGTTAGTCCTATAGATCCAAAAATAGAAGATCATTATACTGGTAATGTGTGTTTGATTCCGAATAGCATGATGATTCGTCAAAATATAGTTGATGAAGATAAATACATTCGCTTTTTCACTATGATATGTAAATTTATTCAAGAAAATGGCAAAACCCCGTTTTTATTGAACCATGAAGGAGTAGGCGACTTTATACTGTGTAAAAAAATTAATGAAAGACTAAACAATGAACTTTTTTTATATACAGACTTAAATGCAGTTGAGACAAAGTGGATTATCTCTAAATCATACATGGTATTATCTTCTAGATTTCATGGAGTGGCAAATGCTCTTAGTTCAGGTGTTCCATGTCTTGCTACTAGTTGGAATCATAAATACCAAAAATTATTTGAAAGTTATGGTATGAATGATAATTTATTGGATTGTTCAAATATAGAAGAAGCTATAATAAAAGTAGCTAAATATTTGGCAGAAGATACTAATAAAAAGACTTCTGAAAATCTCCTAGTAAATGGTCAGAAAATAGCGATGGCTAATCAAGAAATGTGGTCAAAAGTATTATTAAGCAATAAATAAAAGATGCAGAATATTAATAATCCTCGACTCTCGGTGATTATTCCGTGCTTCAACAAGGCAGATTATCTTATTCAGATGGTCGATTGTATTATGAAGCAGACATTTAAGGATTGGGAGCTTATTCTTATTGACGATGGTTCGGACGAAGAGAATTTCAATAAGGTTCATGAATTTGTTTTATATGATACAAGGATCCAACATATACGTAGAAGTCGTTTGCCGAAAAACGGCAATACTTGTCGCAATATTGGTATGGACATGGCGAAAGGCGAATACATGATCATTTTTGATGCGGACGACATGATTTCAGAAACGTGTTTTGAAAATCGTGTAAAGTTCATGGATGCCCATTCTGAATGTGACTATGCAACCTTTCCATATGCATCGTTTGAAGAAGGATCGTCAGTACCAACAACAGACAAAATGGATAAGATGGGTACAGATAATGGTACAATTCTCAAAGAATTGTTGTCTACTGTATATCCTTTTACTGTATGGGCAAATATATATCGTACTAATGCACTCAAAGGCATTAGGTGGGATGAAAAATTGTTTGTATATCAGGACCTTGATTTTATGATACAATGTGATTTCGTTCAACTTAAACATATTTATGCAGACGTTTCATATAGTGATTATTTTTATTGTCATTTTAATAGTGGCAATAGTGTATGTAATAATTTCTCTGAAGAGAAGATTATTTCAACAAACTACTTGTTTCCGAAGATATTCGACCTATTAGAGGAAAGAAAAGATAAAAATATTCTCCTTAAGAGTTTTGAGAGGTTTTTAGTTTTACACTTTGAACGTCTTTTGAATTTGTGCAATGATCAATATATAGAACAATATTTGATGATTATTTCACCATATTGCCCCAATGTTGTAGAAAAGTGTCAACATATAAAGTGCAAAATTGGATCAAGAGTAAGTGGACACTTTAATCAGGCACGTATCCACTATTATCTGTATAAAGCGTTTGGTTATAAATTTAATCAAGTTATGGGTATTCATGAATTTGTAAAATGGATTTTATTAAGACCTTAATCTTCTTTTAATTATGGGGTTGGTAATATTTAATGCAGCGTTGTATGTATTAATGTTGTTCTTTTATTGGAATAAGCACAAACGGCTAAATTTTTTCTTAATCGTCCTTCTTATATATGCCGCTACGGCATGTTTATGCGCCTACAATTATTCCTTGACGCCTTACAAATGGAATGATTTAGGGGGAGGAGCCTTTGTTTATTTATTCTGTATATTATTGATTTTTTTGTATCCGTTAAGAAAATTTGATTTTAGAGATAATCTGATAATGGTTGAAGGTGATAAAAAAATACAAACACTGGCGATATTTTATGTGATAATTTGTTTTGTTAATATTGCTATGTCAATGGACAAAACTATTGAGCTATTTTATTCAGGTGATTGGGCGGGTGTTTATGATGATTTTTATGCAGACGAGGAGAATGTGCAGTTATATGAAAGTTCATTTCAAAAGCTAGTAAAGAATTTGTCAAATTATTTATCGCCTTTTGCGTTCGTATATACGTTTTATTTGCTTACCAAACCAAAACTGCCCAAGGTTCTATTCTTCTCTCTTCTCTTGTCAGTAGTTATTCCTTCATTTATGTCTGCGACGATTGTCGCATCTAGAGGGATGGTAATGTTTCTTGCAATCAAGCTTTTTATTTCATATTTGCTCTTTTCTAGTCAGATACCTCCCAAAAGAAAAAGGATTTTGTTGTTAATAGCTGCGGGACTTTTGGCATTATTCCTATTTTATTCGATACTTGTGACAGTGTCTAGATTTGGCGAGGATGAATCTAGTAATTCATTGATCGCTTACTTTGGCCATTCTATGCTTTCTTTTAACGATGGTATTTTTAATAATTTACATGATTTTGCTTGGGGAAAAAGGGTTTTTAAATGGTTTATTGATTTGCTTGGTAGTGATTCCTATTTTAGTGCAGCTAAAGCTGGTGCTACGCATGGGCATGCGTTTTATACATTTGTAGGCGGTATATATATCGACTGGGGCCCAATCGGGACGATTATTGTGGCATTGATAACATGCGTTTTTATCAAACGGTTCTTCGAGAAACATGTTTTACATTTATCAGATAGTATTATGATAGTCTTTTATGTAGATTTCCTTGCTAATGGAATTTATGCTTATAACAGTGGAAGGGCGTTAGTATGGATAATGACATATGTAGTTTATTTAATAGTAAAAAAAATGGAAAATAGATATGCGTAATCATCCTATAGTTTCGATAGTTGTACCAACCAAAAATAGATATAAATATCTTAAGCAATTTATAACTTTGGTAGAGAGTTTTGAAGATGAAAGAATAGAACTTTTTGTTCAAGATAATTCTGATGACAATATTGAAATTCTTAAATTCCTCTCTAACAAAAATTTGATTAGTACAAAATATTGCTATTCTCAAGATATACTTTCAATGGGTGGCAATGCAGAACGTGGTATTTTTAATAGTACAGGAGAATATGTTTGTTTCATGGGAGATGATGACGGGGTTTGTAGAACAATTGCAGATTGTGCACAGTGGATGAAGGATAATGATATTGATGCCGTGAGTCCACTATATATGCAATACTCTTGGAATGAGCATAAAGGTAGAGGTATGGGGAGTATTTACCATGAACCTATATCAAATACTTATTGTATTAAGGATCCACAGCAAGAACTTAAGAAAGTTCTATCCCAAGGTGTGACTACTTTTTATGGTTGTGTGAGATTATATCATGCCATTGTAAAGAGATCAGCATTAGAAAAAGTATATAAAGTTGGAGGTAATCTTTTCCCAGGACCAACGCCAGATATATCAAGTGCAGTATCTCTTAGTTTTACTGTTGAAAAATATGTGTATTTAAATATTCCGGTTACAATTCCTGGTATGTCTCGTATGGTAGGGGGAGGAGTAATGGGACGTGTTTTGACTCTTGATGAGGTGTCTTTTATAACTGATAAAGATAGGCGTGATTGGGTAGAAGGGTTTCCTCCTATGTGGGCAAGTGAAATTATCTGGCCTGATGGTGCATTGAATGCCCTAAAGTATATGGGAAGAGAAGACTTTATTAAATATTTTAGTAAGAATAAAATGCTTGCAAGGCTTGTTGCTGTTCATAAAAAGTATTTTAACGTTGCTTTTAAGTATGCTGACAATAAAAGTAAATTTCTTCTTGATTTTGTTCTCTATTTCATTGGCGAAGGTGTTAAGTTCTTTGGACATAAAGTTCTTGCAAAAATAAATGGAAGAACAAATGGTATCTATATTACAAAAGATGGCTTTAATTCTATTGCGGATGCAGAACAATACCTTATGGAACAGATGAAAGATTTTAGCTATAGGCGCTTAAAGTGTACTTGTTAATATGTTGTAAGCATTTAAATTAGCGTTCAAAATGAAATCTTTATCTTCGTTATGAACTAAAAAATAAATTTATATATAGCAGCGAACACCTTGAAAAATTTATTTTTCAATACCAAAACTTGAATCTAGCCTAAATGAAAAAAAGGATGGAATGAAGGACTTGATAAAGCAATTTGTAACGATGGTGATGGATAGTGACTGTATCTCTTTTCGAAACTTTGAATTAGACGAATCTATATTTAGATGTAAAAAAGATTTTTTTAATGTTGGGATTCTTACTATACATTTTATTACAACATGACGATTGTTGATATTGAGGGATGGATTTACAGCCTTGGTCCTAACTTCTACCATTATGGGGGGATTGAACAGACTGTTAATATATCTAAACTGGTGGATAAACTAGAATTACTTCCTGATAAGAATATCCATTCCGACAAATCAACACTGAATACCTGTGCCTATCGTCTTTTGGAAATAGGAGAGTAAGAAGAGGATGTGGAGCTTGAAGAACACTGCTTGAAGCGATGGATTTTTATCAAAGCTTTATATAGTACAGGTTTGTCTAGTTCATCTTCTATGACCGTGAACGTCACACTTGGAAAGCGAGCAAAAGTACCTTGAAGTGATGGTATTTAAAATACATCTTCATTCTGCCAATGTACACAATTATAAGTTCAATTTACAGACAGTATCTGTGCGATGTCTACCATCGGATAAAAAATAATATGATGGAAGATGAATTTGTATATTTTTTCTCCATGCAGCCATAAGTGGATGTTGTATGAGACCAATATGAATTACTTATTAAATAATCATAAAAAATGAAGCTTTAGGGCTGTCGCGGGTCTAAAGTGACTACTTACAGTTATTATGTCAATTTTCAAAGACAAAACCCTGTTAATTACAGGTGGTACCGGTTCTTTTGGTAACATGGTACTTAAGCGCTTCCTCGAGAGTGACATTAAGGAGATTCGTATCTTCAGTCGTGATGAAAAGAAGCAGGATGACATGCGTCATCACCTTCAGGACACCTATTCTGCAGATATTGCAGGTAAAGTCAAGTTTTACATTGGTGATGTTCGCGATAGAAAGAGTGTAGATATCGTAATGCGTGGTGGCGTTGACTACATCTTTTCTGCAGCAGCGTTGAAGCAGGTGCCTTCTTGTGAGTTCTTCCCTATGCAGGCTGTTGAAACGAATGTATATGGAACAAATAATGTACTTGAATCAGCTATTGAGTATGGGGTAAAGAATGTTGTTGTTCTCTCGACTGATAAAGCGGCATATCCAATCAATGCTATGGGTATATCCAAGGCAATGATGGAGAAGGTAGCGACAGCCAAGGGACGTCAGCTCGGAGCGAATGCTAAGACTACAATATGTTGCACTCGCTATGGGAATGTGATGGCTTCCCGTGGAAGTGTTATCCCTCTTTGGGTTGAGCAGATGATAGAAGACAAACCTATCACTATTACTGATCCAAACATGACACGATTCATGATGACTCTCAATGATGCTGTTGATCTTGTGGTTTATGCTTTTGAACATGGTGAGAATGGCGACCTCTTCGTACAGAAAGCTCCAGCTGCAACCCTTGATGTACTTGCGCAGGCTTTGAAGGAAACTTATGCAGAACTTGATCCTAAGTATATGAAGACTGAGGTTAAGGTTATAGGTACACGCCATGGGGAGAAACTCTACGAGACACTCGTAACCCGTGAAGAAATGGCCCGTGCTATTGATATGGGTAACTACTATCGTATCCCTTGTGATGGTCGCGACTTGAATTATGATAAGGTAGAGGGGGGTAATCCTGAGATTGACAAGATGGAAGAATACCATAGTCACAATACTACGCGTCTTGATGTAGCGGGGATGAAAGGCCTTCTTCACAAGCTTACTTTCATTCGTGAGGATCTTGGACTTCAACCAAGAGATAAAGCAAAGGAGATTCGTTCAGAATAATATGATAATTGGCGGTACAGGTGGAAATATTGTTTGCAGTTTAACACTGCCTGCCAGTTCAATAAAGAATAATAAAAGAGATAAATCATATGAAAGTTTTAGTACTCGGTTGTAACGGAATGGCTGGCCATCTAATTTCACTTTACTTCAAGGAGCAGAAACATGAGGTGGTGGGCTTTGCCCGTCAGAAATCCACTTTACTTGACAATACTAAAATAGGTGACGCTTCAGACATGAATCTTATTAAGAAAGTTGTTTATGAAGGTAACTATGATGCAGTCATCAACTGCATCGGTCTACTTAATCAGTTTGCTGAGAATAATAAAGCTATGGCAGTTCTCCTAAATAGCTATTTGCCTCACTATCTAGTAGAGATAACCAAGGATACAACGACTCGAATCGTTCACATGTCCACTGATTGTGTATTTGCAGGCAATGACGGTCCTTATTACGAAAACACCCTTCCGAATGGAGTTACCTTCTATGATCGCTCTAAGGCTATGGGTGAAATCAACAATGATAAAGACCTCACTTTCCGTAACTCAATCGTTGGTCCGGACATCAAAGCTTCTGGCATTGGACTCTTCAACTGGTTTATGAAACAAGAAGGTCTTATTTGTGGATATACTGGTGCTATTTGGACAGGTGTTACTACCTATACCCTTGCCAAAGCAATGGAGCAAGCACTTAAAGAGAACCTTGTCGGTCTTTATCACCTTGTTAATAACGAGTCTATTAACAAGTTTGACCTTTGCTCGCTCTTTAATAAGTATTTTCGAAATGAAAAAGTTGAGATCAGTCCTAACAATAAACTTCAGCTTGACAAAAGTTTGAGATGCAAGCGTACTGACTTTTCATTCGAGGTGCCATCATATGAACAGCAGGTAGCAGAAATGGCAGAATGGGTAAACAGGCACAAGAAACTGTACCCCCATTATTTTGGCATGTGATGCAATCATTTGATTATTATGAAACTACGGTTATTAATAAATAAGGTACTTCATCTCTTAGAGGTGATGCATGTTAATACAAAAGAAAAAAAAGTATACTTAACATTTGACGATGGTCCCGAAGGAGATATTACGGACTTTGTATTGGATGAGTTGAAAAAGCATAGCGCTAAAGCTACTTTTTTTTGTAAAGGAGAGAATGTTGAAAAAAACAATAAACAATTTCAACGAATCTTGGATGAAGGTCATGCTGTGGGAAACCATACTTATAGTCATATAAACTCATTTGATACAAAAACAGAGGTGTACGTTGATGATGTTATTAAGGCGGACAAGATTATACACTCTCATTTATTCCGTCCGCCGTGGGGTAGCATCACTATATGGGCCTTTCTAAAATTGTATTTCAGATTTAAGATAGTATACTGGAGCCTGATGTCGGGGGATACAGAAGGCGGGTTGTTGGATATCAATCGTTGTATGGATAGGCTAAAGGCGAGTACAAGAAAAGGTGATATTGTTTTATTCCATTCTTGTAAAATTCACGAAAACGAGACAAAACAAATATTGCCAAGGTACTTAGAGTGGCTTAAAAATGCAGGTTATCAATGTGAAAAATTAAATTAGTATGAAGATATTATATGCCGGTAAAAATATAAATCATCATCAGGTGCCTTTTATTAAATCATTAATGGATATTGTTGGTGTTGAGAATGTCAAGTATTCCTCAATTAAAATGATTGAACAAGAGAGGCTAGAAATGGGGTTTGATCAGTTTGAAGGAGATTGGTTGATTGATTCTATACATCAAACCGATATTTTTAACCAATGGTGGGAACAATCTGATATAGTAATTACTAATAATCGAGAATACTATCATTTAATAGAGGAACGTTTAAGAAAAGGAAGAATGGTATTCTTAACCTCTGAAAGATGGTTTAAAGAACCAGAAGGCTTGTTGCGTCTGTTTCACCCTCATATATTAAAGTTGGTGATAAAGTATCGACGGTTATCTAAGTATCATGACTTTTATTATTTGCCACAAGGCTATTTTTCGTATAATGACATAGCGAGATTTGGTATTTTGGAAAATAGAGCTTTTTCATTTGGATATTTGCCCCCATTATGTAGTAATCAGATTTCAGGGACCAAAGTGCTTGATCATAATAGAATTAATATAATTTGGGCAGGTTCTCTTATTCGTTTAAAAAGAGTTGATTTGCTCGCAAAAGCTTTTTGTCGAATCCATCAGAAATATCCGAATACATATTTGACTATTATTGGGCAAGGTCCTGAAAAAGAACATATAAACTCTATTTTGAATAATGGTGATCCTACGGGTTCATATAGGATTATGAATTTTGTTAGCAATTCAGAATTAAGGTCCATAATGAATGCCGCTGACATATATGTATTTCCAAGTAATGGAGCAGAAGGATGGGGAGCCGTGGTTAATGAGGCCATGTCAGAGGCGTGTGCAGTGATATTATCAAGCAAAGTAGGAGCAATTAGCATGATCAAGGATGGTTATAATGGACTCATATTCAAAGATGGTAATGAAAAGTCGCTATGTGAATCCTTATTGAGAATATGTGGGAATAGCGAATATCTAAGGACGCTAAAAAATAATGCAAAAAAGACTATAGTGGATGAATGGAATCCTGATATTGCGGCAAAAAGATTCATAGATATATGTACTAATCTTAAGAGCAATCGAAAATATGAAATTTCAGGGGTGGAATTATTGAAAAGAATCTGAATCTATGATTAAGAGAATATTATTTTTATTCATTTCTAAATTCAAGAGCCTTTTTTTGAGATCTATTGCTTTTTCTGCAATGGTGGAGTATTCCAACATAAATAGAAAGGCAAAGGTGTGGTCGAGGGTGAAGGTGTTTCACTCCAACATTGGAGCTTATTCATATGTGGGACCTAACAGCAGAATAATATACTGTAACATTGGTAAGTTTTGTTCAATTTCCGTTGATTGTGCGATTGGCATGGGGACACATTCTTTGGACTATATTTCTACAGCTAGCATTTTTACTGCGCCAGTAAATGGTACAAGAATAAAGTGGACTGATAAGCAAAGTCTTGAGGAATACAAGACCATCAACATTGGTAATGATGTGTGGATTGGGCAGAGAGTAATGGTAATGGGAGGTGTTACTATTGGTAATGGAGCAGTAATTGGAGCTGGAGCCATTGTCACGAAAGATGTCCCTCCTTATGCAATTGTTGGCGGTGTTCCAGCAAAAGTCATTAGATATCGTTTTCCAGAAGATGTGATCGATGCTTTGCAGAAACTTGAATGGTGGAGTTTGGAGGATGACGTACTAAAAGAGAATATAGGATTGTTCCAGAATCCTGTAGATGCAGATAACTTAAATAAGCTATTAACATTAAGTGGAAAATAATATGCTTCGTACTATTATTTTGTGGTTGTTGTTTATTAAGTACCGTATAATACATTCGAACATTCATTTTAAAGGATGGTCGGTAATATGCTCATTATCAGGTGGCTGTATTAAAATAGGGAGGGGCACTTCATTGTTCTCTAGTTTTTCTAGTAACATGCTAGGCTTGTATCAGCGATGTATCATCGTAGCGCGTTACGGTGGAAAGATTAAAATAGGAACACATTGTGGTATTAGTGGAAGTACTATCTATGCTTGGGAATCTATTGAGATTGGCGATTACACAAGGGTGGGGGCTAACTGTAAAATTATTGATAATGATTTTCATCCAGTAGAGTTGGAGTATCGTCATCAAGCTCTCAATGGGCAGCATACACGAAGAGCTCCAATAGTGATTGGTAATGATTGTTTTATTGGCATGAACTCTATCATCTTAAAAGGTACAACATTGGGTAATAACGTAATAGTAGGAGCTGGAAGTGTAGTACATGGTCATTTTCCTGATAATGTCATTATAGCAGGTAATCCTGCGAAGATTGTGAAATATATGAAGGCATAATAATCAGTTCATTTAGAATGAAAAAGAAAATTATAATTATAACTGGGGTTTTTCTACCTGAACCAATCGTATCTGCACGATTGATGGCTGATTTGGCAGGTGAATTATCAAAAAAATACAATGTGACCGTATTGCGTCCTCATCCTTCTCGTCCAATGGGATTCAATGTGCCAAAGTACGACTTATCTGACAAACCATATAATGTAGTAGAACTGGATTCGTACGTTTGCGCAAAATCGAGTCTAATAGGTCGCTTTAGAGAAAGTATCAGTTATGGTGATGCCTGTTTGAGGTATATGGAACCATTGAAGAGTAAACTCGCCTTCGTATATAATGGGGGCTGGCATTTATTGGGACGTAAAAGTATAGCGGAATTCTGCAAAAAGAACCATATTCCCAATATAACACCTGTTCAAGATATATATCCAGAGTCGTTGTTATCAAAATTACCGAAGATATCTTTTGTACAATGGATGGCCAAGAAATTATTGATGCCATTTGATATGAAGACACTTCATGCGGCTAACAAAGTTCATACCATTTCTAATGGAATGCGAGCCTATTTGGCAGAAACCCGTGGAGTGAATATAGATCGATTTGTTGTTGTGCGCAACTGGCAGGATGAAAGAGAGTTTACTATTTATCAAGAAACACATCCAATCATAGAGGATCATCCTTTTACTTTTATGTATATGGGCAACGTTGGTGCTCTTGCTGGACTAGATGTTGTGATAGATGCCTTTGTTAAGGCGAGTTTGAATGGCGCTAGATTGGTTATTGCTGGATCTGGTTCAGCAAAAGAGTCGTTAATGTCTCAGGCGAAAAAATATCCTTCTTATGATATTCAGTTTTGGGAAGTTCCGTTTGGAGAAGTACCTGCAACACAGGCTAAAGCCGATGTTATGGTTCTTCCGATAAAAAAAGGATTTGCAAAGAGTAGTATTCCGAGTAAGCTTCCAGCATATATGTTCTCGCATAAACCGGTTCTTGCAAGTGTGGACAACGACAGCGATACTGCAAAGTGCATAATTGACGGAAATGCAGGTTGGGTATGCGAGCCCGAAGATATTGATGCAATTGCAATTACATTACAGAAAGCATTCTTAACTGACAAAACTCAAATAGTTGAAATGGGCGAGAATGGCTACCAGTATGGCATCAGGGATTTTTCTCGTACTATTAATTTGGAAATTTTGGCAAATGCTTGTACTGAAGTGATAGAGAAACAAAGTAAACCATAGTACATGATAAACACTTTAAAAAATACTTTATAAGAGTTGGATTAATCGGATAAACAACCTTTTCACAGAGGATAGTTGGATGACACTCTATAATTAAGGGGGCACTATTCCTACATTAAGTCAATTAAATTGATTTTTAACAAGAGGCCGGATTACAGTAAGTCTCGCAATTTAATATTTACGAATGAAACGTGTAATAACATACGGTACCTACGACCTCCTTCACGAGGGTCACATTAATCTCCTTCGTAGAGCGAAGGAGTTGGGGGATTATCTCATTGTAGGAGTTACTAGTGATAGCTTCGATAAGGGAAGGGGAAAGCTCAATGTATGCAATAATGTACTTGAGCGAGTTGAGGCAGTGAAGGCAACAGGATATGTTGATGAGGTAATCATAGAAGATTACCTTGGTCAGAAGATTGACGATATTCAGAAGTATGATATAGATATCTTTGCTATCGGATCTGACTGGGAAGGTCATTTTGACTACTTGAACGAATATTGTAAAGTAGTTTACCTCCCTCGTACTCAGGGTATATCTTCAACAATGCTTCGTGCAGAGAGTCAGGATGTATTTAAGGTGGGGATTGTGGGTTCTGGACGTATTGCTTATCGTTTTGTTCCGGAAACGAAGGTGGTAAATGGGGTAGATGTCAATTCAGTATTTGATCCGAATAATCTCAATGCAGATGTTTTTGCCTGCAAGTTCGGTTTGAAAGCATATAACGAGAATTATCAGCAATTCCTTTCAGGTGTGGATGCCGTTTATGTAGCATCACCTCACCTTTCGCACTATCAATATACTAAGGAAGCCCTTGAAGCGGGCAAGCATGTTCTCTGTGAGATTCCTTTCACTCTTTCGGGTACTCAAGCAAAAGAACTTTATGATTATGCAGAAGCACATAACCTTGTTTTGCTTGAGGCGAGTAAGACAGCTTATTGCCCTGCATTCTGTCATATTACAACTCTTGTAAAGAGTGGTGTTATTGGTGAGGTGGTTGATGTGAAGGCATCAGAGTCAAAGATGGTAGAGTCCCCTGCTCGTGAGTTGGATTCCAAGCAAGCTGGTGGTGCGATGAATGAACATGCACCTCTAAATTTAATGGCTATCATAAAGCTTCTTGGTAAAGAGTATTCCAAAGTAGATTTCTACTCAAAGATAGAGAATGGTGTGGATGTATATACAAAAGTAAATATTTGCTACCCTCATGCAACAGCATCAATCACTTTGGGGATTGGTGTAAAGACCGAGGGTAATTTGATTATCTCTGGTACTAAAGGTTACATCTATGTGCCAGCTCCATGGTGGTTGACTGATTTTTTTGAGGTTCGCTATGAGGATCAAACCAAGAATAAGAAGTATTTTTATAGTTATGATGGTGAAGGTTTGCGCTATGAGATTCAGGAGTTCATTTCTATGATTGCCAATAACCGTAGAAGCTGTTATAAATTGAGGAGAAGAGAAAGTATTGCTATTGCAGAAATTATCGAGAAGTATAACAAGAAAGAGGACGTGACAATATTATGAAATATGCAGTTGTGACTGGTGGAACCTCAGGGATGGGGTTAGGAGTTGCCAAAATGTTGTTGAGTAAAGGATATTATGTATTTGTAACATACGTGGGGCCTGATTTTACAGAACAGATTGAAAACTTTGAGGCAATCAAGACCGATCAGACAAAACGTGAGGAGGTCTATAAGTTTATTAACTATGTGAAAAGTAAGACTGAGCATTTGGATTGCTTACATTGTAATGCAGGTATGAGTATTCGCAAATCTTTCACTGAGTACACCGATAAGGATTGGGATATGATGATGGAGGTGGCGGTAAATTCACATTATATTATGTGCCGTGAGTTTTTCCCAATCATCCATGCTGGTAGTCGTATTCTTTTTACTGGTTCTCAAATGGGGGTTACCCCTCATGCCATGGTGTTGGCTTATGGTGTAACCAAGTCTGCAGTTCATTCTCTTTGCAAGAACCTAGTTAAGGAGTTCGAGGGTACAGGAACTACCGTGAATACCATTGTGCCAGGATTTGTTGAAACTCCCTGGCAAATGGAGAAGCCTGAAGAGATTAAACAAAATATTTACAATAAAACAGCTATCCATCGTTTTGCATCCATTGATGAGATTGTAGATGCATTCCGTTTCTGCATTGATAATCCTTTTGTTAATGGAAGCCTGATAGAGGTAAATGGTGGGTATAACTACAAATAATATGATATGGCAGAACAGCAAATGCATGGTTTTCGTGCACGATTAGATTACATCCTAAAACATAATTACGTAATAAATCGAGTCTTTAATTGGACGGCTAGTTCATTCATGAAGGTTTGGGGACGTTTTGTGCCTATGGATGAAAAGATGGTCATCTTTAGTGGACATACCAGAAAGTATAATGATAGCCCTCGTACTTTGTATGAATACATGTTGACTCATCCTGAGAAGTTTGGGCAGTATAAATGTGTATGGGCGCTCGAGGATCCTGAGCATGTAGATGTACCTGGTAATCCTATCAAAGTGAAGTCTGATACCCTTAAGTATTTCAAATATACTTTAATGGCTAAATATTGGGTGACTTGCGTAAATATTGAGAGAAGTCTTCACTACAAAAAAAAGAATTGCCGATACCTCAATACTTGGCATGGTACAGCTTTCAAGCATATTGGAAATGATGCCGGTGTCCGTAAGGATTATGATTTCAGCAGCATGGATTACTTCTGCTATGCAAGTGAGTACGAAAAGAAAGTATATATGAATGCTTTTCGTACTAGGGAAGATGCCATGATACCAACAGGTCTTCCACGTAACGATGAGCTTTATAGTGTAACTCCTGATGAAATTAAAAATATTAAAGAGAGATTAGGATTGCCTCTTGACAAGAAGATAATTTTATATGCACCTACATGGCGCGAGAGTACGGATAACGGTAAGACTTGTGCTATTAAACCACCTATTGATACGGAGAAGTGGGAGGCAGAATTAAAGGATGATTATATCGTTCTGTTTCGCATGCATGCATATACCAATAAGTTATTAGGACTTAAATTTAATGACATTCTTCGTGACTATTCTGTATATCCTAATGTGAATGACCTTTTCAAAGTTGCTGATATCCTTATTTCTGATTATTCAGCTTCAATGTCTGATTATGCCATTCTAGAGCGTCCTGTACTTTGCTTCACTTACGACTATGAGCAGTATCGTGATGAGAGAGGACTCTATCTAGATTATTCCACGGATATGCCGAGTGGAATTTTGAGAACAGAGGATGATGTTCTGAATTACATCAAGGCGATGGACTATGAGAAGGAATGTGAAAAGACCCGAGTTATGATTAAGGAGAAACTGATACATTTGGGAGGTCATGCTACTGCAACATGTCTGGTAAAATTGTTTGAAAGATAAATGTATACACTTCGTTTGTTAGTGCAGGCTACTCATTCAAATTAAGCAGTCCAGAAGGATAATGTCTTCAAAGTCGGTGCAAAGTATTTACTGTATTACGGTAATGACCTGGAATTTTAAAATGGTTGAGCAGTTGTTGCACAGGTAAGAATACACTAAAAATATATCATTGTTTGCTGAATGTGGACGAAAAACAGATTGCAGAACTGCATATCAGAGAGCTTATGTAGGTGTTGAACCGATTCTGAGAATTTCACCCTATGATTTTGGTGTAAGATTTGATCAAAGTAAGATGAGCATAGGTATATTTTATACTTTTAAGTTTAAGAAAAAAGCAAAGAGAGATATTATAAATGGATAAACTACTATTTACCGGTGGTACAGGTTTCTTAGGTAAAAATGTGATGCCACTGTTGAAAGATAAGTATGAGATAGTGACATGTGGTATCACTCCAAACGACATGATAAAGGCTAATTTGGCGAAGGAGATTCCTGAACTGGGTCAGTATTATGAAGTGGTCCTCCATGCTTGTGGCAAGGCCCATGTAATGCCTAAGACGGAAGTGGAAAAAAAAATGTTCTTTGACGTGAACTACCAGGGAACGGTTAATTTATGTACTGCCTTGGAGTATGTGGGTGTACCTCGTGCATTGGTGTTCATTAGCACAGTAGCTGTGTATGGTTGTGAATTTGGTGACTTGATAACCGAAGACCATCCGTTGGAAGGTGATACTCCTTATGCCAAAAGTAAGCGAATGGCAGAGAAATATCTGCTTGATTGGTGTGCAAAGAATGACGTAATATTGAGTATTCTTCGTCCGTCATTGTTGGCTGGAAAAGACGCACCGGGTAATCTTGGTGCAATGGTAAACGGTATCCGTAAAGGCTTTTACGTGAATATTGCCGGTGGTCGGGTAGTTAAAAGTATTCTGATGGCAGAGGATATTGCTAACGTGCTTCCTTTACTCGTTAAGAAAGGTGGTATATATAATGTGTGTGATACTAACCAGCCTTCATTTGGACAATTGTCGAATTCTGTTGCAAGGCAACTTGGTAAGTGTAAGCCATTAAGTATTCCTTACTGGGTGGCATGGTGTATGGCTAAAGTGGGTGATCTTCTCGGAGATAAGGCGCCTATCAATAGTTACAAGTTAGATAAAATGACCAAGAGTCTTACTTTTAGCAATGATAAGATTCGCAAGGAGTTGAACTGGGAGCCATTGAATGTTTTGGAAAACTATAAAATCTGATTTTTATGATAATATATATAGTTATTTTTGTTATTTTACTACTAACAGAACTGCTATATTTCAAAATAGCCGATAAATTTAACATCATCGACAAACCCAACGAAAGAAGCAGTCATTCAAATATTGTGCTTAGGGGAGGTGGTATTATCTTTGGGGTTAGTGCATGGGTCTGGAGCATTTTTTGGGGCTTTCAGTACCCATGGTGGTTAATGGGGCTGACGTTGGTGGCAGGTGTGAGTTTCGTAGATGATATACGTAGCTTACCCGATTTATTTAGGTTATTCGTGCAGTTTACAGCGACAGTAATGGCTTTTTATGAGTTGAATATTTTACACTGGAACCTATGGTGGGTAATTATTCTTGCGTTGATAGTTTATGTAGGTATTACAAATGTGATTAATTTTATGGATGGTATTAATGGTCTGACAGCCGGATACTCACTTTCTGTGTTATTACCATTAGTGTTGCTCAATAAAAATGGTTTATTTGTGGAGTCTTCTTTGATTGTAGTGGTTATCATAAGTGTACTGGTGTTTTGTATGTTCAACTTTCGTTCGAAGGGTAAGGCTAAATGTTTTGCAGGGGATGTGGGATCTATTGGTATTGCATTCATTTTGTTATTTATTTTAGGGAGTGTGATTATCAAGACTCAGGATGTTACTTACTTGCTGTTATTAGTAGTTTATGGTATTGATGCTTGTCTGACTATTATACATCGTATTATGTTGCATGAGAATCTCGGTGAAGCCCATCGTAAGCATGCCTATCAGTTGATGGCAAATGAACTGAAGATTGGTCATGTGAAAGTGACATTGTTATATATGATTCTTCAGTTAACAATTTCTTTGACGTTTATTTATATCGTACCGGATACACTAGTAGCTCATTGGATGTATCTTGTGATAATAGTAGGTGTACTAATAGTAACTTATCTATTTTTTATGAAGAAGTATTATCATTTACATGAAGCATATCTTGCTTCAATAAATAAATAATCAATGGAAAGGGTGTTTGATAAAGTTTTTCTAGAAGAGTTATTAGTTCAGGCGGCTGAATCGCCACGTTTGCGTTATAATTATGATCTACGTAATTCATCGTTAGACACATCACAACGGATGCTGAATGCTTTGCAGCCACAAACAGAAGTACCTATTCATCGACATGAAAATACAGCAGAAACAGTAATATGTCTTATAGGTAAGCTTGAAGAAATTATGTATGAAGAGGTGAATGAATATGATCATGAAATAACTTCCTGTTGCGCTGATGTGGTAAGACAAAAAAGTTTTAAAGAAGTTTCACGTCAAATACTATCTCCTGCAGAAGGTAAATTTGGTATGCAAATACCCATTGGGGTATGGCATAGTATACGAGTTATGGAGCCTTCTGTCATTTTTGAGGCAAAAGATGGAATGTATATGTTAAAATGAAATACTTATATATGGGATTTTCTCCATTCTTTTTATTAAAATATTTAATATCAATTTGAACTGTATAAACGGAGTGAGTGAATTACTTCGAATTATAGAGCTTTGTCTGGTAAATGGTCTTTGTATAGAGTTGATGAAAATATTGTATATACTATAAATGAAATATTAATGAATAAAATGAAAAAAGTAGCCTTAATATCAGGAATCACTGGTCAGGATGGTTCATTTTTAGCCGAGTTTCTAATAGAAAAAGGATATGAAGTTCATGGTATCCTTCGTCGTTCTTCTTCTTTCAACACCGCACGCATCGAACACCTTTACTTGGATGAGTGGGTGCGTGACATGAAAAAGGACCGTCAGGTCAATCTTCATTATGGAGATATGACGGATTCCAGTTCCTTGATCCGTATAATCCAGCAGGTACAACCGGATGAAATTTATAACCTGGCTGCTCAAAGTCATGTGAAAGTATCTTTTGATGTACCGGAATACACAGCCGAAGCGGATGCCGTCGGTACGCTCCGCATGCTGGAAGCTGTCCGTATCCTTGGAATGGAAAAGAAAACACGCATTTATCAGGCTTCCACTTCCGAACTATTCGGTTTGGTACAGGAAGTTCCGCAGAAGGAAACTACTCCTTTCTATCCCCGTTCCCCATATGGAGTAGCCAAGCAATACGGTTTCTGGATAACCAAGAACTATCGTGAAAGCTATGGCATGTATGCTGTAAACGGAATCCTTTTTAATCATGAAAGTGAACGTAGAGGCGAGACTTTCGTAACCCGTAAGATCACATTGGCCGCTGCCCGTATTGCACAAGGGTTCCAGGACAAACTTTATCTGGGAAACCTGAATTCACTTCGTGACTGGGGATACGCCAGGGACTATGTTGAATGTATGTGGCTGATCCTTCAGCATGATACTCCTGAAGATTTCGTAATTGCCACGGGAGAATACCACACTGTACGTGAATTTACGACACTGGCTTTCAAAGAAGTCGGTATTGAACTTCGTTGGGACGGTGAAGGTGTGGATGAGAAAGGCATTGATGTATCGACGGGAAAAGTCCTGGTTGAAGTCGATCCTAAATATTTCCGTCCTGCTGAAGTTGAGCAGTTACTGGGTGATCCTAGCAAAGCCCGTACATTACTTGGCTGGAATCCTACCAAGACTTCTTTTCCCGAACTGGTAAAAATCATGGTATCGCATGATATGAAGTTTGTGAAGAAGCTTCACATGAAAGAACTGATGAATAGAGAAGAATAAGAATGGATAAGAATACGAAGATTTATGTAGCAGGACACCATGGTCTGGTGGGTTCCGCTATCTGGAATAATTTGCAGCGTCGTGGTTACACGAATCTTGTAGGACGCTCCCATAAAGAGCTGGATCTTCTTGATGGCATAGCCGTAAAACAATTTTTTGATGAAGAACAGCCTGATGCTGTTGTTCTAGCTGCTGCGCATGTCGGTGGTATTATGGCAAACTTGCAGTATCGTGCCGACTTTATTTATCAGAATCTTCAGATTCAACAGAATGTGATAGGGGAAAGTTTTCGTCATAACGTACAGAAACTGCTTTTTCTGGGCAGTACCTGTATCTATCCCCGTGATGCCGCACAGCCGATGAAGGAAGACGCTTTGTTGACTTCTCCTTTGGAATATACGAACGAGCCTTATGCCATTGCCAAGATTGCAGGTTTGAAGATGTGTGAAAGCTTCAATCTCCAGTATGGTACGAACTATATTGCTGTGATGCCTACCAACCTTTATGGGCCGAATGATAATTTTCACTTGGAAAACAGTCATGTCCTCCCTGCCATGGTTCGTAAAATTCATCTGGCAAAATGTTTAAATGAAGGTAACTGGGAGGCAGTTCGCAGAGATCTTGATTTGCGTCCTGTGGAAGGCGTGAGTGGCAGTAACTCTGATGCTGAAATATTGGACAAACTGGCTAAGTTTGGCATTACTTGTGAGTCTGTAATTCTTTGGGGTACCGGTACACCCATGCGTGAGTTCTTGTGGAGTGAAGAGATGGCTGATGCGAGCGTTCATGTATTGTTGAACGTTGATTTCAAGGATACCTACAGGGAGGGTAGTAAAGACATTCGTAACTGTCATGTCAATGTGGGTACAGGTAAGGAAGTCAGTATCCGTGAAGTTGCCGGGATGATCATGAAGGCAGTTCAGTTTAAAGGTGATTTGCGTTGGGATAGTTCTAAACCTGATGGTACGATGCGTAAACTGACGGATGTATCGAAGTTACACAGTTTAGGCTGGCATCATAAGGTTGAGATTGATGAAGGAATTGAGCGCCTTTATGAGTGGTATTTGAAAGGTGTCTAAATTTATAATTTATATATTATGGAAAAATTAAACGGAAAGAATGTTTTAATACTGTTGTTGGTTTTGCTTCTTACAGCTTGTCAGTCTTACAAAAAGGTACCTTATTTGCAGGATGCTGAGGTCGTTTTGTACAGTACTCAGAACGAACAACTGTATGATGCTAAAATTATGCCTAAAGACTTGTTAACTATTGTAGTGTCGTGTACTAGTCCTGAACTGGCGGCACCTTTTAACTTAACAGTGGCTACACAAAACAATGCTACTTTGAGTTATACAACTACTCAGCCTGTCCTACAGCAATATTTGGTGGACAATGACGGTAATATTAACTTTCCGGTACTAGGCGAACTTCATGTAGGTGGATTGACAAAGAAGGCGACTGAACAGATGATTGTGGAAAAGCTGAAACCTTATATTACGGAAACGCCTATTGTGACGGTACGTATGGTGAATTATAAGATTTCCGTGATTGGTGAAGTTGCCCGTCCCGGTACATTTACGATTTCCAATGAAAAAGTGAATATCCTGGAGGCTTTGGCTATGGCAGGTGATATGACCGTATATGGTCTGCGTGATGATGTTAAATTGATACGGGAGAATGCCAATGGCAAGCAGGAAATTATTCCGTTGGACTTGAACAAGGCGGAGACTATTCTTTCTCCTTATTATTATTTGCAGCAGAATGATATCATTTACGTAACTCCCAATAAGGCAAAAGCCCGAAATTCAGACGTGGGAAATAGTACAAGCTTGTGGTTCTCTGCTACTTCGATCCTTGTTTCTATTGCCAGTTTGTTGTTTAATATCCTGAAATAAAAGAAAGAGTTATGAGAGAAGTAAATCAAAATAGTAAAGAACGTCAAACGGTTGAGGAACAGATTGATTTCCGAGCATTGTTTTTTAAATATATTATCCATTGGCCCTGGTTTGTAGGAGCTGTGTTGTTATGCCTTGTTGGTGCATGGTTTTATCTGCATTGGGCTACGCCTATCTATAATATTTCAGCCACCGTTCTGATGAAAGACGAGAAGAAGGGTGGAGGTGCAGGACTCTCTTCGGAACTGGAGGATATGGGGTTAAGTGGTCTGATGACTTCTTCTAAGAATATTGATAATGAGTTGGAAGTTTTGCGTTCGAAAACGCTCGTTAAAGAGGTGGTTAATCAATTGGGGCTGTATATAACTTATGCAGATGAGGATGAATTTCCTGCTAAAGGTTTGTATAAGACGTCTCCGGTACAAGTAAGTTTGACACCTCAGGAGGCTGAGAAACTAAGCTCTCCGATGGTAGTGGAAATGACACTACAGCCTAAAGGTAGTATGGATGTGAACGTGACTGTAGGTGAGAAAGGATATCAGAAACATTTTGAGAAACTGCCTGCTATCTTCCCGACTGATGAGGGAACATTGGCTTTCTTTCAGGAAGTTGATTCAGTAACTCTGCAGGATGGAACAAAGATTCCTCGGATGGAGAAGAATGTACGTCATATAACTGCTACTATCAACAAACCGATGAGAGTGGCAAAAGGATATTGTAACAGTCTGTCTATTGCACCTACTTCTAAAACTACTTCTGTGGCTGTGATTTCATTAAAAAATTCCAGTTTGCAACGTGGGCAGGATTTTATCAACCAATTACTGGAGATGTATAATCGCAATACGAATAATGATAAAAACGAAATTGCTCAGAAAACAGCAGAGTTTATTGATGAACGTATTAGTATTATTTCAAAAGAATTGGGAAGTACAGAAGCGGATTTAGAGTCTTTTAAGCGTGATGCCGGTATCACAGATTTGTCGAGTGAAGCTCAAATCGCTTTGGCCGGTAATGCTGAGTATGAAAAGAAGAGTGTGGAGAACCGTACTCAAATCAGCCTGGTGAATGACTTGCGTAAGTACTTAAGAGGTAATGAATATGAAGTATTGCCAAGTAATGTTGGTTTACAGGATGCCGCTTTGATTGGTGCGATTGAACGCTATAATGAGATGTTGGTAGAACGTAAACGCCTGTTACGTACATCAACTGAGAATAACCCTGCTATTGTGAATCTGGATACGAGCATCCGTGCAATGAAAGCCAATGTGCAAGCTACCCTTGAGGGAACCTTGCAGGGATTGATGATCACTAAATCAAACCTTGACCGTGAGGCGAGCCGCTATTCCCGTCGTATTAGTAATGCTCCGGGACAGGAACGGGCTTATGTAAGCATTGCCCGCCAGCAAGAAATCAAAGCCGGATTGTATCTGATGCTGTTACAGAAACGTGAAGAGAATGCGATTGCTCTTGCTGCTACAGCCAATAATGCAAAAATTATCGATGAAGCAATAGCTGACGATACTCCGGTATCTCCTAAAGGCAAAATGATTTATCTGATTGCATTGGTGTTGGGTATTGGAATTCCTGTCGGTATCATCTACTTGATTGAACTGACGAAATTCAAAATCGAAGGTCGTGCTGATGTAGAGAAACTAACGACTGTCCCTGTTGTCGGTGATATTCCATTGACAGACGAAAAGAATGATAAGAATGGCTCTATTGCCGTATTTGAGAATAAGAACAATCTGATGAGTGAGGTTTTCCGTAATGTTCGAACCAATCTTCAGTTTATGCTCAATAATGACCAGAAGGTAATCCTTGTGACCTCGACCGTTAGTGGAGAAGGAAAATCGTTTGTTTCGGCAAACCTGGCAATCAGTCTTTCTCTTTTGGGAAAGAAAGTGGTGATTGTCGGTCTTGATATTCGTAAGCCGGGACTTAATAAGGTATTCCAGCTTTCGAACAGGGAAAAAGGTATTACCCAATATCTTTCCAATCCTGAAACGGATCTGATGGAACTGGTACAACCTTCGGATATCAATAAGAACCTATATATCCTTTTGGGTGGCACTGTTCCTCCTAATCCGACTGAACTGCTGGCTCGTAACGGACTGGACAAGGCCATAGAAACCTTAAAGAAGCACTTCGACTATGTAATAATGGATACTGCCCCTATCGGTATGGTAACCGATACCTTATTGATAGGTCGTGTAGCTGACTTGTCCGTCTACGTATGCCGTGCCGACTATACTCATAAAGCCGAATATACATTGATCAATGAGTTGTCTATTGAGAAGAAACTTCCTAATCTTTGTACCGTAATCAACGGTGTGGACTTGAAAAAGAGAAAATACGGTTATTACTACGGCTACGGCAAGTACGGTAAGCACTACGGCTATGGCAAACGCTATGGTTACGGCTATGGATATGGTCAGACCAAAAGTGAAAGAAAAGACTAGTAATTTTGAAATAAATATGAAAAAAACGTTGAAAAAGGATGATTTATTTTGTATCTTTATAGCTTATAAACCAAGCATAAAGATACAATGAATCAACCAGATTTTGTAGTGAAATGCTACAATAAACAAGACTTAGCCCAAATGTATTTTCCTGATATAACAGTTCGCGCTTCAGTAAATAAACTTCGTCGTTGGATGCGTAGATGTCAGCCATTAATGGATGAGATACTTTCTACGGATTTTCATCCGAAAACGAAAGCTTTTTCTGTGCGGGAAGTAAGGTTGATTACTTACTATTTGGGTAAGCCGGGAGATTTATAATCTCAAAATCCTTTTATTATTCATCACAATGACTACGGGAGGCAGCACTTTCGCTATCTCCCGCAGTTTTTTTATAACTCTGAATATTCCTTTCTCGGATCAAAGCAAGGACATGCTTTATGAATCGAGGCACTAAGCTGATAATGTCCCGCTATCTGCGCCTCCGGATACTGATGCCTGAGAATCGTCAGCAGATCGATCAGGGCAAAACGCTGTGCGGCAGTTCTTGTATCCGCTGGTTTGCCATCTTCATTCAGTCCGCCTTCATAGCAGATTCCGATACTATGCCTGTTGAATCCACGCACATGAGCACCCATCTCAGAGATGGGACGGCAATGGTGAAGAACTCCGTCACGGGTAATATAAAAATGGTAACCGATATCAAGAAAGCCCCGTTGCAAATGACATTCGCGAAGCTGTTCTACACTGAAGCGAACATTGCAGCGCGTAGCGCTGCAATGAATCACCAACAACTTAATCTCTCTGGGGAGATACTCATCTTTAGAACTTTCCATACGGATGTATTACAGATGAGCCGCACAGGACGTTACTCCGAGAGCAGAAATGATAGACGTTGCAATTGTCACAATGAACTGAAGAATATTCTTCCAAACTTGTTTTTTCATACGATTTAAATTTTAATGATTAATCAATTAAACGGTCGGGTCCGGTGCTTCTTCGTCGTCACCTGAGCCATCTGTATTTCCGCCTTTTCCATCGTCCGGCAGCGGTTCGTCTCCCGAATCAGTTTTGCCGTCACTCTTATACAGTGCGAAGTCCAGCGTTTTACACAACTTGCGGAGATCACTTCCCGGATAGAAAAGCACTTTACCTTTCTCGATACACGATGCTTTGAATTCCTTCTCCGTTGCGGTAGCCGTTGCCGTCTTGAGACTCATGCGGAAATTCCCCAGATCGCCCATCTGAACGATATTCCCTTCATCCAGTACATTGACGATTTCGAGCAGAAATTCACCGATACAGCCTTCCAGCTCTCCTTTGGAGTACGAGGAACGTTCCGTAATACGCTTGCAGACTTCCTTAACGGTAACTTTGCGTCCGCTGCGTGCCACTGCATAATACTTGGGTGCTTCACTAGGTTTCAACAGGTTCTTGCGAGCCATAACAACATAATTCTGTGCCATAATTTTTAATACTTATTACTTAATATTTAATACCTGTAACCGATTACTTAGCAAAGATACTACATGAGCAAGTGCTCGTGATGTGCAGTGACGCACACAGACGCACTGATAAAAGGAAAAAACATTGAGAAGATTGTATTGAATCTTCCCAATGTTTGCATCCGATCATTGAGAAGGTTTTTTCAAACTTCCCAATGTTTTCAGAGAGTCTTCAAAAGGACAAAAGGACAAAAATGACAGATAGGACTATTTTATGAGATCTTCTGATACTTTCCATGAGATATCTTATTGATTTTGACGCCAATGAACGATTTTATCAGCCTGCTGATCTTGCGGTGGCTGAAATCGTATTTTACGCCGATCTGCATTGCATCTTCGGTAGTGAATGTTTCTGGCAACTCGCCGATGAACTTCCGTGTACTGTTCGGATCTTTCAACGGATGGAGCTGGGAAGACGGCATGGAAGACAATAATAGCCTGCTATGCTCATAACAGCAGAGAACGATCTGGAGAGAACGATCGAAATCTACATCCTCACAATAGATATCCGGTGCGCCATCATTCGCCTCGAACTGGCGGATGCGTGCCTGGATCATGCTGATGCGCATCACAAGACAGGCATACCGCTTGACAACGGCCTGAAGGTCATCGTTACCTTCCAGAACCACTTCGGCAAGCAGCTTAGAAAACGTATGATTCAGATAATCCCATTGAGAACGGCTGAAGTGAAACAATACAGGATGATTCTTGCAGAAATGATAAAGCTCGAAGACACGATGTGCCAGCGGCTTGAAAGACTCTTCGAGCGAGATACTGTCATCTCCCATGGGCTTCCACTTCGGAATGCTGCGGAAAGTGTAGAGCATGATACGGCTCGGAAGTCCTTTTTCCGAAGTCTCTATCAGTGAAGCCATCTGACTCGGGGTGCCGGTGAGGAACATGGCAAGCATGGGAAAACGGATATAAATGGGGGTTAAACCATTGATCTTGAAAGCGGAATCGATATTCTCATGCTCGAATGCCTTGCGGAGCATATCGTCAAAGTTACCGCAATCCAGATGATTGGCTGTAGCCAGCGTCTGCGCCTCGGTATCGAATATGATGCTTCCTTGCGGACCGTTGTCCCGCATTTGGATCTGCATACGGCTGTAGCTGGTAGTGGCAGGGAGAAAAAGCATTTTGTAAGCCGGTTTTTCCGGCTCTTCGGGACACTCTTCATGTGCCTTTTTCTTATAAGTACAGTCCAGTTTCCATTGGGTGTACTTATGGTTATAAATTTTCTGCTGAAGTTCGCTATTGGAAAGTATCCAGTCGTGGACCTCTTCCAGCAGATAACGTCCTGTTTGCGCAATGCTCTTGTTGCTCCCGGCGGGGGCAATGCCGAAACTGTAGAAATGGGGAGAATACTTTTTGTGATTATAGATGCCGAATGTGCCGGGCAGTACGGAACTCAATGCGGTGAGGTTGGAGAGAAAGGAAAGATCCTGTTCACGATCACCTTCCTCTTCGAGGATACATTCGTTCAGCAGATCGGGCAGATATTTGTACACGCTTTTGGGAAAACAGGGCGTTTCTTTTCTGAATTCTTCGCCTTGCCAATACGCTTCATCTGCTTCATAGATGCTTTCGGATGGGCTATATGTCACTTTTGTCATTTTGTCCTTATGAAGAGAAGAGCAAAGCGGAGAGGTGGAGACGGATGGAGTAGAGGTAACTTTTTGGTAACCAGATTGTAGGATGCTCCTGATTTCCTGAGCGGGAAAGTCGGAGTGCTCAAAATAAACCGTAATCCCGCGTAATATGCTTTCTTGCGAATACCTTCTCCGGCAAGCTTCGCAGGCGAGTTTAAACAGATTGGTGTGTCGTTGCCCGGCAGTCAATGGATTTAAGAAAATGTAGGACGAAAGGAACAAGCTGACTTCCTCTTCCGAGAAGTTCTCTGAGGTTTCGCTTGTTTTTGCCGGTAGCGGAGGAGAGGGGAGGTTTTCTGCTGTCGGCTGGAACGGTTGTGTTTCCACAGCCGCTTCCAGAACGAATGACTGATAAAGACTGGCTACGTATCCGTCCGGTGAATAGGTGAAATAACACAGGCGGCTTTCGTCTTTACAGGCGGGATCGCTGGTGAGCCCGGTCAGCTGGTCGTAGTAACGGCTGACCAGTAGCTGCCCTTCCCGGTGACGGCCTTCGATGCCTTCCACATAGGCGAAGATTTTCACGCCGTCCGTAGGGCTTTCCAGAGCAGCTACGGTATGAGGGTCGGCAGCGCAAAGACGGATGATCTCCAGCCGATTGGGAACGTGGTCGTAGTCGAGTCCGATAATGTGACTGGGCAACTGGAAATTTCGGATGGCATGCGCTCCGTCGAAAGTGCCGGCAGGAGTGAAGCAGGGGAGCTGGCTTTTTAGTTTTTGGGCGGCTTCATGGTCGCCTTCCTGATGATACCGCCGGATGGATTGGATGATGGAAGCATAAACCGGATGAATACACATAAAGATGACTTCGAGGAAAGACATGATTTTAGGCTTTTTGGAATACACATTTTCGTAAACGGAAACTTTAATTTCTTCGAGTACTTGCATTTGATTTTGATGTTTTATGATTGTATATCCCACTATCGGGATAGCGGGTGCAAAGGTAAAGGAGGGGGAATTAGAACTTGTTTCATAGGTTGAAACAGATTGAATAACCAAATATATATCTATTTTTTATTAAATTTTAAACAAAGAGTAAACATGACAAAAGAAAATCATGGACCTTATGAATTTTTGGGAAGTATGGTAGTGAACCTGATGAATATCGACAAATCGATTTCGTATTCTTTTCTGGAAGATGAGTTGCATATCTCCGGAAGGGATGTGAGTGCCATGCGGCAGGGGAAGGATTTACACGTTTATCAGTACGTGCGTGTCGTCAGCTGTATCATGGATGAGATACATCTGGAAATTCTGTTGAATGCACTGCTGAAGGAGTTGAAGAATGTATTTGCAGCCCATTGTGATTTAGTGATCGGTACGATTCCACATCGGCTTTACGGAAACGGACAGCCGGCAGAATGGGTGGTAGTGATGAGATGGGACGGGGTAGGGGTCTGATCCTTCTTGTCATACCCGGATTGCTATCTTAGTCTTCTAAAGTACGTCCGCATTTTTTTCATGATCTTGATACCCAAAACTACTCCGTCAAAGATGGCCATGCCGGTATTGAACGAACGCATGAGCGAATCCGCTTTGTTGGCAGCGGGTGCAAGAGGCGAGAATATTTCGCGGGTGGTGGCCGTCATAGCTCGTTTTTGAGCCTGAATTTCATTCAAGAGCTTCTTTTTGCGTTGGGTGATCTCTTCTAATGTAATTTTGGCAGGTGTTTGCGCACTCATAACTTCATTTATTTTGAATCGGTTAAAAACAAGTTAGCGAGGAAGTTTACCATCGGGGAGATGATAAGCTGTTTGCGGAAAATAATGACTAAAGCCATAATCAGTATATTGATGCCGGCAATGATAGCGAAGCTTGCCATAAGTCCGCCTACCAGAGGTTCCAATACATAAGCCAAGGCAAATAACAGATAAAACAGGGCTACCATGCCAAGGATGATAAGTATTACAATCATGATTAACGTTGAAAGAAGTATGGTCAGCTTCTCCGTCAACTCTAACTTGGTGTATTCTTTTTGAAGTTCCAGATACTTTTTGAACTCAAAAAACAACTGTTGAAAGTTCTCAATACTTTTATCGTCTGCAAACATGGTCGCTCTGTTTTAGTCCTTTACTTACTTATTCTCCTATTTCTCCTTTAATTTCAGCTGCGATTTCGTCAACGAGATTTTCCATTTCGTTGCGGTTCAGCTTGATTCCTTTTTTACGAAGAATTTCTGCGATCTTATTACGGGTATCTTCTCCCTTTTCAGGAGCAAACAAAATACCAAGGGCTGCACCTACGGCTGCACCACCCAGAAAAGCTGCTAATACATTTAATCCTTTCATAATTTATACTGTTTAAAATGATTATGATACAACAAATATAACATTTTTCTCCAAAGGTTGTTCGCAAAAACAGAAAAAAAGTACTTCCTTTTTATCATTCTTGATTTCTTTTATGGTTTAATCTTATTTAACTAGACTTTTGGACTAACAAATGAGACTTAAGGCGTACTTTTGTCATTCAATATTGTAATTCAAAACATAATGAAAGCGAAGATTGTTTTTATAACCGGAGCGAGCAGCGGAATCGGCGAAGGATGCGCCCGTAAATTTGCTAAGGAAGGATGGAACCTGATTTTGAATGCCCGTACAGTGTCGAAGCTGGAAGAACTGAAGGCTGAACTGGAAAAAGAGTATGGAATACAGGTCTGTGTGTTGCCTTTTGATGTTCGCGACCGGAAACAGGCTGCCGCCGCACTGGAAGCGTTGCCGGAAGAATGGAAATCGATTGATGTATTGATTAACAATGCCGGACTGGTGATCGGAGTGGACAAAGAGTTCGAAGGTAGTCTGGACGAGTGGGATATCATGATCGATACGAATATAAGAGGTTTGCTCGCCATGACACGTCTGGTAGTTCCGGGTATGGTGGAACGGGGGTGCGGACACATTATTAATATAGGTTCTATCGCCGGAGATGCCGCCTATCCCGGAGGCAGTGTTTACTGCGCCACCAAAGCTGCTGTGAAGGCACTTTCGGACGGACTTCGGATAGACTTGGTGGATACGCCGCTGCGGGTGACGAATATCAAACCGGGCATGGTGGAAACAAACTTTACAGTGGTCCGTTACCGTGGTGACAAGCAGGCGGCTGATAATTTTTACAAGGGAATCCGCCCGCTGACCGGAGACGATATTGCCGAAACGGTATATTATGCTGCCTCGGCTCCTGCGCATATTCAGATTGCAGAGGTGCTTTTGATGCCGACTTATCAGGCAACGGGCACTATTTCTTATAAGAAGAAGGCAGAATAGACGTTTTTTCGCTCATTTTCTTTGCCGGATGATAAAATTTCTATTATTTTGTTGCCCGAAAACTAAATGTGAACGAACAAGATTATTGAATTATTAATTAAATACAGAATATTGGATATGAAAAAATTGGTCGTATTAGGAATGGGAGTATGCATGGTGCTTGCGTTTGCATCTTGTAAATCCAGTGAAAGCGCCTATAAAAAAGCTTACGAAAAAGCAAAACAGCAAGAATTGGCAGAACCGCAGGTGGAAGCTCCGGTAGAAGTGACTCCGGTTGTTGCAGCTCCTGTGACAACACCTAAGGCTACAGATACAACCGGCGTTCGTCAGGAAAAGGTGACAGTCGTTTCCGGTACCGACGGATTGAAGGATTACAGCGTAGTAGTAGGCAGCTTCGGTGTGAAAGCGAATGCTGAAGGCCTGAAAGACTGGTTGGACGGACAAGGTTACAACGCAACAATCGCATTCAATGCGGAAAAAGCAATGTACCGTGTGATTGTAAGCTCATTCGCTGACAAAGCGGCTGCTGTCGATGCACGTGACGCATTCAAGGCTAAATACCCGAGTCGTACAGACTTCCAGGGAGCTTGGTTGCTGTATCGTATTTATTGATTTCTTTTTGGTAATATATATCGGGATGGATAACCTGTTTTCCCGAAATAAGAAGGCGGTAACTGGGAAGTTACTGCTTTTTTGTTACACATTGTAATTTCGTTTTTTAGAAATTTTTATCATTCTACTAAAAGAAGTTATAAATAGCAGGTGGGAAACTTTTTTCGTAAATAAAGTTTTTACTTTTGTCATTATGAAACAGAAATATGTAATGGCTGCTATCGATGCAGCGTTGAAAGCGGGTGAAAAAATCCTTTCTATCTATGAAGATCCGAAGTCGGATTTTGAAATAGAGAGGAAGTCGGATAACTCTCCCTTAACGATAGCAGACAGGAAAGCCCACGAGGCGATTGTGGCCATTTTGAATGAAACTCCTTTTCCGGTTCTTAGTGAAGAAGGAAAGCATATGGACTATGCAGTGCGGCGAGGCTGGGATACTTTATGGATTGTAGACCCGCTGGACGGAACGAAGGAGTTCATCAAGCGTAACGGAGAATTTACGGTAAATATAGCTTTGGTGCAGAACGCTGTACCTGTAATGGGTGTTATTTATGTGCCTGTAAAAAAAGAACTTTATTTTGCAGTGGAGGGGACAGGTGCCTATAAGTGTTCCGGCATTGTCGGTCTGGAAGACGAGGGAGTGACCTTACAGCAGATGATTGAGAAATCGAAACGGATGCCATTGGTGGATGCGCGCGACCATTTTATTGCTGTCGCTTCCCGTTCACATCTGACGCCTGAAACTGAAACATATATTGCAGACTTAAAAAAGAAACACGGCAATGTGGAACTGATATCAAGCGGAAGTTCCATTAAAATCTGTCTGGTTGCCGAAGGAAAGGCGGATGTCTATCCGCGTTTTGCTCCGACGATGGAATGGGATACGGTTGCCGGACATGCGATAGCCCGTGCCGCAGGGATGGAAGTATATCAGGCAGGGAAGGAGGAACCTTTGCGATATAACAAAGAGGATCTGCTGAATCCGTGGTTTATCGTTGAAGCAAAAAGAGAACGCTAATTAATGTTTATATGACATTTGAAATTGTATTTGTACTATTATCCTTATTAGGAATGATGGCTGCCCTGATCGCGGATAAGATGCGGCCGGGCATGGTGCTCTTTTCGGTAGTGGTTTTATTTCTGTGCGTCGGCATTCTGACTCCGAAGGAAATGCTTGAAGGTTTCAGTAATAAAGGAATGATTACCGTCGCCTTGTTATTCCTGGTTAGTGAAGGTATCCGTCAGTCGGGTACATTAGGGCAAGTGATCAAGAAACTGCTTCCGCAGGGGAAGACGACGGTGTTTAAAGCGCAGCTGCGTATCCTGCCGTCTGTTGCATTCATTTCTGCCTTTCTGAATAATACTCCGGTGGTAGTCATCTTTGCCCCGATCATCAAGCATTGGGCGAAATCGGTAAAACTTCCGGCCACCAAGTTCCTGATTCCCCTTTCTTATGTGACTATCCTTGGCGGTATCTGTACGCTGATCGGCACTTCTACCAATCTGGTAGTGCATGGTATGATTCTGGAAGCCGGCTATGAAGGCTTCACCATGTTCGAACTGGGAAAGGTCGGCATCTTTATTGCCATTGCCGGTATCATATATCTTTTCATTTTCTCCAAACGGCTCTTGCCCGATGCACGTCCGGATACGGCTGTGCCCGATGAAGAAGTGGAGGAAGGAGAGAAGCTGCATCGTGTAGAAGCTGTATTGGGAGCCCGTTTCCCCGGTATCAACAAGAAACTGAGTGATTTCAATTTCCAGCGTCACTATGGTGCGGAAGTGAAAGAGATCAAAACACGTAACGGTCAGCGCTATGTCGATCATCTGGAGGATGTAGTGCTCCGTGAGGGTGATACGCTTGTGGTGATGGCGGATGATACGTTTATCCCGACTTGGGGAGAATCTTCGGTATTCGTGCTGCTTACCAACGGCAATGATCCGGATACTTCGGGAAAGAAGAAGCGCTGGTTGGCGCTAATCTTGCTGGTACTGATGATTGTCGGTGCTACGGTGGGCGAACTGCCGGCAACCAAAGAGATGTTTCCCGATATCAAGCTGGATATGTTTTTCTTTGTCTGCATTACTACTATTATCATGGCGTGGACCAATATTTTCCCCGCCCGTAAGTATACCAAATATATTTCGTGGGATATTCTGATTACGATTGCCTGCGCATTTGCCATCAGCAAGGCTATGGTGAACTCCGGTGTGGCCGATTGTGTGGCAGGATTTATCATCGGTTTGAGTGACGATTACGGACCGCATGTATTACTTGCTATATTGTTTGTCATCACGAATTTGTTTACGGAACTGATCACGAACAATGCGGCTGCGGCTCTGGCATTCCCGTTGGCACTGTCCATCTCGGCGCAGTTGGGCGTAAGTCCGACACCTTTCTTTGTCGTGATCTGTATGGCTGCGTCTGCCAGCTTTTCCACACCGATCGGTTATCAGACTAATTTGATTGTGCAAGGTATCGGCAACTATAAGTTTACGGATTTTGTCCGTATCGGTCTGCCGCTCAATATCATCACTTTCTTAATCTCTGTGATCCTGATCCCGTTGATCTGGAACTTTTAATAAACATATTCTATAAATGGAAGAAAAAAATCATATATATCCGATTTTTGACCGCATGATGACGCGGGAGGACAAAGAAGAACTTCTGGGACAGCATAGCGTGATGATCTGGTTTACAGGTCTGAGCGGATCAGGTAAAAGTACGATTGCGATTGCATTGGAACGTGAACTCCATAAGCGCGGACTGCTTTGCCGTATTCTGGATGGAGACAATATCCGCAGCGGTATCAACAATAATCTGGGCTTCTCCGAAACTGACCGTGTAGAGAATATCCGTCGTATCGCCGAAGTATCCAAGTTGTTTCTGGACAGCGGCATCATTACGATTGCGGCATTTATCAGTCCCAATAATGATATCCGTGAAATGGCAGCGAATATTATCGGAAAAGATGATTTCCTGGAAGTTTTCGTAAGCACCCCGCTGGAAGAGTGTGAAAAGCGGGATGTGAAAGGACTGTACGCCAAAGCGCGCAAGGGAGAAATTCAGAATTTCACCGGAATTTCCGCACCGTTTGAAGTGCCCGAACATCCGGCCTTGTCATTGGATACTTCGAAGCTGAGTCTGGAAGAGTCGGTCAACCGCCTGTTGGAGATGGTGTTGCCGAAAATAGAAAAGAAATAAATGAAGAAATTTCAAAAAAGATGGAAGAATATAAACTGAGCCATTTGAAAGAACTCGAAGCCGAGTCAATTCATATCATCCGCGAGGTGGCGGCGGAATTTGAGAATCCGGTGATGCTGTACAGCATCGGAAAAGATTCTTCGGTGATGGTGCGCTTGGCTGAAAAAGCGTTTTATCCGGGAAAAGTTCCCTTCCCGTTGATGCATATCGATTCGAAGTGGAAGTTTAAGGAAATGATCCAGTTCCGCGACGAATATGCCAAGAAACATGGCTGGAACCTGATTGTGGAAAGTAATATGGAAGCGTTTCATGCAGGGGTAGGACCTTTCACGCATGGAAGCAAGGTACATACGGACCTGATGAAGACTCAGGCATTGCTGCATGCGCTGGATAAATATAAATTTGACGCTGCATTCGGCGGCGCGCGCCGGGATGAAGAAAAGTCACGTGCCAAGGAGCGTATCTTCTCTTTCCGTGATAAATTCCACCAGTGGGACCCGAAGAACCAGCGTCCTGAATTGTGGGATATCTACAACGCCCGTGTACACAAAGGTGAGAGTATCCGTGTGTTCCCGATCAGCAACTGGACGGAGTTGGATATCTGGCAGTATATCCGTCTGGAGAATATTCCGATCGTTCCGCTGTATTATGCCAAGGAACGTCCTGTGATCAATCTGGATGGTAATATCATCATGGCGGATGACGACCGTCTGCCGGAAAAATATCGTGATCAGATCGAAATGAAGATGGTGCGTTTCCGTACTCTGGGCTGCTGGCCGTTGACGGGCGCAGTAGAGAGCGGTGCGGCTACCATCGAAGAGATCGTGGAAGAGATGATGACGACTACCAAGAGCGAACGTACTACCCGTGTGATCGACTTTGACCAGGAAGGCAGCATGGAGCAGAAGAAACGTGAAGGGTATTTTTAAGCAATTAAAAATGAATGATTAAAAAACTAAAAGTTGGAAATGGATAATAAGCTGGATATAAAGGCCTTTCTGGATAAAGACGAACAGAAAGACTTGCTGAGACTGTTGACTGCCGGTTCGGTGGATGACGGAAAATCGACTTTGATCGGACGTCTGTTGTTTGACAGTAAGAAACTGTACGAAGATCAGCTGGATGCATTGGAACGTGACAGTAAGCGTGTAGGTAATGCAGGCGAACATATAGACTATGCTTTGTTGCTCGATGGCTTGAAAGCGGAGCGTGAGCAGGGAATTACGATTGACGTGGCTTACCGCTACTTCTCTACCAACGGTCGTAAGTTTATCATTGCGGATACTCCGGGACACGAACAGTATACACGTAATATGATTACCGGTGGCTCTACGGCCAATCTGGCAATTATCTTGGTAGACGCCCGTACGGGTGTGATTACCCAGACCCGTCGTCATACTTTCCTGGTATCTCTGCTGGGCATCAAGCACGTGGTGCTGGCGGTCAATAAGATGGACCTGGTGGACTTTTCCGAGGAACGGTTCGACGAGATTGTATCGGAATACAAGAAATTCGTAGAACCGCTGGGAATTCCGGATGTGAACTGTATTCCTCTTTCTGCCTTGGACGGTGACAACGTTGTGGATAAGTCCGAACGCACACCATGGTATAAAGGAATCTCTTTGCTGGACTTCCTCGAAACGGTTCATATCGATAATGATCATAACTTCACGGATTTCCGTTTCCCTGTGCAGTATGTGCTGCGCCCGAACCTTGACTTCCGTGGTTTCTGCGGTAAAGTGGCATCGGGTATTGTCCGCAAGGGAGATACAGTGATGGCATTGCCTTCCGGAAAGACTTCCAAGGTGAAGAGTATCGTGACATACGACGGCGAACTGGATTACGCTTTCCCGCCGCAGTCGGTTACACTGACACTGGAAGACGAAATCGACGTATCCCGTGGTGAAATGCTGGTGCATCCGGACAACTTGCCGATCGTTGACCGCAACTTCGAAGCGATGATGGTATGGATGGATGAAGAACCGATGGATATCAATAAATCGTTCTTTATCAAGCAGACTACCAATTTGAGCCGTACCCGCATCGACGCGATCAAATATAAAGTGGATGTCAACACGATGGAGCATCTTTCCATTGACAATGGACAACTGACAAAGGACAATTTGCCATTGCAGCTCAATCAGATCGCCCGCGTTGTCCTGACTACTGCCAAGGAGCTTTTCTTCGATCCTTATAAAAAGAATAAATCTTGCGGTTCTTTTATCCTGATCGATCCGATTACGAATAATACCTCTGCCGTAGGTATGATTATCGACCGGGTGGAAATGAAAGATATGGCTGCCACGGACGACATCCCCGTATTGGATTTGTCGAAACTGGACATTGCCCCGGAACATCACGCCGCCATAGAAAAAGCTGTGAAGGAACTGGAACGCCAGGGACTCTCCATAAAAGTGATTAAATAAAATGTAGAACGATGGGATTACTTGAATTTAATAAACTTCCGATTAATACGTTGGTAGGTGCCGACTGGAAAACGTTTAAGGCAATCACTGCCGGCCGTGATATTGATGCTGCTTATAAAGGCAAGTACCGGTTGACGAAAGCGGTGTGCCGCCTGCTTTCTCCGTTGGCTGCATTGCAGGATAAACGCTACGAAAAGTTGTTGGCCAATCAGCCGCTGGAACATGATCCGGTATTCATTCTGGGACACTGGCGGAGTGGAACTACTTTTGTACATAACGTGTTCTCCTGCGACAAGCATTTTGGGTATAACACAACTTATCAGACCGTATTCCCGCATCTGATGATGTGGGGACAGCCTTTCTTCAAGAAGAATATGAGCTGGCTGATGCCGGACAAGCGTCCGACGGATAATATGGAGCTGGCAGTGGATCTTCCGCAGGAGGAAGAGTTTGCATTGTCGAACATGATGCCGTATACCTATTATAATTTCTGGTTCCTGCCGAAATATCAACAGGAATATGCGGACAAGTATTTGCTGTTTGATGATATCACGGACAAAGAACTGAAAGTGTTTGAAGAGGTATTCACGAAATTGATCAAGATTTCTTTGTGGAACACCAAGGGTACGCAATTCCTCAGCAAGAACCCTCCTCATACGGGCAGGGTGAAAGAATTGGTGAAAATGTTCCCGAACGCCAAGTTTATCTACCTGATGCGTAATCCGTATACGGTATTTGAATCTACACGCAGTTTCTTTACCAATACAATCCAGCCTCTGAAACTGGAGGATGTCAGCAATGAACAATTGGAGGAGAATATCCTTTCTATTTATGCAAAGCTGTATCATAAGTATGAATCGGATAAGAAATTCATTCCGGAAGGCAATCTGATCGAAGTGAAGTTTGAAGACTTTGAAGCGGATGCGATGGGAATGACGGAGAATATTTATAAGTCACTTTCTATCCCCGGCTTCGCCGAAGCACAAGGAGATATCGAAAAATATGTCGGCGGCAAGAAGGGATATAAGAAGAATAAGTATAAATATGATGACCGGACGATTCGATTGGTAGAGGAAAACTGGGATTTTGCTTTGAAACAATGGAACTATAATTTATAAAAGAAAGGATAAGTATTGATGATTAAGAAAATGGTTCATCGCCTGTTTCTGACAGGCTTCGTTGCATTTTTTTCTTCCTTGTCTTTGATGGCGCAGCATAAAGTGGAGATGGTCCCCTTCGGGGATATGGACCAATGGGTGGACCGCCAGATAAAAGAGTCGGGGATTATCGGAGGGAATACGAAGAATGTGTATGAGATTGGTCCGACGACTGTAATTAAGGGAGATCAGGTGTATAAGAATATGGGTGGCTCACCGTGGGCGACTTCGAATGTGATGGCGAAAGTGGCAGGTATTACCAAGACAAATACGTCGGTTTTTCCGGAGAAACGGGGAGACGGTTACTGTGCACGCCTGGATACGCGTATGGAGAGTGTGAAGGTACTGGGGCTTGTCAATATAACCGTATTGGCTGCCGGCTCTATCTTTACGGGATCTGTGCACGAACCGATCAAGGGTACCAAAAACCCGCAGAAGATGCTTCAGACGGGGATTCCGTTTACCAAGAAGCCGGTTGCCCTTCAGTTTGACTATAAAGTGAAGATGTCCGACAGGGAAAAACGTATACGTGCTACCGGTTTCAGTAAAATTACAGATGTAGCAGGCAAGGATTATCCGGCTGCTATTTTATTTTTGCAGAAACGCTGGGAGGATGCCAACGGAAATGTTTATGCCAAGCGTATCGGAACGTTGGTGACTTATTACTATCACTCTACCGACTGGAAGAATAATGCCACGTATGAAATTATGTATGGAGACATTACCAGCCGTCCCGAATATAAACCTCACATGATGCGTCTGCAGGTGACTGAGAACTATACAGTCAACAGCAAAGGTGAAAGCGTGCCTATCCACGAAGTGGCATGGGGGGATGAAAATGATGAGCCGACTCATCTGTATCTCCAGTTCACATCCAGTCATGGCGGAGCTTACGTCGGTTCACCCGGAAATTCATTGTGGATTGATAATGTAAAACTGGTATATTAATTAAGGTAGCGGAAAAAATAAGGGATAGCCAATGATAATCGATATCATTGGTTATTTTTTTGCTTTTATTTTTCTTTCAAAAATGTTGGCTATACCCTTTGTAGGCTATCCAACACTTTTATCATCCCATATAAATATCACGAAGAAATGTTTTTTTACGAGTTTTTTTGTGTGTATTACAATAAATATCTATATTTGCACTAAATTTAAAGAAAAAGGGTAGAGATTTATATCTCTTTGTTTAAGATTTAGAGCCTGTAGAGTTGTGGTTATAGCGTAACACAAACTGCATTATATTATTTACTAAAATAAATTGAGATGAAAAAGGGTTTATTGTTTATTTTAATGGTAGGGGCTTCTGTGTGCCTGTCTGCTCAGGAAAAAGGAAAAACAGAAGGTAAAGCCTACACTGTAGAGACTAATCGTTTTGGGGCCAATTGGTTCATTAGTGGTGGCGTTGGTGGTCAAATGTACTTTGGCGACAACGACGGTAAAGCGGATTTCGGAAAACGCATTGCTCCGGCACTTGATATTGCCGTAGGTAAATGGTTTACTCCGGGTATCGGATTGCGTGTTGCATACAACGGTCTTCAAGCTAAGGGAGCTGCTCCTAGTGCTAATGACTTGTATACAAAAGGTGGCAAGTATTCTAACGGTTACTACAAGCAGAAATGGAACATGGCTAACTTCCATGGTGATGTTCTCTTCAACCTTTCTAACATGTTCTGCGGTTACAACGAGGATCGTCTTTATTCATTCATTCCTTACGTAGGTGCAGGTGTGGCTCTTTCTTGGTCAGAACCTCATCAACAAAACTTAGGTATCAATGCCGGTTTGATCAACCGCTTCCGTGTATCGGATGCTTGGGATATCAACCTTGAATTGCGTGGCCTTTTGATGAAGGATGCATTCGGCGGAACTTCTAAAGAAGGTATGGCCGGTGTAACTGTAGGTGTAACTTACAAGTTCAAAAAACGCGGATTCAACGCTGTTCCTACTGTACCGATGGTACCGGAAAGCCAGTTGGACGACATGAGAAACAGGCTGAACTCTCTGAAGGGTGAAAACGAATCTCTGAAACGTGACTTGGTTGAAGCACGCAACAAGAAGCCGGAAGTAATCGTTAAGAAAGAAGGCGGATTCGTTCCACGTCTGGTTGTTGTATTCAACATTGGTAAGAGCAACATCAGCAAGAGAGAGTACATGAACATCGAAGCAATGGCTAAGGGTATCAAAGCTAATCCGGAAAAGACATTTACTGTTACAGGATATGCTGACAAGGGTACTGGTTCTGCTGAGTACAACATGAAGTTAAGTAAGAAGAGAGCTGAAGCTGTACGTGACCTGATGGTGAACGAATTCGGTGTACCTGCTTCTCAACTGAAGGTTGATTACAAGGGTGGTGTAGGCAATATGTTCTACGATGACGCTAAGTTGAGCCGTGTTGCTATCGTGGAAGAATAATCCACAGTTGAAATAATAGAATAAAAGAGACGTTTCCTTTCGCGGGAAGCGTCTTTTTTGTATTTTTGTACCCCATATGAGCAGAATAGTAGCTATAGATTATGGAAGGAAGCGCACAGGGATAGCTGTGAGCGATACGTTGCAACTGATTGCAAACGGGTTGACAACTGTACCCACGCATGAACTTCTGAACTTTATCGGTGAGTATGTGGCAAAAGAACCGGTAGAGCGGATTATTATAGGATTGCCCAAGCAGATGAATAATGAAGCTTCGGAAAATATGAAGAACATCGAACCCTTTGTTCGTTCATTAAAGAAACGTTTCCCGGAACTTCCTGTAGAATATGTGGACGAACGTTTCACATCTGTTCTCGCACACCGTACGATGCTGGAAGCCGGACTGAAAAAGAAAGACCGGCAAAACAAAGCATTGGTGGATGAGATAAGTGCCACTATTATTCTGCAAACATATTTGGAGAGTAAACGTTTTTAATAATAAGACAGAGAATAATTTAATTTTTTAGTAGAGTATAAAGTATGATTTTACCAATTTATGTATATGGCCAGCCTGTTTTGAGAAAGGTGGCAGAGGACATAACCCCGGAGTATCCGAACCTGAAAGAGCTGATCGCGAATATGTTTGAAACAATGGTGCACGCCGATGGCGTGGGACTGGCTGCTCCACAGATCGGCTTGCCTATCCGTGTCGTTACGATTACATTAGACCCGCTTTCGGAAGACTATCCGGAATTTAAGGATTTTAATAAAGCTTATATCAATCCTCATATCATCGAAGTGGGTGGGGAGGAAGTCAGTATGGAAGAAGGCTGTCTGAGTCTGCCCGGCATTCATGAGTCTGTGAAAAGAGGAAATAAGATCCGTGTGAAATACATGGACGAGAACTTTGTAGAGCATGATGAAGTGGTGGAAGGCTATCTGGCAAGGGTGATGCAGCATGAGTTCGACCATCTGGACGGAAAGATGTTTATCGACCACCTTTCGCCATTGCGCAAACAAATGATAAGAGGAAAATTAAATACGATGCTGAAAGGAAAAGCGCGTAGTTCATATAAGATGAAACAGGTGAAATAAAGATAAAAAACGTTTATATCCCTGTTAAGTAAGCGAAAAGCATTATTTTTGTTTCGTTTACAAGCATAAAATATCAATGATTAAAAGAATACTAACAGTTTTATTGCTGTTCCCCACACTGGTTTGTGCTCAGATTAATACGGAGCGGGTGATGACTATTGCCCGCAATGCGCTGTATTTTGAGGACTACGTGCTTTCTATTCAGTATTTCAACCAGGTAATTAATGCGAAGCCATATTTGTATGAGCCTTATTTTTTCAGGGCGCTGGCAAAGGTGAACCTGGAGGATTATCAAGGAGCGGAAGCGGATTGTGACGAGGCTATCAAACGGAATCCGTTTGTAGTAGGTGCATATCAGGTTCGTGGACTGGCACGGATTCGTCAGAGTAAATTCGACGGGGCGATTGAGGATTATCAGAAAGCATTGCATTATGATCCGGAAAACATCACCTTGTGGCACAATCTGACCTTGTCTCATATTCAGAAAAAGGATTATGACGCAGCCAAGGAGGATTTGGAGAGCTTGCTGAAAGTTTCTCCGCGCTATACACGTGCTTATCTGATGAGGGGAGAGGTTTCTTTGCAGCAGAAGGATACGGTTGCGGCACTGAAGGACTTTAATACGGCTCTCGAACTGGATAAGTATGATCCGGACGCATGGTCGGCAAGGGCTATTGTCCGCTTGCAGCAGTCCAACTATGCAGAAGCGGAATCGGATCTGGACCGTGCGATTCATCTGAGCGCGAAGAACGCGGGTAATTATATAAACCGTGCTTTGGCCAGATTCCATCAGAATAATCTGAGGGGTGCTATGAGCGATTATGACCTGGCTTTGGATATTGATCCCAATAACTTTATCGGGCATTATAACCGTGGTTTGCTTCGTGCCCGTGTCGGGGATGACAACCGCGCTATCGAGGACTTCGATTTTGTGATTCAGATGGAACCTGATAATATGATGGCTATCTTTAACCGTGCGTTGCTTCGTGCTCAGACGGGAGATTACCGGGGTGCTATCAAAGACTATACGACAGTTATCGACCAATATCCGAACTTCCTCGCAGGATATTATCATCGTGCGGAAGCCCGCAAGAAGATCGGCGACAAGAAGGGGGCCGAACAGGATGACTTCAAACTGTTGAAGGCTCAGCTTGACAAGCAGAATGGAGGGACGAACAAAGACGTTGCCCAGAATCAGAATAAGGATAAAGAAAACCAGAGCGGCGAGAACGGTGACGAAAGCGAGGAAGGAAAAACTCGTAAGAAGTCTGACAAGAATATGAACAACTATCGCAAGATTGTGATTGCCGATGATTCTGAAGCGGATCAACGCTATACAAGTGATTATCGCGGACGCGTACAGGATAAGAATGTGAACATAAAACTGGAACCGATGTTTGCCTTGACTTATTATGAAAAGTCGAGCGAAGTGAAGCGTTCGGTGAATTTCCATAAGTTTATAGAAGACCTGAATCTGTCGAATGTACTTCCGAAACGTATCCGTATTACAAATATGGAGGCCCCGCTGACGGAAGAACAGGTGAAATTCCATTTTGCCCTGATTGATGCGCATACATCGGCTATTGTGGACGATGACAAGAGTGCTCCGAAGCGTTTTGCCCGTGCCATTGACTTTTATCTGGTACAGGATTTCTCCAGTGCGGTTGCCGACCTGACTCAGGCGATACTGCTGGACGGAGATTTCTTCCCGGCCTATTTCATGCGTGCACTGATTCGTTGCAAACAACTGGAATATCAGAAGGCTGAACAGGCTGCCGAAGCGGATATGCCGAGTGGCGCTGCTGTCAAGGAAGTGAGTGCGGTGGATTATGAAGTTGTCAGAAAGGACCTGGATAAGGTGATAACTCTGGCTCCGGACTTCGTTTACGCTTATTATAACCGTGCCAATGTGGCGGCTATGCTGAAAGATTACAGGGCTGCGATTGTCGATTACGATAAGGCGATTCAGCTGTCTCCGGACTTTGCTGACGCTTATTTCAACCGGGGACTTACGCATATTTTCCTGGGTAATAATAAGGCGGGAATCTCAGATTTGAGCAAGGCCGGTGAACTAGGAGTTGTTTCTGCTTACAACGTGATCAAGCGTTTCACGGATCAGACAGAATAACATTTTTTTGATAAAAAATAGAAAACTCAAAAGATTTCGTTACTTTTGCGTTCTCATTATGAAAATATAACATCATCATATTATGATAAAGATAACATTTCCCGATGGCTCCGTTCGTGAGTATAACGAAGGAGTGAACGGTTTACAGATTGCAGAAAGTATCAGTTCGCGCTTGGCACAGGATGTACTTGCATGTGGCGTGAACGGTGAGACTTATGATTTAGGACGTCCTATTAATGAAGATGCTGATTTCGTACTTTACAAATGGGACGATGAAGAAGGCAAACATGCATTTTGGCACACAAGCGCCCACTTGCTGGCTGAAGCTTTGCAGGAACTTTATCCGGGTATCCAGTTTGGTATCGGACCGGCTATCGAAAACGGTTTCTACTATGATGTGGATCCGGGAGAAGCTGTGATTAAAGAAAGTGACCTGCCTGCCATCGAAGCAAAGATGCTTGAATTGTCGGCAAAGAAAGAAGCGGTAGTCAGAGAAAGTATTTCGAAGACGGACGCTCTGAAAATGTTTGGCGACCGTGGCGAAACGTATAAATGTGAATTGATCTCAGAACTGGAAGACGGACATATTACTACCTACACCCAGGGTGCGTTTACTGACCTTTGCCGTGGTCCTCACTTGATGACGACTGCGCCGATCAAGGCTATCAAGCTGACAACTGTTGCCGGTGCTTACTGGCGCGGTCACGAAGACCGTAAGATGCTGACCCGTATCTATGGTATCACATTCCCGAAAAAGAAAATGCTGGATGAATATCTGGTGTTGCTGGAAGAAGCCAAGAAACGTGACCACCGTAAGATCGGTAAGGAAATGCAGTTGTTCATGTTCTCTGAAACAGTAGGTAAGGGACTTCCGATGTGGTTGCCGAAAGGTACTGCACTGCGTTTGCGTCTGCAAGAGTTCTTGCGTCGTATCCAGACCCGCTATGACTATCAGGAAGTAATTACTCCGCCTATCGGTAATAAGTTGCTGTATGTGACTTCCGGTCACTATGCAAAATACGGTAAGGATGCGTTTCAGCCGATCCATACTCCGGAAGAAGGAGAGGAGTATTTCCTGAAACCGATGAACTGTCCGCATCACTGCGAGATATATAAGAATTTTCCGCGTTCATACAAGGACCTTCCGTTGCGTATTGCAGAATTCGGTACGGTTTGCCGTTATGAACAAAGTGGTGAGCTTCACGGTTTAACTCGTGTACGCAGCTTTACTCAGGATGACGCACATATTTTCTGTCGTCCGGATCAGGTGAAAGATGAGTTCCTCCGTGTGATGGATATCATTTCTATCGTGTTCCGTTCGATGAATTTCCAGAACTTCGAGGCTCAGATATCACTCCGTGATAAAGTGAACCGTGAAAAATACATCGGTAGCGATGACAACTGGGAGAAAGCTGAACAGGCGATTATCGAGGCTTGTGAGGAAAAAGGCCTGCCGGCTAAGATTGAGTACGGTGAAGCTGCTTTCTATGGTCCCAAGCTCGACTTTATGGTGAAAGATGCCATCGGTCGCCGTTGGCAGTTGGGAACCATTCAGGTAGACTATAACTTGCCGGAACGTTTTGAACTGGAATATATGGGCTCTGACAACCAGAAGCACCGTCCGGTGATGATTCACCGTGCACCATTCGGATCAATGGAACGTTTTGTGGCTGTATTGATCGAACACACTGCCGGTAAGTTCCCGTTGTGGCTGACTCCGGATCAGGTAGCTATCCTGCCGATCAGTGAAAAGTTCAATGAGTATGCAGAGCAAGTGAAGATGTATCTGAAAATGCATGAAATCCGTGCTATTGTGGATGATCGTAATGAAAAGATCGGCCGCAAGATCCGTGATAATGAAATGAAACGCATTCCTTATATGTTGATTGTGGGTGAAAAAGAAGCTGAAAATGGTGAAGTTTCTGTTCGCAGACAAGGGGAAGGCGACAAAGGAACCATGAAATATGAAGAATTTGCTAAAATTTTGAACGAAGAAGTTCAGAATATGATAAATAAATGGTAACTTTGCAGCCGTTTCATGATAAATATTTAGTAGAACAATAAAAAAATCAAACTAGGAAGTAAACGTTTTTAATGAAGAATGACACTTTAAAAGGGCAATATAGAATCAATGAACAGATTCGTGCCAAAGAAGTCCGCATCGTGGGCGACGAGATTGAACCGAAAGTATATCCTATCTTTCAGGCCTTGAAAATGGCTGAAGAGAAAGAGCTGGATCTAGTTGAAATTTCCCCCAATGCTCAACCTCCTGTTTGTCGTATTATTGATTACTCTAAATTTCTTTATCAATTAAAGAAACGCCAGAAGGAGCAGAAAGCGAAGCAGGTAAAAGTGAACGTAAAGGAAATCCGTTTCGGACCGCAGACTGACGATCATGATTACAACTTTAAGCTGAAACATGCCAGAGGATTCCTGGAAGACGGGGATAAAGTGAAGGCATATGTATTCTTTAAGGGGCGTTCCATCCTTTTCAAGGAACAAGGTGAAGTGTTATTGCTTCGTTTTGCCAACGATCTTGAAGATTTTGCAAAGGTGGATCAGATGCCGGTACTTGAAGGTAAGCGTATGACAATCCAGCTTTCTCCGAAGAAAAAGGAAATGCCTAAAAAGCCGGCGGCTCCCAAACCGGTAACTCAGGGACAGAAGGCTGAAAAGCCGGAAGCGGGCGAGGAAGAATAAAAAAGAATGAATGCGTGGCGCGCAGGTATAGTGCGTCACCATTATATATTTAATAATTTTAAAAACAAGTAAGATGCCAAAGATGAAGACTAACTCCGGTTCTAAAAAAAGGTTTACCCTTACCGGAACAGGTAAAATCAAAAGAAAGCACGCTTTTCACAGTCACATTTTGACTAAGAAATCGAAAAAGAGAAAAAGAAATCTGTGCTACTCTACAACTGTTGATACAACAAATGTAAGCCAGGTTAAGGAACTCTTAGCAATGAAGTAATCAAAAGCGTACAAAGTATTATTAAAGTATTAACCGAATGCTTTAGCCTGAAGTTCGTTGCGTGAAGTAACGGCGCTAACATTCAAAAAAAGTAAAACTATGCCAAGATCAGTAAATCATGTTGCTTCAAAAGCAAGAAGAAAGAAAATTTTGAAATTAACCAGAGGTTACTTTGGTGCAAGAAAAAATGTATGGACCGTAGCCAAAAACACCTGGGAAAAGGGTTTGACTTACGCGTTCCGTGACCGTAGAAATAAGAAAAGAAACTTCCGCGCTCTTTGGATACAACGTATCAACGCTGCTGCACGTCTTGAAGGAATGTCTTATTCTAAATTGATGGGCGGTTTGCACAAAGCCGGTATTGAAATAAATCGTAAGGTTTTGGCTGATTTAGCTATGAATCATCCGGAAGCTTTCAAAGCTGTAGTTGCTAAAGCAAAAGCTGCTTAAGTTTCAATAGTTTAGGATTTACAAAGTGTCAGTTATCGATCCGATAACTGGCACTTTTCTTTTGTTAGGCGGAGAGAAAGGATGAAAAAAAATGTTAGTGGACGAACAAATTCTTTCTTTTTCTTGCTATTCTCAGAGAATCTTATTACATTTGTGATAGAAAAATATTAGCCGTATCGACTGGATCGGGAAACTCTTCAAATTAATCTGATGCACCGAGAAAGCTTCGTTCTTCAATGGCGGGCCACATCCTTCGGGACAGCTTTAAGCCGGTGGATTACAAAGAGGGCGAGCGCTCAAATCTTGTTCTATCAGAGTTTCATCACATCGTCGATGCGGCTTTTTTATATACTCTTCTATGATATTTTATTTCTCAGGTACAGGTAACTCTAAATGGATTGCTAATCAGCTTTCTAAAGAACAACAGGAAGATTTGTTTTTTATCCCGGACGCATGGAAGAATGACACATGGGAGTTCTCTTTGCGGGAGGATGAGAAGATCGGTTTTGTCTTTCCGGTCTATTCGTGGGCGCCTCCCGTGATTGTACAGGAGTTTATTCGGAAGTTGGTTCTGAAGGGGTATCAGCAGCAATATCTGTTCTTTGTGTGTTCGTGTGGAGACGATACGGGGCTGACCCGGCAGGTGATGGAAAAGGCATTGGCTGCGAGGGGATGGAGATGTAATGCGGGCTTTTCTGTAATTATGCCCAATAACTATGTGTTGTTCCCCGGATTTGATGTGGATAGCAAGGAACTGGAAAAGAAAAAACTGGCAGAAGCGGTTCCGGCTCTTGAAAAAGTCAGTAGACTGATAACCGGGAGAGAAACTGTCTTTGCATGCAAGGAGGGGAGTTTGCCTTTTATCAAGACGAGGATCATCAATCCGTTATTTGTTCGTTATCAGATGTCTCCCAAACCTTTCCATGCAATGAGTGAGTGCATCGGGTGCAAGCGCTGTGAAAAAAGTTGTCCGGTAGGGAATATAACGATGAAGGAAAGAAGACCGGTTTGGGGAAAGAATTGCACCGCCTGCCTGGCATGTTATCATGTGTGCCCTCAGCATGCGGTGCAATATGGTAAAAAGACAAAAGGCAAGGGGCATTATTTTAACCCCGACTCAGCTTATTGATCTTTTATTTTAATACAGCAGTTGGATAAGTCTTCGATTATGGCAAGGCTTTCTACTCTGACACCTTTCTCTTCCAGTATTTTACGTCCATTTTGGAAGGCTTTTTCGATAATGAACCCCATGCCTACCAATTTTGCTCCGGATTGCTCTATGAGGTCGAGAATGCCTAATGCGGCATTTCCGTAGGCAAGGAAATCATCAACAAAAAGAACATTGTCATTTGGGGTCAGAAAATCGGCACTGATCACTACTTCATAATCACGGTCTTTGGTGAACGAGTGTACGGTAGTGCTTAGTGCGTTCTGAATGGTTTTGGGTGATTTCTTTTTGGCGAATACAACCGGTAAGTCCATGAGATAGCCCGTCATGATGGCGGGAGCGATACCGCTTGCTTCTATAGTCATGATCTTGTTTACGTTTGTGGCTGCAAAGCGGCGGACAAATTCTACTCCGATGGATTTCATCAGGACAGGATCCATCTGGTGATTGATAAAACCATCTACTTTAAGGATGCCTCCTTCGTAGCATTTTCCGTCCTGCAGAATTCTTTTTTTTAGTAATTGCATTATAATCTGATAATTAAATAATGTGCTAATATGCCATTTGTTACTGATATCATACAGTATTGGGTTGGCATATTAGCACATCGGGCATTTGAATATTTATTTGTTGTCTCTTACGTCCTTCACTCTGACGGCTTTTCCCTCGCTCTGCGGGAGAGACCCTTTCTTTACCAGTTTTACTTTCGGGGTAACCAGTATTTCATCTTTTAATTGACGGATAATATCTCTGCGGATCTTTTCCAGTTCGATATAGTTGTCTGTAGAAAGATCGCTTAATTCCACTTCGACGATCATCTCATCCTGATTGTTGACTGTCTCCAGCGTAATCAGATAATTGCTGCCTAATTCGGGGAACTGAACCAGAATCTTTTCGACTTGCATGGGGAAGATGTTGACTCCCTTGATGATAAACATATCGTCGCTGCGTCCCTTGATCCGGTCGATGCGGAGATGGGTGCGGCCGCACGGACATTTTCCGGGTAGTATACGGGTAAGGTCGCGGGTGCGGTAGCGGATAAGCGGCATCATTTCACGATCAAGTGTAGTGAGTACCAATTCACCGATTTCTCCTTCGGGAACGGGTTCTCCTGTTTCAGGATCGATGATTTCTACCAGATAGCAATCTTCCCAGAAGTGCATTCCGTTCTGCTCCTGGCATTCGAAGGCAACACCGGGGCCGTTCATTTCCGTCATACCGAAACTATTATATGCTTTCACATTGAGCATCCGTTCTATTTTACGGCGCTGTTCGTCAGTATGCGGTTCGGCGCCGATCACCAAGGTTTTCAGGGTTGTTTCTCTCGGGTCGATACCTTCTTCCTGAAATACTTCGGCAAGACGGATAGCGTAGCTTGGGATGGCGTGTAAGGCGGTAGTCTTAAAGTCACTGATGAATTTAATTTGCCGTTTACTGTTTCCGGCTGCGGCAGGTACGGTAAGGCAGCCAAGGCGTTCTGCACCATATTGGAAACCTAATCCACCTGTAAACATTCCATATCCGGAGCTGTTCTGGAAGACATCTGTCTTGCGGATCCCCACCATGTAAAGGCAACGGGCTACCAGATTTGCCCATGAGTCGAGGTCATGTTGTGAATGTACGATGACTGTAGGGTTTCCTGTAGTTCCACTGGAAGAGTGGATACGTACACCGTCTCTTTTCATGTCGCCGGCCACTAGCCCGAAGGGATAGTTGGCACGCATGTCCGATTTAGTGGTGAAAGGAATTTTGCGGATGTCGTCCAGTGACTGGATACTATCTCCGGTGATGCCGTTTTTGCTGAAAACCTCTTTGTAATAAGGTGAGTTTGCGGCTATGTTAATCGTTTTTTTGAGTCGCTGAAGTTGCAGTTCCTGCAACTTCTCGCGACTCATGATTTCAATTTCTTCTTCCCAGTATTGTGTACTCATGATTGTGATAGTTATTGCATTAGCTTTTCCGCAATTTCCTTGCCGGCAGCCAGTGCTTTAAGATTCATTTCGACAATAGCTTCTCCTTTGCGCAGGAAGATTTCGCGGATACTGTCTTGTACTTTCTCGTAATCGATGCCGAGGAATGGAATGGTTGCGCCCAGCAAAACGATATTGGCAACTCGTGCAGAACCTACTTCTTTGGCTACTTTATCCACGTTCAGTACGATCTTATGCGGCAATTTGTTGATTTCAGCCATTACTTTGTCTTCTTCCGGATAATTGGGGATGTTGACAAACGGAGTTTCGTTGGTTACCAGCCATCCTTCCGGACTGAGATAGGGGAGATAGCGCAGACCTTCCATCGGTTCGAGCGAAATGATAAGGTCGCATTTGCCGGATGGTATCAGATCCGAAGCAATCGGTTTGTCGCTGATGCGGAGGTTGGACTGAACATCTCCGCCACGCTGGCTCATTCCGTGTACTTCTGCTTGCTTCATGTAAAGTCCTTCTTTCAAAGCAGCTTTACCAATAACTGTAGCGATGGATAAAATACCCTGTCCACCTACTCCTGATAATATAATGTCTTTTTTCATGGCTTACTTACTTCTTTTTTTGCGTGCTAATGTTTGAATACACTCTCTGCGCGGGATGATAACGGATACGCCATTGTATTCGATTTCTTCGCGTATGATCTGTCTCATTTCCTCGTGGTTCTTCTTCAATGGAACAACGACACGGATATGGGCAGGGTCGACTCCTAAACCGATACAGATGGATTCAATACGTCCTGTGCCCGCAGAGTCCTGACCACCGGTCATTGCTGTTGTCTCATTGTCTGAAATGACAATAACGACATTGGCATTTTCGTTGACGCAATCCAGCAAACCTGTCATTCCGGAGTGAGTAAATGTAGAGTCACCGATTACAGCTACGGACGGATGAAGACCTCCGTCGGCCGCACCTTTCGCCATTGTGATGGAAGCTCCCATGTCTACGCATGAATTGATGGCGTTGAACGGAGCGTTGGCTCCCAGCGTATAGCAACCGATGTCGCTGAATACTTTATGGGAAGGATATTCTTCTTTGAGTACTTCTGTCAGTGTGACGTACATATCACGGTGTCCGCATCCTTCACACAGTGCGGGAGGACGCATTTCGACTACAGAAGGGACGCCGAATTCCGATTTGTTTTCTTTGCCGACCGCGCGTGCTACAGAGTCCGGATTTAATTCTCCGTCTTGTGACAGTGTGCCGTCCAGACGTCCTTTTACTTTGATACCAATGCCCAGATAGCCTTTCAGATGTTTTTCAACGAATGGCTGTCCGTCTTCCAGTACCAGAATCTCGTCGCAGGATTCAACCAATTGCAGCAATTGCTTTTTAGGCAATGGATACTGGCCGATCTTAAGTACCGGGTATTCACAACCTTCCGGATAGTTTTCCATCAGATAATTGTAGCCGATACCGCAAGCGACGATTCCCAGTTTTTTGTTAGGGCCGTCTATGTATTTGTTGTAAGGAGATTCCTCGGAAGCTTTGATGAATTCGTCCTGGCGGGCAAGCAATACTTTATAGCGTTTGCGGGCATTTCCCGGCAACAGGATAAACTGACGGGGATCTTCACTGAATGAAATGCTGTTCTGTGGCTTCTGCTCTTTGCGCTCTACTCCGGAACGGGAGTGTGCGAGGCGGGTGACCATACGCATTAAGATCGGTTCGCCTGTTTTCTCAGAGAATTCGAATCCGTTGTATACCATGTCGTATGCTTCCTGTTGGTTGCTGGGCTCGTACATCGGTATCAGGGAGAAGTCTCCGTAGAAGCGGCTGTCCTGTTCATTCTGTGAAGAGTGCATGCTGGGGTCGTCTGCCGCTATCACAATCAGTCCTCCCTTCACACCCGTGATGGCAGAATTGACGAAACAGTCTGCAGCCACATTCATGCCTACATGCTTCATGCACACTAAGGCGCGTTTGCCTACAAATGACATACCCAGTGCGGCTTCCATGGCAGTTTTTTCGTTGGCACACCAACGATTATGTATGTTCTGCTCAGTGGTTATAGGCGCCATTTGGATATATTCAGTAATCTCAGTTGAAGGAGTACCGGGGTAGGCATATACACCTGAAAGTCCGGCATCCAGTGCAGCTTGTGCAATGGCTTCATCGCCAAGTAAGAGTTGCTTGCTCATATATTTCCTTTATTAGTGTTGATCACAGTTTGTTATTATATCGGGCAAAGATAGCCTTTTTGGCTCGTTTTATCACAAAATTACTTGAAAATCTTTCTTTCATTAAGTGCTTTCCAATATTTTCTTGCATTTGCCATGTGGTCGGCATAATTGGATGCGAAATTGTGAGTACCTGAAAAATCTTCTTTCGCACACATGTAAATGTAATTGTGTTTCGTGTAGTTTAATACACTGTCCAATCCTTTTTTAGAAGGGATACGGATGGGGCCCGGAGGTAATCCGGTGTTAATGTACGTATTGTAGGGGGAATTGACTTTCAGGTGTTCATTGGTGATGCGTCGCAGGCCGAAATCCTGTAAGGCAAACTTGATGGTCGGGTCTGCCTGTAGTGGCATATCTGTGTGCAGGCGGTTGATGTATAAGCCGGCTACCACTGGCTTTTCTTCATTGTTGTTGGTTTCTTCTTCAACAATGGAGGCGAGGGTGCAGACTTCTTCCGGTGTCATGCCGATGGCGGTTGCCCGGGCAAGGCGTTCGCCGTTCCAGAATCGTTGGTGTTCTGTTTGCATACGTTTGAAGAAGTCGTCGACGCTCATATCCCAGTATACCTGATAGGTTTCGGGGATAAAGAGGCAAGCCATAGTGATCGGTGTATATCCCATTTCTGCCTGAAATGTGGAATCGAATAAGTGGCGGGCTATCTCGGCGGAGTCGATCATTAGTTGCTTGCCGACACTCCGTGCGAGCCGGTCTAATGTCCGCACGCTTCCGATAGTGAGGTTTATCGGTTCCTGATAACCTCTGGAAAGTCGGCTGAATACATGATATACGTTGTCATTCGGTCGTATTGCATAACGTCCGGTGTGTATGTTTTGATTCAGTTTTTTATATTTTGCCATCCAGAGGAAGCCGGTGAATTGGTTGACATGACCGGTTTGCCTGATCTTATTGTAGATAGAATCTGTCGTATCATCCCGGTCTATATATACATAGACTGTTTTGGAAGGATGAAACTGCGGAGCGAACAGATAATAATAGACTGTTCCTCCGACAATGGCGCACAGAAGGAAGGCTCCGATCAGAATGGATAATAAGATATTCCTTGTTTTCTTTTTCATCTTGAGACGTTACTTTAAAAATTGCGTCAAAGATAGGAAGATTTTGGATAGGAGCGATTCCTTTCAGTGATGAATAGTTGAAATCCGGCTGAATTTGTCGGATGTCAGTGAGGCCACTGGTAATAATCGGCATTGGCTTCTACTTCATTTTCTATTTCATCGGGCAAGGGAGAGAAGAAGTCCATGTTGGTCAGCTTCTCGATGCTGTCGATTGTCACTGCGTAGGTGGAAAGCGGCTCTACCGCTTGTCTGTTGTTGAATAAGAACCCGATGCCACGGACCGGCTTGACAAAAGGAGAGAGGACTACTTTGAAGAACCGTTCGGGTACTGCTACTTTGTTTTTTCCGATAGTCCGGGATGACTGGTTGATGATAGGTCCGCATATAATGATGATAGCACTATCGGCTATCGCCCAGTCTCTTATTTTTTCTTCCAGATTTTTCCAGCCCCTTCTGTTGAGTTGTGGATGTTGCGGACACATATTGCTGAAATAGAAGGATTCTTTCATGACTTCAGGGCTCCATTTCATGTCGGCAGCAGGTGCCATGTGTCCTTTGTCATATCCCGAACGTGCATAATCCGCATTGGTTGCAATTGTACCTTTTACTAAAGGGTCGGCAATGAAGTTGTCGCTTCTCTTTTCTTTTCCTTTTGTTTCCTGACGGGTCAGCTCATAAGAAACCCAATTCGGAATTTTCAAATCTTTATTGTAGGAAACCGTATATCCCTTGTGATGAATGATCTGTTCCTGACGGGGAACTGATGAAACGGGAATTTCCAAATCTTTGCCGGAAGGGATGGGGCGGGAAACTGATGTTTCTGTCTGATTCTGACTACTGCTGTGCTGGACACTGTATTGCTGATAGTACAGATAGAGCCCGTAACAAATGGGAATGAGTACAATGACGGCAATGATACATCCTAATCTCTGACTGGAATGTGACTTCTTCTTCTTAAATAATCTCCTGCTCTTACCTCGTTTCATGCGATTTGCTTTGGGGGTTAATAAGAAAAGCGCTAACTATTCTGTAGTTAGCGCTTTATTGTCAAGAGCCGCTAGCCAGACTTGAACTGGCGACCTACGCGTTACGAATGCGTTGCTCTACCAACTGAGCTATAGCGGCGGTTTGTCTCTCGTTTACGGTGTGCAAAATTACAGCTTTATTTGAGAAAACAAAAGGATTCTGAATATTTTTTGAGCTTTAATTTAAAATCGTCCTCTGCCATAACTCTTTGCATAAAGTAGCGGTGGTTTAGCTTTCGAACATTCTGCTGCGTGCCAGCATACATGCGCCTACAATGCCTGCTTTATCTTTCAATTTGGACGTAATGATGGCAGAATCTTTATTGACCAGATTGAGTGAATATTTGCGTACCGCTGTCTTGATGGGCTGGGTGATGTAATCTCCTGTTAAAGATACTGTTCCGCCTATAATGACCAGTTCCGGATTAAAGATATTGATTAATCCTGCAATCTGTTTGCCCAGTTTTTGCCCAATTTCCTCGACAATCTCAATGCAAAGCAAATCTTCCTTGTTGACGGCTGTGATGATTTCGTCAAGCGTAATAGGATCTTCTTCTCCGGATATTCGGGTAGAAAGGATAGAACTTTCTCCACTTTGGATGCGTTCCAGAAGAATACGGTGAAGGGCAGAGCCGGATGCTTCTGTTTCCAGGCATCCTTTCTTGCCGCAATGGCAAATGATTTCATTATCGTATGCATTAACATGGCCGAATTCTCCCGAGAATCCTGATTTTCCGGTATAAACTTTGCCGTCGATAATGATTCCGATACCGACTCCCCAGCTGACGTTGACGAAAATAATATCTTTTTCTCCTTTTACACATCCTTGCATATACTCTCCGTAAGTCATGGCACGGGTGTCATTGTCAATGGTCACTTTATGGCCAAGCTTTTCTGATAGAACATCCGCTAACGGGCGTTCTTCAAAATTGAACTGGCTGAAACTATAGCCGGATTCCGGATTGACACGTCCCGATACATTGACATTGATATTTAAAATCTTCTCCTTATTAATAGGAAGCTTTTTTATGAAGTTGAGAATGAGCTTGCATAACTCGTTCATTCCTTCTATCGAGTTCTCAAATTTATAAGGGATATTCATTTTAAGTTCGACCATATCACCCTTAAAGTTGATCAGCCCGATATTGACAGCAAATCTTTTTATGTCTACACCTATAAAATAACCGGATTCCGGATTCAGTCCGTAGAGATTCGGATGGCGTCCTCCGCTGGTTTCCAGTTTCCCATAATCATTAATGTAGCCATCTTCACACATCTCGCCAATAAATTTGGTAATAGTGGGCACACTTAAGTCCAGCTCTTTTGAAAGATCGGGAATGGTGGAACTTCCATTATATATATAATGTGTAATAATCCTCTTTTTAACTAGGGCATTTTTGGAGCCCATTTCTATTTCTTTCAAAAATTGTTGGTTCATACGTCTTACTTATTTTCTAATATCCACAAAGATAATTAAATTTTTTATTAAATAAAGAGTTTTGCGACGAAAAAATTAGAATTGAATCTCTATATATGGTTTGTTGATTTCCCATAGAGAAGGGAATCTATTATAGATAATTATTTGAAATCTTTTTATATGATGATGTATTATAGTGAGTTATCCTCTAAAATGATAAATATATTTCCTCTATTAATGAATAATAATGCTAAAATCAACTTTATTAATAAAATATTTTATTATCTATTGTTTATTTAATAAATATAGCTATCTTTGTGTCGTGATATTAATTAAGAAGTGTTGTAACCAAATCGTTCTAAAATGAAAAACTTACTCCAAACACTCTGTGGGCTATTTCTGATGGTATTCTATTCCTCTTGTATGAATTCAGGAGATAATAGAGTAGATGTACTGATTGTAGGTGGTGGCGCCAGTGGTGTGACCTCAGGAATTCAGGCAGCCCGTATGGGAGCAAATACCTTAATTTTAGAAGAAACTACTTGGTTGGGTGGGATGTTGACTTCGGCAGGTGTAAGTGCCGTCGATGGAAATTATAGATTGCCTGCCGGACTTTGGGGAGAATTCAAAAACAGATTGTCAGATTATTATGGAGGGTTAGATTCCTTGAAGACAGGCTGGGTGAGCAATGTATTATTTGAGCCTTCAGTTGGAAATAAGATCTTTCACGAAATGGTATCGGCAGAAAAGAATCTGAAAGTCTGGAAACAGACTCGCCTTGAAGAAGTAAAAAGGGTGGGTGATGAGTGGATAGCTAAAGTGAATGTGGAAGGGCAGGGAATGAAGACTGTCCGGTCAAAGGTGATGATTGATGCTACTGAACTGGGAGATGTGGCAAAAATGTGCGGAGTGGGATATGACATTGGTATGGAGAGCAAAAATGATACACACGAAGATATTGCTCCTGAGAAGCCGAACAATATTGTGCAGGATATCACTTATGTTGCCATACTGAAGGATTATGGAAAGGATGTGACTATTCCGGAACCGGAAGGCTATGATCCTAAAGAATTTGCTTGTGCGTGTGCTAATCCGGTATGTATTACTCCCAAGGAGCCGGACCGTGTCTGGTCTAAAGAAATGATGATTACTTATGGGAAGCTGCCTAATCATAAATATATGATTAACTGGCCGATAGAAGGTAATGATTATTATATCAATCTGATTGAGATGTCTCCGGAGGAACGCGGAAAAGCTTTGGAATATGCCAAACATTATACAATGTGTTTTGTCTATTTCTTGCAGCACGAGCTGGGATACAATACATTAGGTCTGGCAGATGACGAATATCCGACCGAAGACAAGCTGCCTTTTATTCCTTATCACAGAGAGTCCAGAAGAATTCACGGATTGGTTCGTTTTAATCTGAATCACGCTCTGAATCCATATACACAAGATGAAAAACTATATCGTACTTGTATCGCAGTAGGCGATTATCCTGTAGATCATCATCATACCCGCTATCATGGCTATGAGGAATTACCTAATCTTTATTTTCATCCGATACCTTCTTATGGTTTACCGTTGGGTACATTGATTCCGAAGGATGTTGATGGCTTGATTGTTGCCGAAAAATCCATTTCAGTATCGAATATCATAAATGGGACGACTCGTTTACAGCCGGTGGTATTGCAGATAGGACAGGCGGCAGGTGCTTTGGCTGCGCTTGCAGTGAAAAATAATCAGAAGATTGATGAAGTCTCTGTCCGTGATGTCCAGAATGCTATTCTGGATGCAAAAGGATATCTGCTTCCTTATCTGGATGTGCCTGTGACGGATGTGAAGTTTGCGTCTTATCAACGGATTGGCTCTACCGGTATATTAAAAGGAGAAGGGAAGAACGTGGATTGGTCTAATCAGACTTGGCTGAGAGCGGATACAGTTTTACTTGCTTCCGAACTGGATGGATTGTTTGATGTATATCCTGCATCAAAAGATGAATGGAAGAAAACCGGAACGGAGAAATTAAGTATTGCAGAAGCCGTTCAGCTTGTCCGGAAAATAGCGGAAAACGAAAGGCTGGCTGTTACCGTTGATCCGGAAACTCTATGGAAAGCATACGGATTTCAGACGTTGGATATGAATCGGGATATCTTGAGAGGAGAAATGGCTGTTTTGATTGATCAGGTTTTAGATCCTTTCAATAAGAAACAGGTGAGCATAACGGGGAAATATATCTGAACCATATAAATGCCGCTCAATTGTTTTTGTGAGACTCTGTATATTCAATAGGTTAACATATATATGAAGTAAAAACAAAAAAATTAAAACTATGGAAACTAATAATCGTAGAGATTTCTTGAAGAAGGCAGCTCTGGCCGGAGCTTCCGCTTTAGTTGCCCCTTCGTTATTTGCAGCCGAGGGAGAGGGAAGGGGAGGACTTTCCCCGATAAACAAGGCTGGCGATTTGGAAAGCAAATTAATTGTTCCTAAAAATAATGGCTTGAAAATTACAGGAACCTTTTTGGATGAAATATCTCATGATATTCCTCATCAGAATTGGGGTGAGAAAGAATGGGATCTGGATTTTCAGCACATGAAGAGAATTGGTATCGACACGGTGATCATGATTCGTTCCGGTTACCGTAAATTTATGACTTATCCTTCGCCTTATTTATTGAAGAAGGGATGTTATATGCCATCAGTCGATTTAGTGGATATGTATTTGCGTCTGGCTGAGAAATATAATATGAAATTCTATTTTGGATTATATGACTCAGGACGTTACTGGGATACAGGTGATTTAAGTTGGGAGATTGAGGATAACAAGTATGTGATTGACGAAGTGTGGAAGATGTACGGAGAGAAGTATAAAAGTTTTGGAGGCTGGTACATCAGCGGAGAAATTAGCCGGGCAACGAAAGGAGCCATTGATGCCTTTCGTGCTATGGGAAAGCAATGTAAAGATGTATCAAACGGACTTCCTACTTTTATCTCTCCGTGGATTGACGGAAAAAAAGCGATCATGGGAACAGGAAAATTGACCAGAGAAGATGCGGTTTCTGTACAACAACACGAAAAAGAATGGAATGAAATTTTCGATGGTATCCATGAGGTGGTAGACGCATGTGCTTTTCAAGATGGACATATTGATTATGATGAATTGGATGCATTCTTCTCTGTCAATAAAAAATTAGCAGATAGGTATGGTATGCAATGCTGGACAAATGCCGAGTCTTTTGACCGTGATATGCCTATTAATTTTCTACCCATTAAATTTGATAAGCTTCGGATGAAGCTCGAAGCTGCCAAACGAGCCGGATATGATAAGGCTATTACCTTCGAGTTTTCTCATTTTATGAGTCCTCAATCTGCTTATTTGCAGGCCGGACATTTATATGATAGATATAGAGAATATTTTGAAATAAAATAAACAATATGAAGTCTGCAATTAACTTTAGCTATCTTATATTCCTTTCTGTTGTGGCTGCATTAGGAGGGTTTTTGTTCGGATATGATACTGCTGTCATCTCCGGAACAATTGCTCAGGTTAGTCAACTTTTTCAACTGGATGCTTTGCAACAAGGATGGTATGTGGGATGCGCTTTGATAGGTTCTATTGTTGGTGTCCTTTTTGCAGGGATTTTGAGTGACAAACTGGGACGAAAATTAACGATGGTTATTTCGGCTGTTTTGTTTTCTACATCTGCTTTGGGTTGTGCTATTTCTGCGGATTTCACTCAATTGGTTATTTATCGCATTATCGGTGGAGTGGGTATTGGAGTCGTTTCTATTGTCTCTCCTTTATATATATCCGAAGTCTCGGTGGCACAGTACAGAGGGCGTCTGGTTTCTCTGTATCAGTTGGCGGTAACTGTTGGATTTCTCGGAGCTTATCTGGTCAATTATCAATTACTTGGATATGCCCAAAGCGGTTCGCAGTTGAGTATAGACTGGTTGAATAAAATATTTGTGACTGAAGTATGGAGAGGAATGTTGGGAATGGAAATGTTGCCGGCTGTGTTGTTCTTCATTATTATATTCTTCATTCCTGAAAGTCCCCGTTGGCTGATCGTAAAAGGAAAAGAAGAAAAAGCTGTCAATATATTAGAGAAAATATATAATTCTGTTTCAGAGGCAACAAGTCAATTAAATGAAACGAAATCCGTTTTGACGTCTGAAACAAAATCTGAATGGGCTTTACTGATGAAACCGGGAATTTTTAAGGCAGTCATCATTGGTGTGTGCATTGCGATTCTAGGTCAATTCATGGGCGTGAATGCCGTACTTTATTACGGTCCTTCTATTTTTGAAAATGCAGGTCTTTCCGGAGGGGATTCTTTATTTTACCAAGTTCTCGTAGGACTAGTTAACACCTTGACCACCGTCCTGGCGCTTG
>ERZ1036420.261-NODE-261-length-54670-cov-42.584382_pt1 | contig 54670 bp, 80 predicted proteins | sample MGYA00514220_ERZ1036420 | MGnify/ENA primary metagenome ERZ1036420 (study PRJEB33795, sample SAMN09464938) | human gut metagenome | host: Homo sapiens | place: USA: Stanford, California | collected 2016-10 | study: EMG produced TPA metagenomics assembly of the...
AATCCCGTACGCGATACCATATAGCGTTTAACCCTTTAAATAAAAGGGTTTTTTTATTACTTCTCTTAATTTGGTGTAAATTTGGTGTAAAATTCATATGGAATTAAGCTTATCCACCATTTTTATTTGAGCGTCATTGAACCAATGACCATAAATATTGTTCACCATATCCACGGTATGCCCAAGTCTTTTTGCTATATCAAATGAATCAAAGCCTAAGTTGATTAATAATGAAACATGAGAATGACGGAAATCATGAATTCTGATTATCGGAACATCAGCTTTTTCAGCACATCTATCTTTGATGTTTTTGATATTATTATTGTCTAATGGCTTATCCATAAAGAAAACAAAACTATCTTCACTAAAACCGATTATGTCTTTTTCATACTGATAAAGAATTAACATGGCTTTATAACACGTATCAGGCATAAGGATTGTCCTATATGAATTTCTTGTTTTAGGCGTAGTTATTAACTTTGTTTGCTTACTGTATGTTTTAGAAATCTGAATGCTTTTTTCTTGCATATTAACATCAGACCATTTTAGTGCAAGTGTTTCACCAAGTCTGGTGCCACACCAATAAAGAACACTATAGAAGGCTACATATATAACACTTTTTTCTTCAAGTTGAACTTGTTTGATGAAGCTATTATATTCGTCTGGATGCCAGAAATGCATCTCTTTCTTGATTTCATTTTTCCTTTGAGCAATTTTGAAATTGGTAATTCTATAATCTTTAATGTATCCCATGTCAAAACCGTATTTGAGAATTCCTTTAAATTTTGTTTGGATCGCTTCTATTGTCCTGTTTGCTAATAGGCCACCGTGTTTAGACTTTTGGGTTAATAAACTTTTCTGGTATAACTCGATTGTTTTTTTTGAAATTTTCTCAAGATGTATATCCTTCCAGTAAGGAAGGATATGCAAATCAGAGACCTTTGTATAATCGTAAATTGACCTTTCTTTTAATATACCTTGCTTAGATGAAATAAATATAGCATATAACTCTCCAAAAGTTATATTACTGCTGACTTCATTTTTAGCCGATAAAAGAAACGAGCGTTCCCATTCTTTCGCTTCTTCCTTTCCTGCAAAACCTCTTTTATGATATCTATGAAGTTCGCCATTGCAGTCAACGTAGCTTCCTTCACATTTATAGGTTATTTTTTTAACCATTTTATTTTTGTCTTTTTTGCTTTTGACAAAGCGTTCATCTTTCTTAACTGCCATTGAATTTACCTCCATTTTTTAGTATAATGAAGGTACAATAAAAGCAATGATTCGTGGTCATTCGTTTATTGTACCGATAGTGGTACGCCAATACCTACTATCACCCTCGTTCCTACGCCAATAGGAGCGGGGGATTTTTTTGTTTTTTTAGAAAAACATCGTCTATAATTTAATATTTCTGCCTGCACTCAACAACTTTACCAATTATTTTAACCGGGAGTCGCTCAATATCTTCTGCTGTATAAATCCATGGATCATATTTTGTATTAAAAGGTATGAGCATAATGCCGCTATCCATGATTCTGATTTTTTTGACTGTTGCTTCATCACCGTTCACCAATACGATCGCCACATCGCCTGTCTGAGCGGTTTCTTGTTTCCGGACGATAACAACATCACCTTCACTCATTTTCGGCTCCATGCTGTCACCTCTGACCTGCAAAGCGAAGAAGTCGCCAGTACGAGCCATTGATTCAGATATTTCTTCATAATCCAGTATTTCTTCTATCGCTTCAATGGGTATTCCCGCAACAACACGCCCAAGGACTGGTATTCTAACGCCTCTAGGATGTGCGGTGCTTCTGCCCATTTTTTCTGTTAAATCAGATTTATAACAATCAAAGATAATCGCAAGTCTCTGTATTATATCAACAGCAGGGATTTTTTCAGCATTTGTCCATTTAAGTATTTCTTTTTTCTTAACATTACAGGCCTTTGCTACATCATCTATGTCTTTATCATATTTAACCATGAATTTATTCAGATTATAAGCAAAAATTTCTTCAAGTGATTCCTCTGGTTTTTCCATCTCTGTATCTATTCCCATTAACCATGCAGGTGATATATGCAATGCTTCAGCTATCTTTGTGATATTATCTTGCTTTGCTTTATATTTACCGCTTAAATACTGGCTCATTGTAGATTTTCCTATACCAGTTTTTTCGACAAGTTGTGCCTGAGATATATTTTTAGCTTGCATGGCTTCATTTAATCTTTCGGAAAATTCTTGTTTCATTTCTATATATCCTCCTTTGCCTTCATATTATACTCTAGTTCGTAAAATGTCAACTCAAAAATTAAAAAAGTTCGTAAATAGGAACAAAATGGGTTGACATTCTTTCTTAGTCAGGATATTATGGTGTTGTTCGGAAACAGGAACAGAAAGGAGAAGCTAATGGATTACGTTTATGATTATTCACGACTACGAGGTGACATCAAGGCAGTATTCAAAACTGAGCAAAATTTTGCTAAATCAATGGGTTTTACATCACAGAACTCACTATCTGACAGGTTTTCAGGTAAAGTAAATTGGAAGCAAAGTGAAATGGTGAGAGCATGTAAGCTGCTTGGTCAGCCATTAAAAATGGTGGAGCCTTATTTTTTTACTTACGAAGTTCGGAAATAGGAACAGAAAGGAGGAGCATGGAAGATTTAATCGCAGTTACATACTGTAATGAAAGAGTATTGACAACACAACAATTAGCAGAAGTATACGAAACATCTGTTGATAACATCAAAATGAATTTCAATCGAAATAAAAATCGTTTTATTGAAGGAAAACATTATCATATGTTGAAAGGAGATGAATTACGGGAATTCAAGAGCAAGGTAACTAACAGTTACTCTGTACCTAAAAATGTAAATGCCTTGATTCTCTGGACAGAAAAAGGCGCAGACCGTCACTGCAAGATTCTTGATACAGATAAAGCGTGGGAGCAATTTGACAACCTGGAAGAAACCTATTTCAGAGTAAAAGAGAATGCTTTAATTCCCAAAACACTTCCTGAGGCTTTGCGGGCATATGCTGATCAGGTAGAAGCAAATGAAAAATTACAAATAGAAAACAACAACATGAGGCCTAAAGCATTATTTGCTGATGCTGTATCAACGAGTAATGATTCAATCTTAGTCGGACAACTTGCCAAGCTTATTAAACAGAATGGATGTAATATCGGGCAAAATAGATTGTTTGCATGGATGCGAGAAAATGAGTTTCTTTGTATCAAAGGTGATAACTATAATATGCCAACGCAGAAAGCAATGGAACGTGGTTTGTTTGAAATCAAAGAACGTACTGTTAATAATCCAGACGGTAGTGTTAGGACTACACGGACACCAAAGGTTACAGGCAAAGGTCAGATATTTTTTGTTAATAAGTTTTGTAAAGGAAATGGATGTTTAAAGTGAAAGGAAAGTATGATGATTCGCTAAATATTGAGCGTGAACGTATCATTATGAAAATTTACCTTACTTTAACGGATGTGAGAAATTTTCTCAGATGTAGTTGGCCAAAAGCCAAGATAAGATTTAATGAGGCAGCTGATCTATGCATAAAAGATGGAAAGAAGAATCTTGAAGGAAGGGTTTATTACAAATATTTTCTTCAAGTAATTGCTATAAGTGAGAGTGAAATTCATAAAATGGCTAAATATGAAAGGCAAATAAAAATGTCGCACCCCACGACCAATGACGATGCGACAAAACATTAAGCGACTCGAATAACAAGTCAATCTTATTATAGAGCGGGGAAAGGAGAAAAACAATGGTTTATTTGGTAATTTCCATCATTGCTTTAATGATATCCGTGATTTGTTATATAAGGGTGCGTGCTTTAGATAATGAGTTTGAAAGTTTGGAGCGAAGAACCTATGGGAACATTAAATTCAATAGTTTCTATTTACAGCCAACAAGAGAACAATTGGAAAAAGCTGAAAGATATGAAAAAATCCTCAAAGAATATAAATCTACTTTTGAGGATAAGGAATAGTAACAGAGTATTGTTTGAAATTCTTACGCTTCCTGTTACGGTCTATTGAATTTGGAATTAGAGTTTCTTTAGTTATTTTAAACCTAATTGTTATAGAAGATGTATCAAGATTCGTTACATTGACAGGTATTTCAAAACGTGTGAAATGATTGCTCTTGAATATACCGAAATTACTGTCCAGTAGATATAATCTGCATCTGTAATTATTTATATATGAATAAACTAGTCCACTATCTTGTGGTGCTAGACCTACATTAGATTTTATTAGATAGTCTATAGGGTTATTCTTATCATCAAGAACCATTAAATCAAAGAAGCCAATGTCAGTCGGACTTGGATTTACCAATAAAAAAGAAAAAGATGCCAATGTATATTCAGTTATTGGTTCGGCTTGTGGGTCAGTAAATATTTCATTCAATATGAAATATTCTTCTGGCAGATGCACACTTAGACGTTTCCTTGATTTATATAGTGTATATAGAGAAATCAAAATCGCAATGAAAGAAAAAATGAACGAATAAAAATTTAAGTCAAGCTCATGCATACTACCACCTCTTTATAAGGTTAATTATAGTATGCCAAGAAGATAAAAACAATATGAAAGGAGAAGAACAAGGCATATGGAATCTTCAATTAATGATAAAGCTTCAATAACGTATGATTTGCAAGGATTGATGATTGAAAAAATCGTGTTTACAAGTCGTCCAAAAGAGGTAGAGGATTTAAAAAAATCTGGATTCAGCGTGATACTAAATCCAGATAGTAAAGATGGAGTATTGCTTCATGCGAATTTCTTTATCCTTTGTAAAGAGACGAATCAGGAATAGGTAGTTTATCATCACCTTCACAAATGAATGATAAGAATGAATGTGGAAAATCGGTATCAACTGACTCACCTTGAAAGTACCAACCGAGTTTAACATATTCAGCAATTATCCATTCTTTATAATTTTCACTTAATTCCTCGCTCCTTAGGCGTTGAATAAAAGTCATAAATGGCAGCCCCCCTTTCTTAGCTATATTTTAACGCTAATCGGGGGAATTACAAGAAGAAAGGAGAAGTCAATGGAAGAACATGTTAACGCAGAAGTGAAACGGAAAGAACGAATGTTATGGACAATGCTTGTGTTGGCGCTCAGCATTACTCTTAACATCGTATTTACATACTCAATACACATGAATTTAGAAAGTATTGATATATACCGGAAGAAAGTCACTACAACAGAAACCCGAGCGGTGGAGTTAGAGGATGACTTAGAAAGAATGACCACGGAAAATAAACAACTCAATGCAAAGGTTGAGAAGTTGGAAAGGAAACTGGCTGAGCAACCGAAATGAAGATCATTAGGGGTTTTTAAACTTACAGCCTATTATGCAGGCGAAGATGAATGGGGTGATACGATTGCAAAACCCTGTGATGGTCAACATAAAGCAAGGCTTAAACACACAATAGCTGTTGATCCAAACGTTATACCACCCAATAGCAAAGTCCTCATTGATGGCACTGTATACACGGCAGAGGATGTGGGTAGTGCAATCAAAGGAAACATCATAGATATCTGGGTAGGTACTGAGGAAAATAGCTTTGGTGTGAAATACAAAGAAGTTCGCATGATGGAAAAATAGGAGAAAAAGTATGACAAAAGAAGAATTCTGGAAGAAGTTTAAATCTGGTGTGCTTTGCATTCACACACCTACGGAAGAACAGTGCATGTCAGTTGTAAAGATGAGTAAAGAAAATGGCATATATTTTGGTTTAGATAGGGCAGAGTATTTTGAATATGGCGAAAATACATACTTAGGAGTCGTGAAAAAAGATGATTTAGATTTTTTCTCAAGAGTCATGGCTGAATCGCATTTCGGAAAAAGTATTGATTGTTGGCTTGCTTATGGAACAAAAGAACACGTTGGTCACACTCAGATTGTTGAGTTTTCAGAGGTGTTTGGCGAGGAAGTGAAAGAAGCAGAATTAAATCCTGAGATTGAAGCGATTTTATCGTACAAATTGGTTGCGAATAATACCATTTGTGCTAAAGCATATGGAGAATATGCAGATATTTTGATTTGCTTATCCAACATTGTTATGGTTCTTTTAAATGAAGGAATACCAGTTCATTTAATTAACATTGCAGTTAAAGAAGGTATTGAACATGCAAAAAACTGAGACCAACGAAGTTCTGGATAACGTCGACTTCCAGCAGGAGAAAGATGCTGAAGCAGAAGAAGAATTTATGACACCCGAGGAAAGGGAGAGGAAAAGTACGGAGGAGATTTTCTGATGAAAATATTAAAGGTTATTATTGATAACTTCCGCAACATTGTTCATGCGGACTACGACTTAGGAGATAGAAATATCTTCATCGGGCCGAATTATAAAGGCAAGACTAATACGATTCTTGCTATTTATTGGGCGCTAACAGGTTATATGCTTGATGGCAGCAATGATGATATGTCACTGAAACCACTGGATGATACCAAGAAGGAAGTATCTGTTGAGCTTGTGTTTGAAGATGGTTGGACATATAAAAAAGCCTATAGTGAAAAATGGACTACGAAGCGTGGTACTAAGGAAACAGTAATGGAAGGCCATGTCACTCAATATTACGTTAAGGGTGATAAGAGTAGTGCTAAAGATGCACTGTCAGAGTTGTTCCAGCATATGGGATTATCAAATATAAAGTTGGAAACGAGTAAATTCGGTTTAGTTAGAGCCATAATTGATCCGTATTATATGGCTGAAACTTGTGACTGGTCTATACTTCGCAGTTTTGTGATTGAGTTAGTTGGCGATGTCAGTAACGATGATGTATATGCTGCTGAAGAGGTGTTAAATAATATTCGTCCTTTATTAACTGGATACGGTCATGATACAGCAAAAGCTACAAAGCACCTGAAAAGCAGAATCAAGGGTGCAAAAGATGAAACGAATGAAAAGAAAGCTATGCTGAAAGGCTTTTCTGATATTGCAGATGTCGATGCTGGTGTATTGGCTACAGCAAAAAAAATATTGGTTGATACCGACAATACGATTGCTCAGTATACTGCACAGAAAGCCGGATCAGTAAATCAGAAGCTTATTGATTTGCGAAACAATCTTGCACAGGTGAATTTGGAACTGGCAGAATCTATTGAATATGACCGCCACCATCTTGATGAAGTAAATGCTGATACCAAAGCAAAAATAAGAGGGCATGAAGAAGAATTATCTTCTATGCGGAAAACACTTACTGAGAAGCGTAATGTATTTACAAATATGCAAAACGAGAATGTAAAACTTGATGCTGAAATTGAGCGGGTAAAAAATGAAATTGATACCAAGAAAAAAGCAAAGGGAAATAAGCGAGATGAATACTTAGCGGCTAAAAAAAGCCAGTTTGATGGTGGTATGGTTCTTCCTGATGAGAATACATGCCCTCGTTGCGGAGAAGTTCTGAATGCTGAATACATTGATACTGTAAAGGCACAGAATGAAAAACTTAAATCAGAGTTTGAGAAAAAAAAGAAAGTCACTCTGGATAGTATTGCATCAGAAGGTAAAAAATTAGAACTTGAAATCCAGAATCTTGAGTTTGAATTAGCAAACTTACAGAAAAAAGAACGTCAAAATCCTGATTTTATCCTTGCAGAAATTAAAAGCATACAAGCTGATATGGCACAGAAGAAAGCAACCATTGAATCTCTGGAAAAGGCCATGGTAAACGAATATACATCGGAGAAGACATATGGTCTTCGCATGAAACAGAGCGATATACAGTGTGCTATTCGCAAAGAGGAGACTGTAAACACTACAGAAGAACTTGATGCTAAAATTGCAGAATTAAAGGTATCAAAGGTTCCTTATGAAGAAACAATCAATAAACATAACCTTTATTTGCAGGCTCAGGAACGAGTTAATTTGCTGAATAAAGAACTGGATGATATTGCAACAAAACAGTGCGAATATGAAAGCAAACTGATGCTTGTTGAGAAATTCACTCAGACAAAGCTTTCTATGCTTCAGAGCAACGTTGAAAAGGTGTTCGGCAAAGCTGTTAAATTTACTCTTGTTAAAAGCAATATCAAAGAGGGTTCGTGGGATGAGGTATGTTATCCGTCAGTATTTGGTAAAGATACACCATTTAAAAAGGGTTCTGAATCAGAAAAGATCATTACCGGCATTTATCTGATTGAATGTGTGAAGAAAAAAATGTGTATTCCAGATTTACCAATCATCTTTGATGCTGGCAGTGAATTAGACACACAGTCTTTAAACACGAGATTGAACACTAATTCACAGCTCATCATGACAAAAGTTGACGATATCAATTATACGGATGTAACGCTGCTTAAAGCGTAGAAGGAGAAATTATCATGGGAAATGAAGTAGTAAAGTCTTTTAACACAGCTGATCAAAAGTTAATGGCATCATTTGTAAGTGGAGTATCTGATTCATTAAGAAATTTAGGATTAAATTTAAACGATTATCAAATGGCTTGTGCTAAAAACGCTTTTAAAAGAATCTACGATCTTTGTCAGGACAATGAAGTCAACATCAATGATGTAAAGGATGACATAAGTACATTTATTGAGCGTGCCGCAATGTTTAAATTAAACGCACTAGCTATTCCGGCAGAATGCTATATCATTGTTAGAAATGCTAATAAAAAGGGGAAAAGACCTTATCTTGAATTTGGTGTTGAAGGTGATGGTAATGATCGTATGTTGGCAGAATACGGAAAAAATGTTGAAAGAGTATACCCATACTGGTTAGTGCGTGAGAATGATGATTTTACATTTCCATCCTTCAAAGGATTGGAAGTAATTCCTCCTACATGGACACCCAAAGATTATCACAGTAAGGTTGTAAGGGTTGTATATCCTATCAAATACAATGACGGAACAGTACAGTATCATATTTCTGAAAGAGAGAGCGTTAAGAACAACCTACTCGCTCATATCAACCAAAATTTGATGGGAGAATATTTTGGTATACAAACATTTAACAAAAGTGGAGATGCATTAAAAGATGCAAAAGCAGAGCAGAATGAAAAACGTAAAGCGATTATTGATGGCGTGAAAGATAAAACACTTGAAGAAATTTTAGAAGATCCATCTGTTCAACCTTACCTTTCCCCATCATGGCGAAGCCCTCATTCACGTGAATCAATGATTATTCGCAAAATGAGAAATAACGTGACAAAGCCTATAACTAAAGATTTAGGTTCTGCATACGTATATGATGCTTTTAAGAAGACCTTTGATGACTATGAGCAGTATGAAGAAAAGGAAGACCCACGGATTAATAAAGAAGAAGCCGTAGAAGCAGAAATCATTGAGCAATCCGGTACTGAACATATCGAAACACCAAAAGAAATTATTAAGGAAAAAGCCGCAACACAGCCTGTTTCTTCTGATTCTGAGCCTAAAGATGATGAGGAATGTCCGTTCTGATGAAATTTATTTGTTTAGCAAGTAGTAGCGCTGGAAATTGCTACTATGTTGAAATAGAAAGAGTAAACCTACCTCCAGTGAAATTGATGCTGGAAGTAGGTATCCCTTTTAAAGAAATCATGTATAAGGGACTTAATCAAGGAATCAAAATGTCTGAGATTGATGCAGCAGTCGTAACACATGGACACGGTGATCATTGTTGTGCTGTAAATGATTTTGTAAGCCACAGAATACCATTTTATGCAAATGAAGATGTGCTTAGTAAATGTGGTGGAAATCCAAAGAATAGGCTCGTTCACAATGAAATGCGTTATCTAGCGAAGGATACGCTAATCATACCGTTCAACGTAGAACATGATGCGCCAAATAGTCTTGGTTTCGTGATTTGTACAGACAAGGAAACATTGCTATTCGTTAATGATTGCAAATTTTTCAAAGCTGATTTGTCTGATTATAAATTCGATTATGTTTGCATCGAAGCGAATTATGATGGTCAGCAAATGCATTTTGCATATGAAGATGCTAAACAGAAAAATGATTATCAGAATATAGCCAGATATGAACGCTTATTTGATAGCCATATGTCATTAGCACATTGTCGTGACCATTTAAAAAAGCTGAATTTATCTCAATGTAAGGCAATCTTCCTGATGCACTTGTCGGATAGACATGCCAATGAAAATAAATTCAAGGAGACTATTTTTGAAGCAACTGGAAGCAACACGTATGTGTGTAAAAAGAATGGAGGTATTGTATGAACTTGTGGATAGAATCTCAGGATAAAGAATTTTTAGGAATATTCAAAAAAATCCAGCAGCATGATGAAGAAATACTTGGATATGATGAAACATGGGAGGATGATGCCAAAGTAGTTCTTGGCGAATACGCATCATCTGAGCGGGCTAAAGAAGTTATGGCTGAAATTAAAAAAGAGATTATGTTTCTGGCTATGGAAGATGGAACATATTTATATCCAAATAATGTATTTGAAATGCCACAGGAGTAAGGAAAGAGAGGGAACAAAATGAAACAGACAAAGAAATCAATCATCGAAGCATGTCATGGAAAAATCATGGAGAAGGCTGATTATGCATTAGAACAGGTATTGGCAAATATCAATGATATGAATACTGACGAAAGAAAAAAAAAGAGCTATCACGATAAAGTTGGAATTCGCTCCGCAGAATGAGCGAAAGGAAATCAAAATGGCGGTTCAGGCATCGGTAAAACTTGTGCCGGCAAACCCAATCGAAACAACGTTATTCAATGTCATGGAGCAGAATAAAGAAACTGGTGAAGTGGTTAATGTTTTAAAGGAAATGACAGGGCAGGCACCAGGGCAGATCAATTTTGAAGGTGACATCATCGAACCGGAAGTATTTGTAATCGGCATGGAAGCAGAAAAAATCATCACAAAGGAAGAAGCCAATAGGGCAGGAGGAGAAGCATTATGTTAAAAGAAGCATTGCAGTATGTAGCTAGATTAGCTACCGATTCACAGGAAATCATCGTAAAAGATATTAACGGTGAAACTTATGTAAAAGGAGATGCACACCGCATACCTACAGACATGGCATCTAAAATGAGACTCAATAGTTTGGATTCCACAGTAGACTATATTAAAGATTGTATCAGTGGTTGTAAATTTGTGCTTCCGTATGTTGTCAATGTTGGATATAAAGAAATTGATGTATATAGCGGACTCAATGAACGTCTGGAACGTAATGTTTTGATCGAAACAACACCTTTATTGCCTCGTATATCATTTGATCATTGGATGGACATGGAATCATTTGTAATCCAGTTGAAAACTTGTTTTGTTGAAACTGACAATTTGAATAAGTTGGTCGCTATTGTATCATCCATTACCGATGAATCGAAGGTTTCAATGGAGGATGATGGATTTGGACTGAAAGTATCTCAGGTGAGTGGCACCACCATCAAAAAACCGGAAGAATTCCAGATTAACCCAATTGTGAGACTTGCTCCATACCGTACTTTTACCGAATTAACTCAGCCAGAAAGTAGATTCCTGTTACGTGTTCGAGACGGCGGTGAAATGGCACTTTATGAAGCTGATGGAGGAATGTGGAAATTAGAAGCGCAGCGAAACACATCGGATTATCTGCGTGAAGCACTGGCAGAAGAGATTGCAAATGGCACAGTGGTGGTAGTCGGATAATGCAATTTACCGTCTATGGTGAACCAGTAGCAAAAGGAAGACCTAAGTTCAGCAGACAGGGAAATTTTGTAAGATCATATACTCCGACCAAGACAACGAATTATGAGAATTTAGTGAAGCTCTCATATGCTGAAGCGTGCCGTGGATTGAATAATCCTTTAGAGGGGGAAGTGTCAATGAGAATTGATGCTTTCTTCTCTATCCCAAAATCAACCAGTAAAAAGAAAAGAGAGTTGATGAACACTGGATTGATAAATCACACAAAGCGCCCTGATGCAGATAATCTTGCTAAAGCCATATGTGATGCACTGAACAAGGTTGCCTATGCCGATGATAGCCAGATCGTGCATCTTGAAGTAAATAAGTATTACAGTGATGTCCCAAGGGTAGAAATCACGGTTGAGGAGGTACTACATGAATGATGAAAGCAATGAAGTTATCACCTTACAAATTAATGACAAACTACGCATTTTGAATGGTGATAACGATAGCTTTATTTTACAGGAAGCTTATATATCAGAAAAATCGAACACTTTACAGTGGCGTAATAAGAGCTATTACAGCGACATTTTGACTTGCCTATACGCAATCCTCCGGAGAATGCCAATCGAGCAGGGAGATACCATTGCAACGTACACAGAGCGTTTTGAAATGTTGTATCAGTTTCTATACATTGATTTTCTTGGAAAAGTTAGCTCAAAAGCGAAAAGTCATGGGGGTAAGGGGGCAGTGAAAGAAGGGGATGAAGAAAATGAAACTGAGTGATTTGAAAACGGGTATGTGGGTTAAGTCAAGGAATGGTGACATGTCTCTTGTTATGAGAGACCACGTATCTATAAGTTCAAGTGATGGCATATTTATTGACAAATGTGGATATTTTGAATTCAAAGAATACAATGATGATATGACAGATTGTGAGTTCACAGAACGCGACATAATCGAAGTGTTTATACCAGATTTGGAAAAGTGCACATTAAATGGAGATGGTCTAATCTCTATTTGGAAAAGAAAGGAATTGCCGAAATTAGCTCCATTTGAAAAAGAATTCCTAAAAGCTTTAAAGCCTGCATATAGAATTTGTTGGATTGCTAGAGATAAAGGTGGAGACTTGTATGCACATGATGAAAAGCCAATAAAGAATGAACTGGTTTGGGTAAGTGAATACTGCCATGAAATTAGTGATTCTGCCAATTTCCAGCTCTTTTCCAAAGAACCCTTTACATGGTGTCAATGGGAAGACGAAGAACCGTGGTATATTCCGGATTTGTTAAAAGAGGCATAAGGTATGGCTTCATATAAAAGGCATCTGAATAAAGACTATACTGTCATGCCTAACCACCATCTACGAAATAAGGATTTATCGTTAAAAGCAAAAGGTTTGCTTAGCATGATGTTAGGGTTACCTGATGATTGGGATTATTCAATCAACGGTCTGGTGGCAATATCCAGAGAAGGCAGAACAGCTGTTGAAAATGCTTTGAAAGAATTAAGAGAAGCAGGTTATGTTGTCATACGTAAGTTATATCCTAATCAAACAGATAGTGGAATCATTGAATATGAGTACAATATCTATGAATTTCCACAAGATGAAAAGGTAGCGTGTCAAGACATCGTATATCAAGAGGCACATAATCAAGGCACATGTTTTCAGACCATTGAAAACCACCAACAATTAAATACTTATAAATCAAATACTTATAATAAAAGAAATATAAAAGAAATTCAATTTGATTTGACAGGAAAAGAAGAAACGGGCAAATGTCCGGACAAATCTACACCAGAGATAGAGTTAGAGATAGATATATATACATATAATGTGCAAATTCATGATGAATTTGAAGAATTATGGAAGCTTTATCCTAACAAAAAAGGTAAGACTAATGCATTTAAGTCTTATGAAAGAGAATGCAAGAAAAAGAAGAATCCTGCTAAGTTTGAGGAAGTGAAGAAAGGCCTTATTGCATATTGTGAATATATCAAAGCAACGAATACAGAAATGCGCTTCATAAAGAATGGCTCTACCTGGTTTAATCAAAGATGCTGGGAGGATGATTATACTATCCAAAATGGAAAGAATAATCAGACAAATAAGAAGGCTCAACCGGAATATGAATTATTGTGATTCTGACAAAAGTTATCTCCTAGAACAACAGGTACTCTCTATTCTCATGGTAAATGATGAAATGCTGAAAGAGTCTGAACTAGATCCAGAGATATTCACGGATATTAGACATCGTAGAATTTACCAAAGTATGAAAGATATTTACAAAAGCAAAGGTATTGTCGATCTTATTGAAGTTGCAAAAAGAAATGAAGATATCTATAAGCTTCCAGATTATTTGTTTGCGCTTCAAGATCAATACTTTAGCTCAAAAAACTTTTATGCCTATGTCGATGGGTTGCGAGAAGTATACAAGAGGCGTAAAGCACATGAGATTTTGGCAAAGTGTGATAAAGAAGAAATTACATATGATGAAATGGTCAGTGAAATTTCAAAAGTTGGTGTTACCTTTGCACAGGAATCTAATGCAACTATGTTAAGCGCAGTGGATATGTATGAGTTAGTCACAACAGATAATGCAAAAATCAAGTTTGTGAGATTCGCAAGTCTACAAGAAAAAATTGGTTTCATCGAAAATACAATGAATATCATTGCTGCCAGAACATCCGTAGGTAAATCTGCTTTTGCATTGAATTTGATTGATGATCTATCCCGGAATTATAAGTGTTTATACATGAACATGGAAATGACAGAAAAGGAGTTGTATCAGAGATTAGTCAGTGTTAACAGTGGTGTACCTATCAATGAGCTAATAAAGGCAAGGCAGAACAAAACGCTGAGTAATAAAATCATTCAGGCTATAAACATTGTGCGTAGCAAGAAAATCAAGGTATACAATGGTTCTAAAAGTATTGATGGTATTAGAAAAATAATTTCAAGAGAATGTAAGGATGGACACTGCATTGTTTTTATAGATTATGTTGGTTATGTGTCAACGAGGAAACGACAAAATGATAGGGAGCGTGTAGGAGAAGTTACAAGAGAATTACAGATTATGACAAAGGATTTTAACTGCACGATATTTCTTCTCGCCCAGATTAACAGGGAAGGAACAGAGGCACCTACTTTAACAAATCTGAAAGATAGCGGTGAGCTAGAGCAGTCTGGACATGCAATACTCTTTCTTCATAATCCTTCAAACGATATCAACGATCAGACACCAGAGTATGATTTGATTGTTGCTAAAAACCGTAGTGGAAGGCTTGGAAAATTAAAAATCATGTTCTATAAAGCGATTCAGAGATTTGAGGTGATGTAGATGTGGAAAGTTTATTAAATGATGAAATCAGGGGATTTTGATATCGAACTAATAAAAAAGATTCCGCCACAAGAGATAAAAGAGGCGTTGATTGAATTTGCATTAAGCAAAGATAAGTGATTTGAACGTGTGGCGGTGTTATAGCGAGGTGAAAGGTGTTTACCCTCATTGGTACTCACCTTTGCCTGTTGCACGCCAAGAAACAGTCATATGAGGCGCTGATAACGAATCAGAAGGGAGTGAGGGATATGCGGATAGCTAAAAGAGCAGAATTGCTAAGAAAATGGGAACAGGAGCATAAAACGTTCCGAAGCGAACTGGCAAAACGGATGGGAATGAATCAGGCAAGCATCAATAATTATTTAAGAGTATACACAGGGACGATCAAGCAGAAGGAATTCTGGAAGGTTGCAGGTGAAATGATGGGAGTAGATTTTGAAGTTGAAACTGAAGAACCAAGAAAATATGAGAAGGTTGTATTACCACCTTATGTTGCAACAACGCTTAAATCAAAAGGCAGGACTGTGATTGAAAGCAAATACATATCACGATATGGGAAAAAGAGAATTATGGTCTATTTGGCTAAGCAAGGACTGAAGTGCAGATTTGTTTTAGCAGGGACTGAAAATGATCCAACTGATATTTTGGAGATAGTGAAATGATCAAGACACTTGAATTGTTTGGTGGTGTTGGCGCTCCACGAAAGGCGCTTGAAAACCTTGGTGTAGATATTAAATCCATTGATTATGTTGAGATACTGCCGTATGCGGTACAGGCATATAACTGTATTTTTGACAATGGATACAAGCCACAAGATATTTGTACATGGAACATGGATGTCGATGTTCTTATTCACGGTTCACCTTGCCAAGATTTTTCCAAGAACGGCTTGAATAACATAAATACAGGGCGTTCGATCCTCTATGAAAGAACTCTTGAAATCATCGAAAAGGAATTGTTAAGAAAACCAAAAGTGGTGATCTGGGAAAATGTACCGAATCTTATATCACACCGACACATTGAACATTTTGACCATTATTGTGACACGATGTCTTCCTTCAGATACACTACCTCATATGCCATTCTTAAAGCTTCTGGATATGGTTCTGCTCAGGCTAGAGACAGGCTTTATACAATAAGTATGTTAGATGGAGAATATAAATTTCCAGAGCCTCGAACACTTGAAAAGGATATCCGTCATTATCTGGATTATGGTACAAGTTTTGAAAAAAATGCATTATCAGAAAATGAGAAAACGTTGTTCTTCTGGAAAGAAAGAAAGCTCTGTGTCAGAGAAGCTACAAAGCTTGGATATAAGGTCGTGGAGGAATTTGACACAGTGAATGTAGAGTTTCCAAATAGCAAAACACGCAGAGGCCGAGTTGGCCGCAAGGTTTGTCCAACATTGACTACCCATCCAAGAATTGCTGTTTACTATCACGGAAAATTACGGATGTTGACTGCATTAGAGCATTGGCGTCTGATGGGATTCGATGATGCAGATTATTGGCGAATGGCGGAGAACGGACTATCAGATATCCAGATTTCAGCGCTGGCCGGAAACAGCATCTGTGTACCTGTTATGGAAGCAATATTTAAGCAGCTTCCGATGATTCAGAGTTGTTTATCATGATACAAATTTTAGAGCTATTTGGTGGTATAGGATCACCTCGGTGCGCGCTTCGTAATATAGGTGTTCCAGTGAAGGCTATTGATTATGTTGAAATAGATGAAAAGGCTGTAAGAAGCTATAATGCAATGTTTGCATCTGAATTAAGATATAAAACGCAGTCTGTAGTTGGCTGGAATTTAAAGCCAGATATTTTGATACATGGAAGTCCATGCCAAACCTTTAGCATAGCAGGACATCAAGGCAAAGCTAGAGCAGTTGACGGTAGAATAAATATTGGCGCAGGAGGGGATGAAGGAAGTGGTACAACATCATCTCTTATGTGGGAAACAGTACATATAATTGAACAAATGGGAAAGTGGAAACCAAAATATGTTATATGGGAAAATGTGAAAAATGTACGTTCTAAACACATGGTAGCAAATCATGAACGTTATTTAAAAGTTATGGAATCAATGGGATACACAAATTCATTTGCTCTCCTTGACGCTAGAGATTTTGGATTGCCACAGTGCAGAAAAAGAATTTTCACAATTAGTTGCTTAGATGGTGAGAAATTTAATTTTGACGATTTGATTAGAACCCCTATGAGAGATATTGACGATTTCTTGCTGCCGAATGAAGAAGTGTCACATGTGTATGATGTAACTCAGCCTAGTGTCTTAAATGGAATTGGTAGAAATGACATTAAAAGAACAACCATAATTAAAGATTTTGCATACACAATTACAACACGCCAAGACAGGACGCCAGCGCAAGTCATTGATTGTGGTTATGGCAGACACAGATATCTCACAGAACTAGAGTGTTGGCGATTACAGGGTTACAAAGATGAAGATTTTCTTGCAGCACAATCAGTACATGAAAAAAGAGGAAGATTTTGTATGCCACTTTACAAACAGGCGGGGAACAGCATACCGGTTCCAATTTTTGAATCTATTTTCAAAAAAATAGTTCTTGATGAAACATCATCAAACAAAAGAAACGCACAATTAAGTTTATTTTAGAAAGTAGGTGAAGTTTTGAAACAGGAAAGCTTATTTGGAAGAGCTGTTGATCTTTCAACAATGAAATATGAAAAAAGAGGAAGAAAGACTATAAAGCAAGCATTCCGTGATGTAGCGGGATATGACGATATGCACACATGCGCTGACTGTAAGTATCATCATGCGTATAAACATTGTGGAAGTCGTAAAAGGATTTATCATAAATGTGAAAAAATTGGAAATAGCAGCAGTGAATCCACAGATATCCGGTTGAGTGATAGAGCATGTAAATTTTATGAGTCAGAAGGGAGTGAGAAGAATGGAAAGAAATGAATTGAGAATTGGACAGACTGTGTATATCGAACCGGTTGGGAATGCCGCTAGATATGGCACAGATATCATCGAAACTAAGATTTCAAAAATTGGAAAAAAATATATTGAAACAGAGAAGTTTGGTGAAATGTATAAATTTAATATCAGTGATGGCAAGCAAAAAGACACAGGATATGGTTACGGATATGATTATATTTTGTATCTTTCAAGATCGGAAGTTGAAAATAAACAGGAAAAGGGATCATTACTTTCTTATTTTAATCTTTGTGATTGGTATCACCTGAATTTAACCCTTGACCAGCTCAGAAGAATAAAAGTGATTGTAGATGAGGGGGAAAGTAATGAAACCGATATTATTTAACACAGAAATGGCTGTTTTAGAGAGAGGTGTAAAAAGTTGAAAATAGAATTATATAACGATCATTTTGAAAATGCTAAACGATACCAGATTCCAAGGGCGCAGCTTATTATAGCCGATATCCCATATAACATTGGGACGAACGCATACGGATCGCGTTCAGACTGGTATATTGACGGCGATAACAAAAACGGCGAGAGCAGCAAGGCTGGAAAGACTTTCTTTGATACAGATGATGATTTCAAGATTTATAATTTCTTCCAGTTTTGCTCCAGGCTTTTAAAAAAAGAGCCAAAGGAAACAGGAAAGGCACCATGCATGATTATTTTCTGCTCATGGCAGCAGCTTAATGAGATAAGGGAGTACGCGGAGGGATTTGGATTCAAACATGCCCAGCCATTATTTTTCGTAAAAAAATCATCGTCGCAGGTGCTAAAGGCTAACATGCGAGTATGTGGAGCAACAGAAACAGCGATTGTGCTGTACCGTGATAAACTGCCGAAGTTTAACAATAACGGACGCATGATTCTTGATTGGTTTGAATGGGATAGAGGCGGTAATTATCCTAAAATACATCCAACACAAAAACCAATCCCTTTATTAAAACAACTCATCCAGATTTACACTGATATCGGTGATGTGGTGATTGATCCGGTAGCAGGCAGCGGGTCAACGTTAAGAGCGTGCGCAGAATTAAACCGCAGTTGTTATGGGTTTGAGATAAAAAAAGAGTTTTACAATAAGTCAAAAAAGTTGATGCTCTCGGATGTTAATCTGGCGCTGGAGATTTAGCGATGAAACAGTCATTAATAGCAGGTCACGCCATAGTAAAAATTGAGGATATACTTAAAAAGTGTGGTCTGGAAAATGTACTTGTCACTGTTAATGATAGAGAGTATGTTGCACTGGATGAATTAAAGAAGGCAATAAGAGCATTGCATGAAGGAGAGTGAAAAATAATGATCAATAGAGTGGTATTAGTCGGCAGGCTTACAAAAGACCCGGTGCTGCGTAAGACTGCCAATGGTGCATCGGTTGTTTCTTTTACTGTAGCATGTACCCGCCGCTTCAAGCAGGAGGGGCAGCCGGAAGCTGACTTCATCAACACGGTAGCATGGAATAAAACAGCGGATATCGTAGCGCAGTATACACATAAAGGCTCACTGGTCGGTGTGGAAGGAAGAATCCAGACACGCAGCTATGATGATAAGGACGGTAAACGCGTTTATGTAACTGAAGTTGTCGCAGACAGCGTACAGTTTCTGGAAAGTAAAAGCGCAGCTGCAAGTAATGCCTATGTACCGGAACAGGGAAGCAATCAGGGCTACCAGAGTGACAACGGACAGTCCTACTCCAATGACTTTACAAGCAGCAGTACACTGGATATCGCCAGTGATGATCTACCATTTTAAGGGGGCAGAATCATGACGCTTCATGAATTTTTGAAATGTTGCGACGATGCTGATTATGTAGGTATTTGGGATATTAGTGGTGACCCATGCAGAAAACATAAATCAAAGAAACGATTCCAAAAATGCCCTACACAGCAACGATATTTTAAAATTGGAAATATACCATACGGAAGAATCAAATGTTTCCTAGAAAAAGAAATCGTAATGATAAACCATTCTGATAAAGGATACCTTGTACGGATACATAACAAAGGTGAAGCAAAAGCAAATTTAGACAGATATGATTTAGCAAGGAAAATCGCTGATGAAATTAAAAGGAGATGAAACAATGAATAAATATCAAGAAGCATTGAATGCATTGTGTGATGAAGATGAAATGTATAAATTGGCTAAAGGATTTTCTTTTGATGATGATTACACGTCGGAGTACGACTATGAAAAAGCAAAAGAATATTGTAAAAATAAGATTCAGGAATTAGTTAATAACCCGCCTTTAAAATTCGAAGATTTGCATAAAGGTATGTGGATTTGGGATGATAAAACAAAGTCATATATCTACATATTTAAACCGTTAGATTGGAAACCGGTAAAAGGTATTAGATATGCAAGCCATATAATAACAAACAGCGTAGAAGGTTACTATATGGACTTTGAAGAAAACCGTTTCTATCGCAGGGAAGTACCACAAGAAGGGCAAGAAAATGAGTGATGGAATAAACAAAGAAATAGTATTACATTGTTTAAAATACGCAAGTGATTTTCACGATGAAATTTGTGAAGAGTGTCCAATGTATTCTAAGTGTGATCATACATGGAAAAGCAAAGTGTATGAGCGAGCGCTTGAGCTAATTGAAAACCAATGGATACCGGTAAAAGAGAGGGTACCAATCTTTACAGGATATGCAGTGTTAGCGATATTGGAAAATGCATATGGACAGCGAAAAGTAGAAAAGATATTCACGGGATACGGACGTGGCGAGCGATGGTATTGCAATAATAAATGCATAGACATGGAAAAATGGAAAGTAATAGCATGGATGCCATTACCGGATGCATATGGAGGTAAACGATGACTCGCAAGGAGATTACTATACTGTTAGGCGATATCCTTTATCAGCAAAGGTTTACCGGTATCGGTAAATACTATGCCAGTGAGGTTACCATCGATTACGGCACGAAAGATGCGTGCAGAGTTGATTACATGCAATTTGTGCCACCAAACCAAATGAGCATCAGTGGTTTGGAAAAAGGCATCTTTATCTGCTACGAGGTAAAAAGCTGCTTAGGCGACTTTAAAAGTGGGCATGGGCAAAATTACATAGGAGAAGAAAACTATCTGGTGATGCCGATGGAATTATACAAGAAAGTCATTCATGACATACCGCACGATATCGGAGTGCTGGTTCCAGTACCGTCTGCGCTCGGAAGAAAGAATGAAGATATCTACGGGGAGTTTGAGAATCCAACGGAGTTTCAAGGAACTGTCACAAATTGGAAACTGTATAAAATCAAAGAGGCGATGAGGAAGAACCGCAAAAAGTCTATTACGGAATTATTGTTTTGTATGCTAAGAAGCGGAAGGTGATGTAACAAATGAAAAAATACAATAGCATAGACGGACGTATACATACAAACAGCCGGTTGTGGTTTGCTTTCCGGATGGCAGTGAGGAGTTAGTATATGAAGGGGTATTACAACGGAATAAATACAAGAGATGCTGAGGAGGGTGACTCTGAGAACATAAGAGTTCGATGCACAGATGAAAATGTAGTTATTCATATTGGATACTACGAATCTATTTTAAATGCCAGAGAAGTAAATGAGCTTATTAAGATACTGAAGGAAGCAAAGAAACACAGAGTATCAAAAAGATCGGAGTGGTAATTTGTCTGAAAAGTATAATGGGTATGAAAAAGAGTTAAATATTGACGCGCCAACAAGCGTTAAACCTTATGTGTCAGCAGTTTATGGAATTGAAAAGAAACTGGATGATTTACTATCATTTAAGGTTGGCACGGTCTGTAAAGATCAACTTATGGATTACGTGGAGCAGGCTATATATTACGCTCTTCTGGCAGGTATGCAGCAACAGAAAGAGATTAACACAGGAATCATGATGGATATGCAAAGGCAACTTGATATCTTAATTAAAAGGGATGGACAAGCTGCGAAAGAAAGGAAAGAGAAGGTAGGATGTTGATTAGAATAACAAATGAGTTAACCGATATATCGGAGAACTTGCGGCCGATTAAAGGAAGGGTGTATGAAGTTGTCGACACAATAGCAGGGAAGTATAGGCCGAATGACAATTACCGGCATGTGATTGAGGTAAAAAGGCAGCAGATATCCATTGCTCCGGATGAGTATAAGGTGGTGAGAATATGATTAAATTACCTGAAATTAAATTCCCTCCGGAGAATGTCATGGCATATAACACATGGCTCAGAATGGTTTGTAATCCAAACAATTTTAGTTTCTGGTATGAGAGAGTTAAGGATTGCGGATTAAAAATACCGGCAAGTGCTTATTATCAGTTTACATATGATGATGTAAGAAAATATATTGGATATATCTATGGCGAAGACAAAGATATGAATGCAAAGAGAAAAGAATTTTGCCGAAAAATATTGATTCCATTGCTTGATGATTTCCTTCATATTAAAAACAGAAAGAGTGATGAAATCTTTATTAAAAATGCTGTGTTTTCAAATAAATTTACATTTTCCGACTGCCATATTATTGATTTTGTGCCTTTGAAGGATGTGGTAAAGAATTTAGAGAATATAAATTATACAGGGCTTCTTGTTGGAGCAGAAGGATTTAATGAAATTGTGTTGAGAGAGTATATTCATCCGAAATTAAACTTTGGAGAAATATATAATGGCATGGCTCTTCGTCCGGAGTTTAGAGTATTCTATGATTTTGATAAGCAGAAGTTGTTGTATACGGTGAATTACTGGAATTATCAATACTGTGAAGAACATTTAAACGTAGAGGATAAGGCTGTATTTTCAAATGCTGAAGCACAGTTAAATAAATACTTTAAACAGTATGTAGACGAAGTTGAAAAATTGGTTATTGAGCATATGCCTCGTGCATGGCTTGAAGGTAAATGGAGTATCGACATTATGATGAATGATGAAAATGATTTCTACCTTATTGACATGGCTCTGGCAAAAAACTCAGCGTATTGGGATCCAGAACATGAAGGTAAAAGTAATGAGTAGGAACACAATGTCACGCAAGGCGGTGATTCATAAACTGCTTGAGATAAAGCAAAGTTTAGGCCTTCCACTGAGCAAACAAAAGGCGATTGACAAGCTGATAACTGATGTTAATTACAGGATTGCGGATGATTGCCTTAAAAAAGAATTTCCGCTTGCCACATTTATCAATCATGGTGGTGCACCACATGAAATTAAAAATGAAATGGTTGAAATGTATGTATGCCCTGCATGTGGCAACACAATCCGTGCGGTGGTATTTAATGGTTTATTACAGAGACCATTTCCAAAATACTGTTCTGAGTGCGGAAAGGCATTAAAAGCTCCATCGTAGGAGTAATAAAAAAAGGACTGCCCCTCGCAAAAGCAGTCAAGAAACAATGGATAACCTATTGCTAATTATAGCATAGGAGGAAAACAAATGGTAGAGATAACGACAGAAGAAATTGGCTACATGAAAAAAATCTTAGAGTGCTATTACTTTGCACAGGATCAGCAGCAAAAAGAATTAAGACATGCCCTTGAACTGCAAATTCTTCTTGAACAAGAATGCAAAGTATCCGGTATGCCTTATGATAGCTATGGGAACGGGTGCTCGGTGAGCTTCCCAGAAGGCTCATATTTGCAACAATTGAGTATCGAAATCGCAACTCATGATGTTGATGCTAAACGCTGGATGCAAAAGTTTAAAGGTCTGGACAAGACACACAAAATAAACTATCGCCTTAACCGGCTTCCAAAAGACCAGAAAGAAACTTTACTGAGCGTATACCGCCGTGGTATCAGCGTGTACAAGCTTGCAGAGAAGGCTGGAATAAGCACTCAGGCATATCATGATCGTATCAATACAGCAATCCGGCATATGCTGGAAGTAGAATAGAGAATCAAATAATCTGAATAGAGAAAGTAGGCTAGGTGACTGGTCTGCTTTCTTGTACAAATTTTTCAGGAAATTTTCGCTGTTGCGTGGCAGGCCGGAACAGTTTTTACCTATTACGCCCCCTTTTCTTCACCGCATAGGGGGTACACACATATTTTCCAAAAACCCTTTATTTAAGGCGTTTTTCGTCATTTTGAAAATGCGAAAGTTCGTGAAAAGTTGTTGACTGGATAGCATAATGTAGGTGCAAGGCAGGAGATACCAAACCAATGACCACGAATCATACATCTGTCTTGCATCATCCAGAAGGTGGCAGAAAATCCTTAGTATAAAGCCGTTACAAAATCCCGGGACGTGCGGACATTGTACAAGGAGGTGATGCCATGACACAGCTTATCAAAGAGCTGCGGTTGTTGATCAATGCTATTGCTAGATTGATCCAGACAATAAAAAAAGAAGGCTAACCCACGACAGCCGCCTTCTGGGTCTATTTTATAACAATTTGCCAGTAATGGCAAGGGAGGAAAAGAAAATGGAAAAAATCTATTATGAAATCAATGAGGAAATGGCAAGACAAGCAAAGGCTATGCATTCAATGGATGATTATATTGCAAATAGTGAAACAGAAAGCTATAGAAAAGTTGTTGATGAAGTACATGAAATAGGACAAGCAGCAAAGGAAAGAACAATAGAGGATAAACATGAGTACATTGATTATTTGTGTGATAAATTTGCAAAAAAATACGCTGAGTATGTTAATAAGGGGCTTAGCATTAAGATGCAATGTCCCTCAGTGCTGGTATGCGGACCTGCGAATTTTCCTACCAGAAAAAAGGAGAAGCAGAACATTGCAAGAGATAATCACAGAAAATATTATGATGATAAGCTAGCACCAATTGTTGACAAGATCCAGAAGCTGGGAACTGGCACAGAGGTTATCCGTGCCGGCGATCCATTGGTAATCGAAAAATTGAATGACAAGTTGGAAAGTCTGTTGGAGGAGCAGGCGAGTATGAAACAGGAAAATGCCTATTACAGAAAAAATAAAACAATGGTCGGATGTGGAGGGATCAGCGATGAAGAAGCTGAAAAGATGGATCGTTATATTGCTGAATACAACGGATCAAGAGCGCCTCACATGAGTTTCTCGCTAACCAATATCAATAACAAAATCAAGGCGGCAAGACAGCGGATTCAGGAGCTTTCCAAAATCAAAGAAAAAGGTACTGAAGAAACCAAAACAGAATATTTTAAAGTAGTTGAGAATGCAGAAATCATGCGGTTGCAATTGATATTTGACGGCAAGCCAGACGATAAGATCAGAGCTATATTAAAATCAAACGGCTTTCGGTGGTCACCTAAAAATGGAGCATGGCAGAGGCAATTAACAAATAACGCTAGATGGAGCGTTAAACGAGTGATTAGCGCTATCAAGGATATGGAGGCAACATCATGAAAACAGTAAAATTACAAGGGATATACTCACCACAGAAAGCTAAACCAGCGGGTATGCTGGTTAAGGGTGATGTCGTGGTGTGGAACTTTGGCTATAAAAGCGAAGTTGTAGACATCATTATGAGCAAAACCGGCAAAACGATAACCGTCTTGCTAAAAAGCGGTGATGGAATCACCAGAACAAGGCGATTAGGCGTCAATACATTAATCACTATTGAGGAGATGGGCAAAAAATGAACAAATCTAGCATAATAGGCATTTATAACGCCTCAGCGCAAGAAATATCCATTGATTACAACGGATCTAATTATCTTATTGTATTTGGAGAGCATGTAAACGGAGGATATTTTGCGATTATAAATCATGGTGTTTGCGGGGATCTGGCAGGGCTTAAGGATGTTGACTACAACGCCGAGAGCATCGGCAATGCTGTTAAAAATTATGATACAGGTAAGATCCTTGCACTTGCTATAGCGGCGTTTGCGGAGGTGTAACATGCCTTTACAAAATATCATATTTATCTATGTGTTTTACAGAGTATGCCGCCTATTATGGGAGGCGGGGATGGAGGAACAGAGAAAATGAAAGATAAAGTGTTAATGGCTGCCGGAATCGTCATTGTAGCGGTTATCAGCTTTGTGACTGGATTATATGTGCAGCGTGAGCGTATTACTCACAACGCTGTTGTGACCTACGAGGAGCGCAATGGCACTACATGGGTTTATATGTCTATTGATGGCAATGTGTACGCATACGACCCCGTAACGGGGCGCAAGGAGGAATAAAAAATGGATAATAAAGTGATGACATGCAAGAGTTTAAAAAGTAATGGTGTAAAACTATTTGAGCGTGATAGGTATAACGACGGCCTGTATATCGGCAGTTATACATATTACTACTGCCAAGGTGATAGGATATTCTGCCACGAATATAACCGTAATGATCTCACTTACACAGGTGGGGAAAACTGCTGCTATCCTGTGGTTGTTGATGCAAGCAAAGAAGATAACTGGTTTGAGATAATAACATGTGATATTAGGGATTTATCTATATTTGATAAAATCAATGATATGATGGATTATGTATCCTACCATCACGATATGGCGTGGGATAAATTAAAAATTGAGTTATTAGCAATTTTGGGATGGGATGTTAAAAATGATTAAAGTAATTTTTAAAATAATGGGATGGTGCATCTTGGCACCTGTAGCTATCGCCGTTGGTATGCTGCAATGGGTACTAAAATCATACAAATGAGTCGGCCTGATCTGGTCGGCTTTCTTTTGGTTTTCCACCTGATTTTACTGAGTTTTCCACTTGACTCATCAAGTTGACAAATCTTCAAAATTGTGTTATTCTTTGGCTAAGTTATAAAAGGCAGTGCTCTTGTGAGTGCTGCTTTTTTTGTTACTCTCTGGTTGATTATAAGCTTGTTTTAAGGCTGTATAACTACACTCGTTAAAGACACTATTACACTGGTTAAACAGCTCTTAGATAGCTTTAAAACAGTGATGTATAGAGTATATAGCTACTACCTAGGCTAGTAGTTTTTTAAAAGCTTTAAAAGCTTTAAAAGATCTTTAAAAGATTAAAAGATTTAAAAAGAAAATAACACAAAAGAAAAAAAGTGAGGTGAGAACATGAAGCCACATTACAAAGGATTTTACCAGTATTGCAAAGGCAGAGCGCTGAAGGATATTGCCAAGGATTTGAACACTACAGAAGGCACTGTAAAGAGCTGGATGACCAGATACCACTGGGTTGATAAACGCAATTCTTGCAGGACTGATGACGGTTCGGTGGATCTGGAAAAAGCCAGAGGATTTCTGAAGGGGAAAGGCAACGTGGAGCCAGTACCAAGATGGGAAGCTGTAGAAGAAGACCAAGGCAAGAAGACTCTTAACGACATGTTAGCGGAATCACCTCATGACGATGATTTCAAGCTGTTTGTACAACAGACATTAACTAATTCAGTACGTAGTCTAGGAGTATCTAAAGCTACTACAGATTATGAATGTCAGTTGCGTATAGTAGAGTATTTTAAAACATGTATTCATGATGGTTATATACCAACAATGGAAGGTTTATGGCTATGTTTAGGTATTGGTCAGACTTGTTTTTATGATTGGTGCAACGGAAAATCGGGAACAGTTCGTGCGGAGCTATTACAAAATGCAAAACTTTGTATTCACGAGTTCAACACACAGCTAGCAATTGCGGGGCGTATGGACAAGGTTTTATACATGTTCATATCCAAGAACCGGCAGGACATGAAAGACCAGGTGGACACCGTTGTAACTCACAACAACGTTCTAGGCAGCACAGCAGATAAAAACGAGATAGCTAACCGGATAGCTGAGCAAGCTGACAACCTGCCTGATGATGGCTGATTAATGGCTATAAAGAGCCGAATGTTAATAGATACTTAACAAAAAACACGATAAATAAATGCTTTATAGCTGTTTTTGTTAGCTTATATGCTTTGGTTTGTTAGCTTATAAAGGCTACGCGTTAACATGCTGCATCCGGTTCTGTGGTAGCTTGCTTCATGGATCAATCCAGCTGATCAAAAGGCATGACCCCACCCCCCTCCCTATAGGCCAGAATGCATATACCCCCTTCTCAGTCCCATCACCAAATTTTTTGTAAAAAGGTGCATACTTTTCTCTCCATTTTAGCCCTTAAAATCTATCATTTGAGACCTACTTGGTGTATACTTAAAACAGCAGGAAAAAGGTGGTAAATTGCATACACGGCTATGCATACTGATAGGAGAGGATTTCTATGATATTTGAACAAAATGAATTATGTGAAATATATGTAAACCTTTTTAATTGGCTTGCTGGTCATTCTTCAGGGAAAAGCCACGCTTATAAAAGTTACCATAACAGTATGGATAAAAAAATATGGAAGCCATTATTCTCTAAAATTGAAGAAATCCAGATTAAAGAGACAAAAACAAAAGAAGAAATTGATTTTTTAGAAAAAGTGATATATAGAGGTGATATGCATAGGTTACAAATCGCAAAAAAAATGAAGAACGGATATATTGACCGTAGAGAAAATTATTTTTCATGGTCTAAAACAATTAATGGTGTTACAGCAAAACCACTTTCATACTGTGGTAATTGTCTACATATATTAGCTAACACAAAAAATGAATATGCGTTTGATGTATTTGGATTCTTATATCATATTATTACTTATAGATATAAATTTATGCCATCTCAAGATTACGATATAAGAATTTTATGCCGGTACGAGGAGGAAGAAGAAATAGTATTCCCTGTTGCAAAAAATACTATAATTTCTGTAAGTATTGAAAATGTTAAAGATTTAAGCAAATATCCTAATAATAATTTGATTAAGGAGAATGAATGGTTTAGAAAGTAATAAATACTATTCAATCACAATTTATGTAGAAATAAAGCGGGAACACTGGCTCATCGGTGATGCGGTGAGTGACGAAGCGTTAAGTGTTGGTGTACAAGAGGCGGTAAGGTACACAAAAGACCTTTCAACTTGCGGGAACTGCATTAGTGCCAACATAGCGGCCGTAGCGCCGATAGTAGACTGAACACCTCTCATGGAAGTGTCCCATTCAGTCTTTTTTATGGCTTAGCTTGGTATCTGGAAATCTTTCGGAGGTCATGTTGTTGGCAATAAATACTTTCCATTAAGCCAATAATAACCAAGTTCACAGTTATGGAAGCTGTGAAACCTTTAATTGGGTATCGTTACGAGTTTGGAACCGCATATATAACGATGCCTACCTATCAGTGATGATGACTTGGCGGTTCAAGGAATTTAGCTTGATAGGATTATTTGTATCAGTGGCGGAATAGGTAGACGCATAGTATTACAACAGCTTGCGTGGTAAAGTACACGAAGAGTATGGCGAGATGCATTTCGACTGGTGCATTATGCAAGGTTCAAATCCTTGCCTGATACAATTTATCTGATCCACGAACGTGGAAACAGGATCGAGAACGCATTGCGTTGTCTGAACAGCGGTAAGGAATCCTACGGGACTTACTGCGGCCGTGGCGGCAGGCTGAAGACCGTTGCTCTGGAGTGTATGCTGAACACTATCCCCTCTACGGCAGGAGGAAAGCCAATTGTAAAGCACATAGAAGCCGCCCGTTATATGGGAACCGGTTGTACATGTGCTTTTCTATTTGCTCAAATTGATAGATTCCATAACCTCGGCATAAGGGGAATCGCTTACTGAAACCGGATGCCAAAGACGATAGCAGACAGTAACCGGCTTAAAATCTGCACATACACGGAAAAAGGGAGAGAACCTCCCTTTATATACCTCTGGTGTAAAGGAAACATGACGGTCTCCAAAACCGTTGCTCTCAGTTCGATTCTGAGGAGGTATGCCAATATTTCCGATTAGCCAAATGGAAAGGCAATGGACTTTGAATCCATGAGTTCTGGTTCGACCCCAGAATCGGAAACCATTTAACACTTCTGAACGGTTGTATTTGGGATTGAAGTAGCTAGCATTAGGATGGGCTTGCCTAAATACGTAGAACGATACCACGTTCATTCGTATACACGGTTTCACTCAAATAATAGAGTGATGTGGCAGTACATGGTTTTTCTCCTCCAACTTGCGTAAATATACCTCCCTTTCTGTTTTTATCTTTATGTTTATGTACTGCAAAATACAAAAAAGCTGCACAGTACCTATCGCCTTGTCTGTGTGGCAAATCATTAACTATTTTTTTATATCCCTTTTCATGTTATATTATTATAGAAAGGGTGGATGAAAATGATTAAAGAATTTTTAAATTGTTTAACGGCAAATCAACAGCCGAAGTATCACGTATCAGAAGAAAGGGATATTACATTAGATAGAAAAAAGATAATTTATTTAGTTAATCAAATTGAATATTTTACCAACTATAGAAAAGAACGTTTCTATATAGCGATTTTCCTTTTTGTTTTAGTAGCATTAGAAATTGCCATGGTTATTGTGAAATATGAGGTCATAATAAGGGTAATGGAAAGCATAATGGCTCCTCTGATAATATCAGGAATGATACTCTATATGGAAACTAAAGGTGATTCATACATTGCTCTAATGAATTATGAAAATGAATTATATGATATATGTGAATACATAAGGTTAAATGATAGCCTAAAAGAAAATGAATATTATATATTATTATATATCAATACGAATAAAGAGAAATATACAAGAAAAAATCCATTTGATGCAGATAAAGCGAGAGGTTTAAAATGAAAGTGAGATGATGGTGATGAAAGTCATGTATTATATGGAGGTTAAATGAAGACGATTGAATTAATTAACATCCTTCTTGAACAACGTGACTGCAAAAGATACCAAAATCTGGATGATTTATTTGAACTTCTACGAATATATGAGCCTGAAGACATGGTGCATGCACACCGGCTTAATAAGGTAGTTCGTGATGTGTCTGTAAAGCAATCAAAAAATGCATTTTTACCAATATCAGAGAGAGAACGTTTCATACAACTGTATAAGCGTTCTCTTTTATTTGATGCGCCGATAGATTTTGATGCGTATTTGCTTTATGTAGAATTTGATCGGGACCCAGATAAACGATTCTATTTGCCACGGCGAAAAATTCTAAAGGATAAGCTTATTCGGCACCTTCAGGACTTAGCCGATGATGTGATAGACATATTAACGATTTCAATGCCACCAGGTACCGGTAAATCAACTGCCGGTATTTTCTTTTTATCATGGCTAATGGGAAGGAATCCAGAAAAATGTAATCTAGCATCTGGTCATGCTGACGGATTGACCAGAGGTTTTTATGATGGTGTTATGTCTATAATCACTGACCCCGAGTATCTTTGGCACGATGTGTTTCCCGATGTTCAATTGGTCAATAAAAGTGCAAAATATGAAACACTTGATTTGGATAAGGTTAAGCGATTTCCTTCGTTAACTTGTAGAGCTATAGATGGATCCTTGACTGGAGCAACACGATGTGAAGGAATACTTTATGTCGATGACCTTGTATCCGGTATAGAGGAAGCTTTGTCTATTGATCGTATGGACAGGCTGTGGATGAAATACTTTAATGATTTGAAGTCACGTAAGAAAATGAAGTGTAAAGAACTCCATATAGCAACACGATGGTCTGTACATGATCCTATCGGTCGGCTTGAAAGAGACAACGAAAATAATCCTCGAGCAAGATTTATTTGCATTCCAGCTCTGGATGAAAATGGTGAATCCAACTTCAATTATGATTTTGGCGTAGGCTTTGATACTGAGTATTTCAAAAATATTGAGAAAGATATGGATGAAGTATCATTCTTGGCGCTTTATATGAATCAGCCTATTGAGCGTGAAGGACTACTGTTTCCGGAAAAAGAACTCCGGTATTTCAATGGGATACTTCCGCAGATTAAACCAGATTGTATATATTCCGCATCTGACGTTGCGTGGGGCGGTGGAGATAGCTATTCACAACCATTTGGTTATCAGTTTGGTGAAGATGTATACATCCCTGATTGGATATTTGATAAAGGCGATAAGACAGTGACAAGACCAAGAGTAATTGGCAAAATGTCGATACATAAACCACACCTATCGAAATTCGAAGCAAACAATGGTGGTCATGAGTATTCAGATAAAGTGGATGAAGAATTGAGGAAGATTGGCGTTCATATGAATATCACATCGGAAGTGTCTCCGAGCAATAAGTCAAAGTTATCAAGGATAATCAGATGGGCACCGGATATAAAACGCTTCATCTTTGTGGATAAAGCCAATAGAAATAAGGAATACGACAAGGCAATGAAAGAATTGACAACGTTTCTTCAGACAGGAAAATCACCACATGATGATTCTCCGGATAGCCTCGCTATGCTGGCAGAATTGATATATGAAGGTGGAATAAGTTATGAAATCGGGGATAGGCCGTTTTAGAAAGGAAAAGGGTATGGAAAAGAAAAGCAGAGAGATTAGAGCAGCGCCGCCTGCACCATGCAGTAAGAAAACAGAGTGCAAAGGTAGAGTATGCAGCAATCCGGCATGTGAAGACTGGCGCATCTATAGAAACAAGTATTTAATCAAAGGGTAAGCAGCACTATATGTGCTTTTTTATTACCAGAAGGGAGGTGGATAGATGATAGAAATAGAATTGTTTGGCAGACAGGAAATATTCATACCACGGCAAGAAATAACGGAAGAAACACTTCCTAAAATATTGGCAAGGGCAATGGCTATCCATTCTACCAATGCAGCGCAGATACATTATCTTTGGAATTACTATAAGGGAAAGCAACCTATTCTTGAAAGAGTAAAGAGAGTACGACCCGAAATATGCAATAAGCTAGTAATCAATCATGCGTATGAAATCATGAATTTCTACATGGGATATGTTTTTGGTGATCCTATCCAGTATGTGCAGCGAGGAATACACGGCGCAAAAGAAGGATACTCCGATGTAAACAATGTATCTATGCTTAATGAGCTTATGGCTGATGATGATAAAGCTTCAAAAGACCGGGAGTTAGGTGAATGGATGCTTGCCTGCGGTGTCGGATACCGGATGACAATGCCGGCAGTTGATGACGATGCAGTATTTGAAACTGAGATATTAGACCCTAGAGTTACATTCGTTGTGAAGGATACTGGCTTTGGTAAGAAGCCTTGGCTTTGTGTGACATTTAATAAAAAGATGAACAAGGGATTTGAGTATTATGAAATGTTCGGATATACCAAGGATGTGTTCTTCACCTGTGAGGAATTCAATTCCACGTTTCGGAAGTATCGAATTGTAAATCATGTCTTAAACCGTTTACCTATTGCTGAATATCCGTTAGGTACCGTCAGGCTTGGCGCTTTTGAACCGGTGCACTCTATTATGAATGCTATTAACAATATGGAATCAAATAGAAGTGATGGTGTTGAACAAAAAATTCAAAGTTTCTTAAAATTTTTAAATTGTGATATCGTCCCAGAAAAATTCGATGAATTCAGGGAAAAAGGCATGATAAAGATTAAGGTTCCACAAGGTAGTAGAGGCGATGTTGAATATGTAGAGGTTGATTTAAACCAAACGGATTCACAAATATATGTAGATTCCTTATACCAAAAAATGCTGCAAATTGCAGGTGTACCAGACAGAAATGCTTCTGCCGGGGGAAATACCGGGCAAGCACTTATTATCGGTCAGGGATGGTCTAACGCCGAAGCTAGAGCGAAATCCATAGAACTTTCATTCAAGCGTAGTGAAAAGCTGTTTTTGAAGATGGTACTGAGAATTATCCAGGATACGTTGAATGTAGAGCCACAATTAAGGCAGCTGAAACTTTGGGATATTGATATCAAGTTCACACGAAATAAAACGGACAGCATACTAGTTAAGGCACAAGCGTTACTTAATCTGCTGGAAGCAGGAGTGCATCCACGTATTGCATTTACTATTTGTGGACTGTTTAACGACCCAGAGCAGGCGTATGTTGATTCACAGCCATACTTAAATGCCAAGTGGCTAAGAGATTTGAAGACGAATGTACAAGAAGGCAATATCAAAAATGAAAATGATGTATTGCCTAAACTTCCGGTAACCGGATAATGACCTGAATAAGTCATTACGAAAATAAACTGTTCATTTTTTATTGGTCTTTTACTGCTAGACCTAAAACAAGAAGACGTCAGGAGATGGAGAACTCCTATAAAAGCCTAGATGGAAAGGATTGAGTAATTATGACAAAAGAACAATTATTAGCTGCCGGGCTTACAGAAGAACAAGCAGACAGTGTACTTGCAATGAGGGGAAGCGAGTTGACAAATCTTAGAAACCAGATTTCTGATTTAACACAGCAAAATACGCAGTTACAGGCTGATTCTGCTGAATTAGCAACCTTGAAACAGCAGAATTTAACAGCAGAGCAATTACAGCAGCAGGCCATTGACGAAGCTAATGCTGAAAAAGAAAAATATCAGAAGATGGCAAATAAACTGGAAGTTGAAAAAGTCCTGATTACTGCCGGCATGCAGGAAGATGATTATAAGGATTTTATCGACGGTATTGTTACAAGTGATAAAGATGCATCTGTATCTGTAGCAACAGCTATGGCAACGACCTTTAAAACAAAAATGGCGGCCGCTGAAGCGCAGGCAAAGAACGATCAGCTGAAAAATACACCACGCCCAGATGGCGGAGATGGTAGCAACGGAGAAACGAAACCAAAAGATGTTCAGTTGGCAGAACAACTGGCTCAAACCGCTAATACGCAGGGTGGATTCACAGCATATTTGAAAGGAGAATGAAATAATGAAGGTGACTTATAGAGAGTTTGGTAGTGGAATCAACGTAGTAAGTAATGAGCATTTTGTTGCTATTCCATATCATGTTGATTTTAGCGAAGTAACAGAAATAGCGTATGGTGAAGTAAAAGTAGTTAAGGCAGGAACACCAATGGCAAAGAATGGCATCAAGGCCACGGTAACAGAAGGAAAATCAAACGCTATCGGTATACTGATGCATGATGTGTATGATGATAACCCAAATACTTCATTGATAGTACATGGTTTTGTCGATAAAGCAAAGGCAGAGAAAAATACTGGTGAGACTTACGATGAAGCTACACTGGCGGCATTGCCGATGATTCAACTTTTATAGGAAAGGAGATTGAAAAAAATGAGATTGATTGATGTATATAGCGCCAAAGCGTTAGCAGCTTATTTTACGCATGCGCATAGTAATGACAGACCATATCTTGGACTGACATTATTTCCGAGAAAGAAAAAGATGGGATTGGATTTAAAATGGATCAAGGGATATAAGGGGTTGCCTGTACCACTGAACCCAAGCGCATTTGATACGAAATCAAAAGGCAGAGGGAAATTGAAAATGCAGGATGTTAGCACACAGATGCCTTATTTTAAGGAGCATGTAATGGTTGATGAAGAAGATGAACAGGAAATCTTACGTGTTACTGAGGCTGGCGATCCGTATGCTCAGCAGGTACTTGACCACATCTATACTAAAGCAGATGATTTAATTATTAGCGCAGATGTCGTAGCTGAACGTATGATTTGGATGCTTCTGGCAGCAGAAAATGGTAAACCTGGTATTGATATCACAGCTGATGGTGCGAGCTATCAGTATGATTATGATGAATCTGGTGAGTACAAGGCAGAACACTTTGTGGAATTGACAGGCACAGATATGTGGAGTGACCATGAAAATTGTGATCCTATTGCAGATGCTCAGATGGTAATTGATAAAGCATTGGCAAAAGGTGTTATTCTTAAGGCAATGGTCATTAGTCCTAAGACGATGAGTAATCTTGTTAAAAGTAAGAAAATTGCTTCATATATCCTTGCTCAGAACTCAACAGCAAACATTTATATGAACAAAGCCAGAGTCAAAGAAGTCTTTAAAAACGAACTCAATATTGAAATTATTGTTTATGAAAAGCTCTTTAAAGACTATGATGGCAAAGACAAGGCATATTACCCTGATACGATGGCCACATTCTTACCAGAAGGCGCTTTAGGTAATCTGTGGTATGGAACATCCCCGATTGAGCGAAAGGCGTTGGGATCAAAAGATGCCAATGTATCTCAGGTTAATACTGGAGTAAACATTATGGTAACTCAGGAACATGATCCTGAAAATACAAAGACAGTGGTAGATGAAATCGTATTGCCGTCATTTGAATGTATGGATTCAGTATATTTGCTGAAGCATAGTGCGTAGGAGGTAAATGAATATGGGAAGACCGACTAATGCTGAAATCGCTGCAAAGAAAGCCGCAGAAGAAGAAAAACGTAAAGCTGATGCATTGGCTCAGCAAATTAATGGTGCTGAAGAAAGCGAGAGTGATTATGCTAACAATGCAAATCCTGATGTCGCTCAGGATGACGGTAAAAAGGTTCCGACTGACCTGCCAGAAGATAAACCGGAACCGGTAACCGCAGAACCTGTAGAAGATATGCCAGAATCAACTATCACAGCGCCTACTTCTAAAGCAGATTATGTAACATACGATCACACGGTCAAAGTAAACGGAAAATTCTACGCAACTGGTGAAAAAGTACCAGTACACTAGGTTGGTTCATGATGACCTATGATGAGCGAAAGCAATTACTCTTCCGCCGGATAAAGGATGGTCTTCCTGCTGATCTGCTTGTGAATCAAGGAGATGTCATGCCATTGAGCATTGACACTCCTTTGGTTCCATTTAATGCTGAATTGAGTCAGTATCTTGATGATTTAATGCTCATGGCTAGAGAAATCATCTTTGAAAACCAGTATCCATTTGACGATCAAGAGAGACCGGCTGATGTCATGCCAAGATATCACATGTTGCAAATACGTATCGCTATAGAAATCTTTGTTAAAGAAGGGGCGGAGGGAGAAATCGTTCATTCTGAAAGTGGTGTATCCAGAACTTACACAAGTTCTGATATATCACCTGCACTTTTGAATCAGATAACTCCTATGTGCAGCGTATGAGGATGTTGAGCAGAAACAAGCAGCGGTTATATATTGCATCACAAATTATGGATGATGAGCTTGTGGATTCACATGGAAATCGACCATTTGATAAACCGTTTTTATTTTGTGAAAATCTGGCCAGTGTAGATGGGAAATCTGAAAAAGAAGAATATGGTGATCGTGTGAGAAATATGTATAAATCGGTTGTCATGCGTAAGAAGTGGGAAGGCAGCATCAAAGAAAACGATGTAGCATATCTGGATGGCATTACACCGGATGGAGAAGCTCAGAACGGTGCACATGCAAATTATCGTGTCGAATCCGTAAGAAACACATCATTGAACATGATGACTGTTTATTTTGATAAATTGCCGTAAAGAGAGGGGTAATGCAGTGAAATTGGTAAATGTTAAGAATCCGAATGTTGAAATTGATATTCGTGATTATCTGGTGCCGGACTATCTTGGCACCCATGAATGGAAGTTGCCTGATAAAAAGGTGAATAAGAAACAGTCAAGCAAGCAATTTGATATTCAGAATGATAAGAAAGAAGATAAGTAATGTCTGTAATCAAAAGACACTTTCAAGTCAATTTGAAAGGTATGAAGCTCATGCAGAAGAAAATTGATAATCTGCAAAATGCTATGCCACAACTTGGACAAAGATTCATAGAAATGTCGCTTGATTATCTGTATGAGAGAGCTGCTTATTACATTGAGTCTTCTACTGGCAACGGTGGATATGAACCAACTGCTGAATTATTGGCTGGCTTGAAAAGGGATTATGAGTTAGGGAAAGTGTTTAATGACTGTGTTCATGCAGCTTGGGTTGAATATGGTACTGGAATGATTGGCACCGGTACACATCCAAATCCTCCGACCGGTTATCAGTATGATGCCAATGCACATGGGGAACAAGGTTGGACATATCCAGGTGAAGATGGTAAGTTTTATCATACTCAGGGATTATCAGCACACCGGTTTATGTATAACGCTATTACTGATTATCGAATGAACTATAAAAAGATTTTCAGCAAGGCGTTCAACGAAGTTGTGGGAGGTGCTATCTAATGAATCAGGAATATTTTGATATCGTCTTCCAAGGATTGAAAGATCATATCAAAACACATAGTGAAATTAAGGCAAAGGTATTAGACAGGCCGAATACGGAGATATATCCAAAAATCGTTGTTACTGAAATAACTAATACTTCTACGTTAAATCTGGGTAGGATGGAGTCATATTCGTTATTGGGGTATGAAATAGGTATTTACGCAAAAAACGCAACTATCAATGGTAAGGCTATGGATGCCATGGATATTGCTCGCTATCTACAAAGCGTAGTGGCTGATTATATGGATTATGAAATTCATATGAAACGAGCAATGACCGACTATAAAGATAACATTGATAATTCGCTGTACTGTATCATCATGCGGTATAACGCAAATGGGAGCGACTATCGAAGTCGCTTCTTTTAAGGAAAGGAGTTCATTATTATGAATAGTTTGGATTTTGGAATTCAAAAAATGACAGAACGCTTTTTTTCAGGAATGGGTTCATGTCTTTGTTACAAAAATGAAAGTGGTAAATTTTCTGTTCTAGTATTAACAGAAACGGTACCGGCTTTTGCTTCAACACCTGAAGCTATTGAAGCAAAATATACTACTTCTGATACAACAACAAAAATCGAGGGTATGAAAACATTGGAGGATAAGGAATTTGAATTTTTTGTTCACCGTGATTCAATCAATCGTCTAGAGAAACTTAAAGGTAAGGAATTAGAATTACTGCGTGTTAACGCTGATCTAACTGGTGAACGTGTCAATGGTACATTGTCTTATACTATGTCTGATAGTCAGAATGGCGAAGCTCAAAAAGGTAATATCAAGATTACTCCTACGGACTATATTGGTTATGTTGAGAATGTATTACCTCTGGTACAGGCTACTGTCACCTTTAAAACACCGATTGATTGGAAATGCGAGTTGGATAAAACGGATGGTACGTATACAAAGGATATCGAATTGAATTTTGCCGAAGGAACATTCACAGCTACAGTAAAAGATTCAACTATTGCTACAGCTGCTGTTTCAGATAATAAATTAACAATCACAGGTAAGGCAGAAGGCTCTACGATTGTTACCCTGAAAGCTTCTTGTGAAGGTTATGCTTCATGGGAAACTACAATCTTAGTTATCGTTCCAAAGGCAGTCGTAGCACCTGGATCGTAAGAATCGAAACAACAGCGCTCGGTCAATGCCGGGCGCTTGTAATTTAATAGGAGGAAAACAAAAATGAATATTTGGACATATAAGTATAACGGAAAGGACTATCCTTTCAAATTGACTCGTGCCGCTCGAAAGGCCATCAATGAATTACAGTTTAAAATCTTTGATGAATTGCAGAATCCTGAAATCCTGACAATGGCAGGTGAACTTAGTGAAATCCAGCAGAAACTAAATGCTGCTAAAATGGAAGATAACAAGAGTGAAATGGAAGATAACAAGAGTGAAATGGAAGATAACAAGAGTGAAATAGCTCAGTATGAAGCAGAATTGAATGCTCTTTCTATCAAAATGATGCCACTAATGAAAGACTTTGTTAAGTTGCAGTCGAACGACATTGATCCTGAAGAAATTGCAGCTATCCTGCTGAAAGAAAATAAAGACCTGAAAGGGGAAATGACGGATCAGTTCATTGATGACATGTTCGATGATATGGTGAACACTCTTGGTATGGAGAAATTCGATGAAAAGATGGTTGAGATTACCGCTAGAGTTTTTACAGTAATCCAGTTACTGAAAGACAAACTGGAAGCAATCAACACTGTGAAAAAGGAGAAAACCAAGAATCCTCTGCCGATGTCGTAGTTTATAAGAGCTATGAAGAATACTGCTATGCAGTAATGATTCCAATAGCTATCGAAGCAGGTATGCCATTGGATGAATTTTGGTACGGCGAAGAAGAATTATTCTATTCTTATGTAAAGGCGTATCGTAATCGTGTCAATTACACGTCCTGGATGAATAATCTCTATGCCATGAAAGCATTAGAGGTTGTTGTGAATAATCTAATGCCTAACGCTGTAAATATTGGATTTGGTGGCGGAAAAATAACTCCGGTTCAATATTATGAGAAGCCAATTGACTTTGAAGCTGAAGCAGAGAAGCAGAAACCTGTTACTAAAGAAGACCTTGAATCAGAGTTTAGGCGGAGAATGAGTGTATTTTGATAGAAAGAGATATTCAGTATTTCTACTACCTGTGCTATGATATTGGTATCTAGGGAGGGCATGGAAATGGAAACAATAGAAATATCATTTGACAGTAAAAGAGGCAGCAACAAAATATTAAATGATATTGTGTTATTTACAGGAAAAACACATATTGAAAATTTATTTTATGGAGTATGTACATTCGATGTAAATAAATTAGAATATATTGCATTTTCAAGGAAATATATATATTGTAGATCATTAAACAAATTTAAAATTTCTGGAGAAGATGTCTTTTGTTTGATTATAGTTCCATGGATACAAATAAAAAAAGCAATGCTTTATTCTGGTCAAATCAATTTGATTCTGGATAACAATATAGTTGTTGCTTTATATCTTTCCAGCAGTGATACTAAAGTATTCTTATCAACCATATTGTTAGCCATTAATGATATATTGGATTATTCAGCATTTGAAATCATTAATGACACTTACAATGTGTTTAGAGCAAAAAGGGATAAAGCGTTAGGAAATATCCCGTATAAAGAACTTGGTATTAAAAATACATTTGTGATTGAACCAGATAAAGTGAAGGACATTAAGCAGGATGGCAGTAATGATAAAGCATCAAGCTATAATTATTGTCCTCATTGTGGTAAGGAGCTTGATTCAGCTTTTAGTTACTGCCCTTTCTGCGGAAAAGCAATATTGGAGCAAGAAGTGGAAGAAATTAAACAACGTACAGTGTATACAGCTCCTAAAATAAATAAGACTTCTACACCAACGTATAAAGCACATACTGTCTCTCCCAAAAAACAGTATAAAGCAAACAAAAAGGCAGGAATTGTGTCATGTCCTAAATGCGGTAGTATTTCCATCACAACGTCAAACAAGAAATTAAGTGTTAAGCGTGGTGTTGCTGGGGCGATTTTGGGTACTGCTGTACCGGGTGTTGGAAATGCAATTGGAGCAGTGGCAGGAGCTGTTGCTGGTGGATTATCAAGCAAAAAAATATACAATGTTTGCATGAACTGTGGACATCGGTGGAAACCATGAACGAGGAAAATATTGTATGATGAAAATTTTCTTGTATTTGATTGGGGGTTCTTTAATTCTTGCTTTCATAATCTCTGCCGGTATATTCATACTTCCATTTTTACTAATTTATATGATTTATAAACTGTTATCAAAAGGTGAAAATAGAGATACAGCTATAGAAAAACACAGTAATATTCAAATCGAAATCGATAATTCTTTGGAAAACAATTTTTCTAATAGGCTATTAAATATTACCGACGGAATTTCATTTGAACATTTTTGTGCAGATCTATTGAAAGCAAATGGATTTCTGAATATTGTTGTAACTCCAAACTCAAATGATTTCGGTATAGATATAACAGGTGAAACATCAGACCATGTTAAATACGCATTTCAATGTAAGTATTATTCAGGATCATTAAATAATTCATCCGTACAAGAGGTCTCAGCAGGGATGGCTTATTATAATTGCCATGTAGGAGTGGTTATAACAAATAGTTTTTTTACAAAAAATGCAATAGTTTTAGCGAATAAAACGAATATACTTTTATGGGATAATAAAAAGTTGAATCAATTAATACAAAATGCTGATCAAATTACAGATTGATGAGTATTTACATATATACAAAAAAAGCAGCCAGCAAAAGCTGCTTTTTATTTATCAGAAAGTTGGTGAGGAAAATGACTGATAAACAACTAGAAAGAGAATCGGAAGCAATAGTGAAAAGTTTAAATAGAATTACAAAAGAATTAAAAAAAATAAATATAATTGCAAGCAAAATTATGCCAGAGGAATTCAATAGAATGATTTCTATGAATCCGAATATGGTTTTGTTTATGGAAGCGATGCAGAAATGGAGTAATGATATTAATAAATAAGTATTTATATTTAAAAGAAAGGTAGGTGATAAGAATGAGTGAAGAAAATAAAGTTGGATTTGAGTTAGATGTAGATACAAGAGAAGCCCAAAATAAGCTAAATGAATTAGGTGGTTTGATTAGACAAGTATTTATTGATCCTCTAACGAAGAGTACAAGTGCTTTTAGTGGAAAAAATCAAGTTGTAAAGCTTTTAAAAGAGGTTGCTAATACAGATGTTAGTAGAACAACTAGAAAATATAAAGAGCTTATGGATATGCTTGCTAACACTGATACATCAAAAGCTGAAACTGCTTTCTCAAAAATATCAGGCTACATGAATTCTGCAAATTTAATAACAGAAGCGTTTCTTAAAACGGCATCAAAAGTTAACAAAGTTGATTTTAGTGCAATGAATAAATTAAATATTGATGCATTTATCAATCAATTAAATAGAATGCAAGGTGCCGATACAACGGCTTTAGCAAAATTCAAAAGTCTTTCTGATTCTATGAATGCTTTAACTTCGGGATTTAAAAGATTAAATGAAATTGAAATGTCAGATGCTTCTAATAACAAATTGGCAGTCAAAATGAAACAAATTACTGATATGGTTGCTCAATTCACAACGGCTTTTGAAAACGTTAAAACCGAAGGTGTGAGCGCTATTGTCAAAGCTTTAACTGAGCTTCCGAAGGCTATGCAGGCTATGGAAAAGCTTGACCATAGCAAGGTTGGCCAATCGTTCGACACTTTAACTCAGAAACTTCACAAATTCTTGGCTGAATTAAGAGAGAGTTCTTCTGAGATTCATGCGTTTTCAAAGATTGTATCCACACTCGGCAAGGGAACGAATACCAACCCTTTAACTAGTGGATTGCGAAACGTACAGCGTGAAATAAAAAATACCGGTACTGAGAGTGATAAAACAAATAGAAAACTGAGTAATATGCTTTCATTTGGGAAGGTCTATGCTTTTTACAACCAACTTCGCCATTATGGTACTGGTTTCGCTAACATGCTGAATAAAGCGATAGATTTTACGGAGATTGAGAACTACTTCAGCCGTGCCATGGGGAATATGCGTAGTGAGGCTATGAAGTTCCAGAATCAGCTATCTGACATGTACGGACTAGCAATGCCATCTATGATGCAGGCTCAGGCTACATTTAAAAATCAGCTCGGAGCGCTTGGTGATTTGTCTGAAGATATGTCATATATGCTGTCTGAGCGATTAACAAAAATGTCTCTTGACTATGCATCATTGTATAATGTTTCTGTTGACTCCGCTGTTACAAAGTTTCAGGCTGCTCTGAGTAAGCAAGTAAGACCTATACGTAGTCAATCTGGCTATGATATAACACAAAGTGTACTAGGTGGAACGCTCGAAAGCATAGGAATCTATGACAGGCAGATACGTGATTTGAGCGAGGTAGAGAAGCGTTTAACTATCATTCTTACATTACAGCAGCAGATGGCACGATCAGCTGCTATGGGGGATTTTGCCAGAACCATTAAAGTTTAGTGGCTTTGCACCGTGAGGTGCATCGAATAACCTCGTGAACGCAAGCTAAAGCGGTGTGGTAGCAAAGGCTACTGCTAACAGGGAAAATCTTGATTTAAAGACAATCCTGTGCCAAGCCTTATGTAAATAGGGAAGGTGCAACGACTATCCCAGAAGGGAGTACAACGGAGATTAGCACCGTTGGAAGTGCGAGGGGCGTACCTAATGGTACGCTGTGATATAGTCTGATCTCTATGGTGACATAGAGTTAACACAAATGTGAACAACCGGCAAACCAACTTAAAATATTACAGCAGCAGATTGCCGAAGTAGGCCGTTGGATATCTGCTGTTTTTTATGGCGTGATTGGAAAAGTTTTACCGTATATTAACGGTTTTGTAATGGCAATCAAATCTCTAATTCAAATGTTTGCTTCATTCCTTGGTTATGAACTGCCTGATTCATCCGGATCTACAGGAAGTATTTTGGACAGCATGGATGATTCGCTCGGTGGCGTATCTGATGGTATGGATGATGTAAATGCAGGTATTGACGATGCCAATAAAGGATTAGATAGCGCAAAGAAAAAGACTAAGGAATGGAAGAATTTTCTTGCAGGCTTTGATGTTGCTAACGTTATTCCAGACCAAAGCACTGATGATTCTTCTTCCGGCTCTGGTGGTGGAGGTTCTTCCGGTGCTGGCGGTATGTCTATTGACCCACGATTACTGAAAGCATTGCAGGATATGGATTATATATTTGACAATATCCGCATGAAAGCGATGGATATTCGTGACAGTCTCCTAGAATGGGCGAGTATCCTTGGCAGAGTAGTGGATGACAATATCTTTGAGCCTATCCGTAATAGTTGGAACAAATATGGTACTTCAATAGGGCAAAATATGCAAGAAATTGTCAGCAATATCAAATATATGTGGATGGATTTCTTTGAGGTAGTAGGCAGGAAGTGGAAACCATTCTTTCAAGCATTATCAGATTTATTTTTCAGTCTATTGGACACTGCAACGTTAGTTCTTACTACTATACAAAAATTCTTCCGTCATGTATGGGATTCCGGCGGTAAGTATTTATTTGAATCATTGTGGGATTTAGCTACAGCGTTTTTGGAATTAGCAACTAGTATAAATGATAATTTTGTTAAACCAGTAGTAAACTGGTTTAAAAGAAGTATTGCACCAGTATTCGGTGATCTTGTCGGCACTATTCTTAAAGGCGCAGGGAAAATTGTAAAAGGTTTTGCAAACGTTATAACATGGATAGCAAAATGTAAACCCGTAGTTGTTACTTTGGGATCAGCCTTTACAGCTTTGTTTTTGACGATTAAGATAGCAAAAATTGTAGAACTAGCAACAGCTCTAGGTGGAGCTCATAGTGTATTACGTACTTTTGGGGCATTGGCTTTACAACACAGTAGCACTTTAAGAAAATTATGGCAAGTATTCTCTGATGGTTATTCCAAAATAACAAATACAAAAAGTGTATTAAATGTTTTTAATACTACTTTATTAAATACCAAAGCTGGAGAAGCGTTTAAAAAAGTGATGAGTGGTATCAGCGATAAACTTCTCAATGTAAGTTCAAATATGTTGGAAGCAAGTGGAAAAGCAACATCACTAGGATCGACTATTATCGGTAAATTAGGAGCAGCATTTAGCTGGCTTGCAGCAAATCCAGTAGTGGCTGTAGTGGCAGGTTTAACTGCTGTAATAGCAGCAATCGCTTTGCTTGGTTCAACTCAAAAAGAGAAGAAGTATGAAATGGATGATTATTCCAAATCTGTACAGGATCAGATTAATGCTCTTGATGAATTGAAAAAGTCTATGGATGAAGCTAAAGCTTCAACAGATAAAGAAATTTCTTCAAAGATGGCTGAATACAAACGACTTGAACAAAACGTAGATATATTGCGCCGTATGGCTGGAGAAACAGGCTATGTGGATAGTATCGAGCAAGCTAAGCAAAAAGTAGAAGCTATCAATAAGGAACTTCCGGGAACAGTAAAACTGACTAAAGAAGGACGTATTGAATGGCTGAAAACACCTGATGCTATTCAGAAGAATATTGATAAGCTTAAGGAAAAGGCCAGACAAGAAGCATATGAGAAGCTCTATGTTCAGTATATCCAAGCTCAGATTGAAGCAGAAGCAAAACAGGCTGAATCAAGGGATAAGTTGAATAAATTAAGTGAACGTAAACTTGAATTGTCTAAGCAGATTCAACAGGCAGCAGCTGATGGTGACAGTGAAAAACTTGGGAAATTGAGCGATGATTTAAACCAAGTGAATGCTGATTTAGATGGAACTGAAAAAGCTCTAAAAAAAGCGAATGATGCTGTAGATGCCGCAAAGAAAAAGCAAGATGGTCTTGATAAGACCTTAGGAAATGTTTCCTCTTCTACAAATGGACTCACTGAGGAACTTGGTAAATTCTACGCACAGTTTGGTTTGAGTGATAAAAAAGCAGCTGAGTTTGAAAAACTTGCTACTAAGATGAAAGAAACCAATAAAGTAATGGATTCTTGTATGAAGGATGGCAAGGTAATAAACAAGAAAGAGTATGACGATACAAAAAAGACACGGCAAAAGCTTGTTAAGGAATATGCAGAGAAAGCAAAAAAGTATAAGTTATCATCTAAAGATATCATTGATATTGCTAAAAAGAATGGTGTTAATTTATCCAAAGAAGAATTAGAGCAAGCTAGAAATTCTTTAAAGAATGCAGAACAATCAAAGAAAGATATTACTAAGGTCAAAAAGCAGCAGAACGCAGAGCTGTTATCGCTGTTAGACAAACTTGGCATTGACAAGGATTCTAAGCTGGGTAAACAGTATCAGGCTGAACTGAAAAAAGCGCAGGAAAATGGTACGAAATCCGGTGAGGACTATATCAAGAATATCAAAAAGGGAATCAGCAATGGTGATATATCTCCAGATGCTCAGGCACAATGGAATAAAGGTCAGAAGATTTTCGATAATCCATTGACTGTTCTTGCTAAAGTTATGGGTGCTGATTCTGCGGGTAATAATGCATGGCAAACAATGAACAGGATACTGTCAAAAACAATATGGGGTAAAGCTGAGATTGGTAATAAATCCAATGCTGCATGGGATGCATATAATTGGTTTGATAGTTGGTTCAAGGCAGGATCACACACAATATGGGGGCAGTCAGCACTTGGAAATAAATCTAATGCAGCGAATGAAGCTCTTGAATGGTTCCAACAATATTTTAGGAAGCACCCTATTGAAGCAACCCTTTCTATTGTTTCCGGATCAATAGATTTAGCACTTGGAAAAGTCACAGGTTGGATGCAAAAAAAGGCTGAAGGTGGATTTGTTGATACAGGACAAATGTTTATTGCTCGTGAAGCGGGACCGGAGCTTGTCGGTACTATGGGTGGGCGTACAGCCGTTGCAAATAACGATCAGATTACATCCGGTATCTACAGGGCGGTTCTGCAAGCTTTACGTGACGGTGGTGAATTCCAAGACCGTGGAGGTGACTTATACATCACTATTCAGAATGAAGATGGTTCTAAGACCACTAAAATCATTAAGGACTACAAAAAACAAATGATATTTTCCGGAGGTAAAGGAGGAGTGCCAGTATGATAAAGACAGTTGATCCTATTCTGTATCTTGGCGGTGTTAAAGTCAAAGACCCTTCCAGTATTACGATTCAGCGTAATAAGCTATGGTCACAAGGCTCTGGACGGTCACGCAGTGGTAATTTCTGTGGTAAAGTACAGGCACTCAAATACCGTATTGATGTGCAGTGGTCATGGCTGACGGAGGCTGAAGCTGCTCAAATTTGCGCTTTACTTGAACCAGATTATATCGATGTGAAATTCCGTGATCCTAAAACAAAACAAATGAAAACGATTCGTGCATATGCTGGTGATGAAGTTTACAGCGTGTACAGTTATGCTATTGAAAAGGCAGTCTATGAGGGGCTGCCTATTTCTTTGGTTGAGAAATAAGGAAGGGGTGTCGTTTATGACAACAACGATTACAGAAAAAGAAGAAGTGAGAAAGACATTGAAATCTGAATCTAAGAATACTGATGGTGTTACTGTGGTGACTATGGAAGCATCCGTGACAAATATGGATTATAACACAATCAGTTATCATGTAAATATCGTGAATATTGCTGAATATGCAAAAGATAAGGTGAAGTATGATACTGATATCGCAGCTTTTAAGAAGCGTTACGATGAGGCTGTTAACGAGCTTGTAGTAACCACAGAAGGGAGTGCTGAATAATGAAGTTAAGAAGTGGCGAGCTTATTATGCTTATGAATGGGTTGTCAAACGTGCAGACTGCAATCAGTCCTAAGGTCAATTATAATGTGAGTCGTAACAAGAAAATTCTTATGGATGAAATCAAAGAATATCAGGATGAAATCACAAAGTTGCAGAAGAAACACTGTAAACTTGATAAAAATGGTGAACTGGTAACAAAAGAAAAAAGTGATGAAGTCACATTTAAGAGCAAGGAGGATAAAATGGCTCTAACTGCTGCAATCAATGAAATCAATAATACAGAGTGCGAATTGCCAATCAGGATGATCAAGCTTGATGATATTTCTGTGTCTATTTCTCAGGCTGAAATGGATGCTTTAGAATTTATGATTGAAGAAGAATCTGATAAATAAGAGAGCGAGGTGGTGTAAATGTATAGCACCTCAGAAAGATATAAGAAAGCTATATCAAGAGATATACAATGGTGGGAATCAAAGTTAGTCATAGACGGTACAGAGTATTTTGACTTTATGAAGTTGGATGGTAAGCTTGGAATATGTGCCGAAGAACATGTTTCATTTGGAGGAACGGTTACTGCATATCTGGATGTACAGATACCAGAAATGACCTCATCTGTGCAATTTATAGGTCGGCAGGCTATCTACTATGTTGGATTACATCTGGAAGATTACAATATTGGTGAAGAACCAGATATCGAATGGATCAAAATGGGGGTCTACAACATTGTCGATCCCCAACTTAATGATGATGTCGTAACGTTTACAGCATATGACAATATGTATAAGACACAGCAGGGATTCTTCAGCGCCTTGTCAGGGAATCAGCCTGTAGCGGCTGTTTTAAGAGAGCAATGTTCTAAGATAGGAATTACATACGCCGGTAGTGATTCCGGCGAATCTATCAGCATTGACAAGCTACAGGGACTGCAAATGCGTGATGCCATCAGCTATATAGCATCATTTTGCGGTAAAAACGCAGTTATGAATCGTGATGGTAACTTGGAATTAAGATGGTTCTCTGCTGTTGAATTCACAGCAAGTCCAGACATATGTTCATCAACTTTCAGCGTTGGTCAGGCAGACACTATTGTTAGACGGATTACATGTGCTGTAGATGCAGAAACAAACCTGAACGCAGGCAATGATACTGGCAGTATAATCACTTTATCAAATCCATGTATGACACAAGCACAGCTGAATGCGATATACAACAAAGTGAACGGATTTTCCTACCGTTCATGTTCTGTGAATATCATTATGGGACATCCTGAGCTTGATGTAGGTGATATTATTTCTGTGCAAGACTTAGATGGATCCATTTATAAAGTGCCCATCATGATTATGGATATCATAGATGATAGTGGAATTCAACAGACAATAACATCTAGCGCAAAGACAGAGCAGCAAGAGCAGTATTCTTTTCAGGGGAATATCTCACAACAAGTACAAACAAATTACAGTGAGTACATAGCCACAAAGCGATTGCTTGCAGACACAATCATTGCATATGATGGTAAGTTTGGTACCATTACTACTGATTTTCTTACTGTAAATCAAAAAATAACAGCACATGAAGGTGAGTTCAGTACATTTAAAGCTGATACAGCGGCTTTCAAGATTGCAACAGCTGAAGAATTTACAGCAATTCATGCTGCAATAGATGATCTGGATGTTAACACTATAAATGCAGCTTTGGCCAAGATAAACGTTATGGAAGGAAATCTGGCCACGATTGATACCATCATAAATGGCCATTTTACTTCTGACAGTGTTCATTCACTGATAATCAATGCAGAAAATACCGTATTCTCTAACTCAGTTATAAAGTCGGCCATGATTGACAGTGTAGCAGCCGATAAAGTCACCGCCGGTACGATTGATGCCAGCAGTATACACTTTAAGTCACAATCAGGGCGTTTGGATATCTTCGGCGAGACCCTCCAGATTAAAGATAACACAAGACCAAGAGTGCAGATTGGTAAAGATGCATCCGGAGACTACAACATGTATGTCTGGGATGCCGCCGGAAAGCTGATGTTTGATGCAACCGGTGTAACAGCTAACGGTATACAACGGCCTATTATCGTGGATAGCATGGTAGCCGACAACGCCAATATATCAGGTGATAAAATCAACATCACATCCCTCGTAAAGGAGATTAATGACGGTACAGAGGTGATTAATTCCAGCCATATTTTAGTAGATGGTGCAAATCAATCTTTGTCCGTCGTGTATAACACCATTACAGGTGACATAAGCACGCTGAGTACGGCGCTGTCTGTGGAGCAAGGCAAAATCTCATCACTGATTGCTGATGTGTCACAAGCTAAAGGTGATGTGTCAACCTTGCAGACCAATTACAGCAGCCTCATACAGACTGTAAACGGCATTAACAGTACGGTGTCTAGCCACTCTACTAGCATAGATAATCTCAACAATATGGAAATTGGCGGGAGAAATCTTATTACAAACACTAGACCTGATAAGGCTACTGTTTACTCCATAACAAGCAAATGGTCTGCACAAATTGTGGATGAGACAACAGCAATTAGCGGTAAGGCAACGCAGGCAACTTGCACAGCAGCGGGCGCACAAGGTTTTTACCATCACATTCCCCGCAGATTGGAACCCGGGAAAAAATATACATGGTCTATATATGTTAAGACATCTAAAAATAGTCGAATATCTCTCGGGAGCGAACAGGGAGGTTTAGTATATTGTGACATAACAGATGGATGGAAACGATTTACGCACACATTTACCGCTAACGGGGATACCCATTATCAATTTACTTTTTTCGCCTCATCCATATGGGCGGTCGGTGATATCATATGGTATCACAGCCTTATCTTAGTTGAGGGTGACAAGGCTCCAACATGGGTGCCGGCTCCCGAGGATGTGGATGCTTCCATCAAGACAGTATCCGACAAAACAACAACGCTGGAGCAGACAGTCAATGGATTTGATGCTCGTATCACCTCAGCAACAAGTACAGCCGGTAATGCTCTTACCAAAGCAAATGAGATATCTGCCACAGTCGATGGATACAATATTCGGATATCAACCGCAGAATCAAACGCAAGTGCAGCTCTCAGCAAAACCAACACGTTAGAGCAAAAAGTCACGGCCACATCCTTAATCACTACTATAGCATCCGGCATCAGCGGTGGCACAGCATTATCAACGACAAAATTTGTAATGGATGCATCTGGATTACATATCAAAAGCGGTGGCTTTGACATCAGCAATAACGCTGGTACAAAGGTGTTTAGCGCAGATACAGCCGGTAACCTGAGCATTACTGCTGCTATAAATGCGGCTAGTGGTAAAATAGGCAAGTTTACGCTTAATGATGGACTGACCTATACAGGATCATCCACGTATCAAGGCATGGGTGGGAGCGTGACGGAAACCTATAGTTTTATCATAAGTCCTGATTCTGTTCACAAAAATCTTGGTGACATAGCAAGAGATTTTGTATCTGGCTGGAAAAACCCATTACTTAAAGTAAACACATCGAATGAGAATAGTTTTGAGTTGTATCCTGATGGCTGGTTAAGAGCAAGACAAATCAAAATGGGGGATGGTCTTGTAGAAGGAACACTATATTTTGGATCATCACAGTATTCAAACAGTGCATCTATAAATTCTGGAGGTAATATCTGGGCTGCTGGGGGTGTACAAGCCAAAAATTTTGTTGCTGCTAATGGTCAGGGGCTAAGAGTCTTGAATTCTTCTGGAGTCCCAACAACTCTTATTTATACAGATAGCAGCGATAACGCGCGAATCCCTAATAATGATTTTATTGTATCTAAAGCCATGACGGTTTACGGCTCACTTTATGCAAGAGCGTCGTCTTGGATAGGCTCGAATTATTCAGCTGGTGGTTGGATTGGCTTCTATGACAAATATGGTGGTACACGAAAAGGCTATATTGGTTACGGAACCGCCACTGAAACTCAGTTTAACATTTATAACAACGAGGGTGCTCATAATGGCGTAGCTCTGGATGCTACCGCGAATGGTAACTGGACACATGGGCGATTTATACCACTTTATGGCGGCATGGCACTTGGTTCATCCAGTAATCGTTGGTACAGGCTCTACTCCTCAGCGGGATGTGATACATCATCGGATATACGACTAAAAAACAGCATAAGAGGGTACGATGATCGTTACGAAGCAATGTATATGGATATGCAGCCGGTCACTTTCGAGCTTAATGCAGTACCCGGTCAACGGCAAGGCGGTTTAATAGCACAATGGACAAAAGATGCCATGACCAAGCACGGTATAACCGATAGCGAATTCGGCGCATACAATTACCATCCAGAGGATGATACGTATGGAATCATCTATGAGCAATTAACCTCCCTAAACATGCACATGGTGCAAAAGACCATAAAGCGAGTGGATAAACACGATGAAGAAATTATGTCAATTTGTCATAGTATGAGCAACCACGAAAATGAAACTGAACAATTGCGAAGGGAAGTGAGAGAGTTGAAGGGCGAAGTATTCCGTTTAAACAATGAGTTATTTGATGCAAAATCCGCTTTACGGCGCTGAGGAAGGAAGTGATCCAAAGGTATCTCGCATGGGCGTGCGTTAAACGCTCTTTTATTATGCCTGAATAGGCGAAAGGAGAATTGTTTAATGAAAAAGTATAACTTAAAGGAATGGGCAATGGCAGCAGGAATCAGAGCAATTAAAACAGCTGCACAAACGGCAGTAGCTACTATAGGTACGACGGCTATGTTACAGGAAATTGATTGGGTTATGGTAGGTTCAACCGCTTTAGTAGCAGCGATTTTGTCCCTGCTGACTTCGGTTGCAACGGGACTTCCTGAACTGGATACTAAAACGGAGTAAGTTATGACTCCAGAAACGACTATCAGCTTATCCTTTTTAATGACCATTATACTCTTTGTTTTCTCAGCACTAACATTTTTTGGTAATCGAAAAAAAGATACAAGGGATGAAAGCCGAGAATTGATAAAAGCCAATGTCAAATTAGAGCAAATTTGTGCTACAACGAGTGAGACTAGAGCAGATATCAAATCAATGAATAATCAAATTGAAAGGATAAATGAAACTCAGATAAAACAGGGAATGGAAATTAAGGCTCTCTGGAAAAGAGTAGACCAATTAAAAGAAGAATGCCCTGTAAAAAATGAAAAAATATAGGAGGAAACAAAAAATGGCATTTAAGAAAAGAACAAGCCTGTCTGGTTTGACAGGCAGCAAATGGATGGATTGGGCGCTACGACGTACAGGAGTGGCAATGCCAAACTGCTTTACCTATGCCACAGCTCGTATCAGCGAGATTTTAGGGCGAGAGGAGTATTTGGATAGCCCACGGGTAAACGGTGCACAGGAACTCTGGGATAACTACTCAGACGGGTTTAAGCGGTCTAAATACGCTGTGGAGGGCGCACTCATGATCTGGCAGTCTGGACAGTGGGGGCATGTGGCAGTCTGTGAGGAGCTTATTGACACCAATACGATTGCATGGAGCCAGTCCAACTATGGAGGTGCAGCGTTTGAGTATGTGAAAGGAAATCCGAACGGCTATAAGGGTATGCACTTTCTTGGATATCTGGTACATGATAAACTGCCGAAAGCAGAGGCAGCAAAACCATCTACCAGTAAGCCTACTACAACCGGCATAAAGGCGGGCAATAAGGTCAAAATCAAGTCCAGTGCTAAAAAGTACGCTACTGGTCAGACAATCCCCGCATGGGCTAAAGGCAAGACATACACTGTACAACAGGTATCCGGCAGCAAGGCTTTAATCAAAGAGCTTGTGTCATGGGTTAAAATATCCGATTTACAGGTGACCGGCGCAGCTGCGGTGATTGCAGTCGGCAAAAAGGTCAAAGTTAAAAAGACGGCAAAGACATATGCAACAGGGCAGAGTATTCCAGCGTTTGTAAAAGGTACGACTTACACAGTCATGCAGATTAGCGGTGAAAAGGTGCTGCTAAAAGAAATCATGAGCTGGGTTAGAAAGTCTGACCTCGAATAAGAAAAATAACCACTCATTCCTTCGGGGATGGGTGGCTTTTTTTATATAATTTATACCAAATATCAATATTTGTTGTATAATGAAGATACAGAAAAGGAGTGGGAAAGATGGATGAGAATAAGAAAATAGAAATTATCGATTATTATGCAAACAATATTAGTGTTAACACTTCTATGTTTGAGTGCGTGATGGAATTCGGAAAGGAAATTATGATGGAAGGTGGGAAAACAGAGTTAGAAAAAGGAGTTAGGGTAAGGATAAGTCCACAATTATTGAAAGTGCTAAGTTCATTATTAGCTCAATCAGTAGAACTATATGAGAATGAAAACGGAAAAATAAATGTCAGAAATCCTCATCTTAAAGAGTAGCGTGCCGTTATGGGAAAATTGCCGTTATCTACAAAAGACCCAAGAGGTAAAACGATTACCGTATCGTCAAGTAATTACTATGGGCACATACAACCTCACGGACATACAGAAATTACACCAAGTATCATAGAATCAACATTAAACTCTCCGGATTATATTTATCAAAATCCTGAGCATGCTAATAGAGAAGATTATTATAAAGCAAAAACTCTTCAAACAGGAAAGCATGCATATACAAAGGTTGTCACTGAATGTGTTGATGAGTACACAAATACTACAATCACAGCATATACTACTAAAAAGATAAAAGGAGGGCCTGAAAATGAAATATATCATAAATAATATTACGTATGATAGTAAATATGATATATTATACGTTAATTTCAGGACTTCTTCTAATTCTTATGGAGAAGAAGATATAGATCATCTGGTCATATTTAAGGATTTTGATACGGAAGAAATTACAGGATTAACAATATTTGATTTTAAAAGATTATTTGAGAAAAAAGATAAAGTTCTGGATACTGTTTCAAAGTTTTTGAACACAAAAAAGGTTTATAGTGAATTATGTAGATAGCTACTCTCTGCACCAGAGAGTAGCCTTTTTTTACTAAACATCGAACTTACAATATTTTACTAAGATAACGATTTGCAATTTTTGAAGAAATGCTATATAATTTCGTAGTCACTCTTTCATACAG